>OLFG01000114.1_pt1 | contig 31463 bp, 10 predicted proteins | sample 1603061 | NCBI WGS metagenome assembly OLFG01 (sample SAMN02675044, study PRJEB24791) | human gut metagenome, SKBSTL002 | isolation source: stool | host: Homo sapiens | place: USA
TAATAACCATTCCAACGATAACGTTTCTTAAAACCTGGATAAAGATGTTTATGATATTGCATAACCATACCACCCCACCAATGTTGTTCAATATTAGCAGAACCAAGTTTATCATAAACACCATGAACTTTTTTATTTACTTCACGAACTTTATCAATAAATTTAGCATATTCTTTAAGAGTAAGTTTACTATCAGATTTTATTTGAGCAATTCCATCTTTAAGTTCAAACTGATTATAAATATCTGGAAGTTTAGCAAACTCTTTATCAATATTCTTAATAAGTTCTTTACGTTTAGCTATATATTCTCTTTGTTGTTCTTCATTAAGATAAGTTTTAACAAAATCAAATATAGGATTAGCTTTAAATAGATTATATTTAGCTCGTTTTTTATTATCAGCTTTAGCATCATCAATGAACTTATTGAATTGTTCAAGTAGAGCTTGGCTCTCTCCTCCACGGGGGGTATTTATTACAGACATAAGAGCATCTTGTTCAGCTTTACGATGATACATTTCTTTACTCATTATATCATAACCACCTCTACCATTATCAACAAGTCTATGAGATTTAAGCATAGCAAATAACATAGTATTTTGCATATAATGTTCACCAACAGATTGAGGACTAAATAATAATCCACGAACTCTACGAATATTTTCTTTAAGACCTTCAGCAGTACTAACTTCAGTTACTCTATCAAAATCAACTACATGACTAAGTTTAATAATAGCATCTTGAAGAGTACTACTATTTTCACTATACATATTAGCCATATAACTAATAGTTCCTTTAATCCATTCAGATTTACCAGCTTCCCAATCTTTAAGATTAATATATTCACCAGCAGCTCGTTCCATAAATATATTACTAGAACCAGTAAGAACGTTAGCAATACCACCAGTAATGTTCATCATCATATATTTACTACCAGCAATGTTTTGAGCAAGAGAACCTAATTTAACTAGATTAGGAGTTTTATTATCTTTATATTGTTCAAATACAAGACGACGAATAAAACTTCTAAGATGTTCACTAGTTCTAGTTTGTTTTTCTTGTTTATATTCAATTTCTCCACCGGCACTGGCTTCTCTATTTTCACTTATACTACCTTTATAATTTATATCATAAGCAGTATTACTAGTAATAATTTGGTCAGCAGTATAAAGAAGATTTTTAACTGTTTTAATAGCATTATATCTATTGCTTTCAATTAAGAAACTGTTAAATACTTCTTCCCAATTACGATTAAGAATATCATTATGAATTTTATTATTCTTTTCAATAATTTCATCTCTAGCTTTAATAGCAGCAGCTTTACGTTTACTAAATTCTTCATCACTTTCATCAGGTTCTTTAAATTTAGGTATAGTAGGCAATTGTTGAGTATCTTTATTAACTAATTGAATTAATCTAGGATTAGGAATATCATAATCTTTATCAAAAGTTAAATCTTCATTATTTCTCCAACTAGTATTATTAGGAACATTGGCTGTCCAACCAAGAAAACTAAGAGCTTGTTCAAAGTAATCTTTAACAGTCATATCTTTAGACTTAGGTAAAGCTGGAAGATAACCCATATCAACATATCTCTTATTACTATTAGTAAAACAATACTTTTTCATAAGTTCATTTACTTTATTCATAAGTTCAAGTTGATATTCATTAAGATTAGTATAATTAGTATTATCATATCCTGTTCCTACTTTGTACTTATTAACAAAACTACTATATTCTGGATTAACAAGTTCTTCTTTAGGAGTAATATGCATTTGATTAATACGTGGTTCATAATTACCAACAACAGCTGAACCATCATCTTTAATCATTTGCATAGTAGTCCAAATACGAATAGGTTTAATAGTACGAGTATATGGGTCAAAATAATGATTATCTCTATACCATTGTTTATATTCAACACTATCAATACCATATTTATCAAGAACTTCTTTTTCTTTCATATAATAATATTGAGTAGTAGTTTCTCTAGTTCTCTTTTGAAGAATATTAATTGCAGCAGTTCTATCAATATCAGTCCATTTATCTAAATCTTTAGGTTTAATAATACCATAAATAGTTCGATTAGGTCTTTCTGCAATAGTTCCATTTTCTTCAACTTGTTCACTAAATACTTCTAGCCATTTATCATAATACTTTTTACCTTTAGCAAAAGCTCTATTTTTATCAAGTTCATATTGCTTCCAATTATAAGTAACATCACATTCACTTTCAATAAATTCAGCAACACGTTTTGCTTTAGCTTTATCAGTACTCTTTTCACCCCTAGTAATTTCATTAAATACTTCAAAACCAGTTTTGAGTTGTTCTAAATCTTCTTGACTAATATCAGCAGTATTAAGAGTTCTAGTAGCATTATCAAAATACTTTTCAAGTATTTTATTAATAGCTTCTCCTACATTAATTTCTTCTTCGCTCTTAGATTTATTACCTGTAAGATAATTATAGAAATCAGCACGATAAATTCTTAGTTCATCTTCAGCAGAACGAATAATACCAACATAAGGCATACCATTACCTTTAGTATATTTATATTTTCTAACTGTTTCAGCTTTAATAAGAGCTGCACGTTCTTCAGGTATCTTACGTCCATCAACTACGTTAAATTCATCTTTAGCTTGAAATTCTCTAATAGCAAGATTAAGAACACTATTACCTTTATTAGCATCTTTAAGTTCTTCAAACGCCCAATTTAAATCTTCTATATCTTTAATATCAAGAATATATCTAGTATTCTTACGAATCCATTCTTTAGCTTCACGATATTCAGGAACTTTCATAAGTTCTTCCATACTAATAAGAAGATTACTATTAGCGTCACGTTGACTTTCATATTTACTAATAATAGAAAGTTGTTCTTTAAGTTTAGAATCAAATCCTTCTTTAGCTTGCTTATCATAGAACATTTCTTTAACTTTACGAATATTAGTTTGATAAGCACGAAGTCTTTCAGCTACATTTAAATCATGACCAATCTTTTTATTACCATCTTCATCATAAAGACTAGTAAGACTATCCATTTGAGCATATATACGTCCAAGTTCTTCATCTTGACTTTGCGTAGTAACATTATCAGTAGCTTGGCTTAGAATATCTCGTATTTTACTATTAAGTCTTTTATATTCAGCAAATTCTTTAGGAATACCATCATCTTCTTTTTTAAGACCTAATAAACTTCTTTCAAGATTTATAATATAAGTAGAATATTCAATAGTAACATCATTACCATCTTCATCTTGAATTGTGATAGGTTTAAGTTGATGAATAGTAGTCATATCAATAAACTTAGCTTTATTAGATAGAGCAATAAGATGTTCAATACTATTAATACCAAATTTTTGTTCAGCTTCAATAGCAGCATCTCTATATTTCTTCATCTTTTCTTCCCAAACAGGATTATTAGGTTGAATTAATCTACCATCATCATCAATTATACTATCAAGACTAACAGATTTACCATCTTTAGCAGCTCTAGATTTAAGTTCTTTAAGATAATTTCTAAAGTCATTAGACTCTTTAATACCATTAAGACGACCTTCTTCAACAGTACCCATTACATCTTTAAGTATATTCTGCAATACAAAATTACGATTAGCACGAATATCTTGTATCCAATAATCCATAAATCCAGTATCACCATAAGCATCAAATTCTTTCATAAGACCACTTATATAATTAGGATTAGTAGTGCGTAATTGAATCCATCTTTCAAACCAATCTTTTCTAGCAGAATGTACAGTAGTATTAGAATCAACTTGATTAACTAATTTTTGAATCTTTCTAATATTCTCTTTAGTTTTATCATCAAGATTTGTACTATCAATATCAATTTCGCTAATAAGTTTATATTTATTCTTAAACGTATTAGCACTAAGAATAACATCTAAGAAACGATTTTGAAGTTGTTTATCTTTAAGAACTTTACCAATAACATCTTTATCGTTAATAGGTTTATCAATACCGTCAATTTTAATAAAACGATTAATATCATTAAGAATATTATTAGCTTCAACATCTATATAATTAGCAATGACTGATAATGAAAATTCAGAATTATCAGAAAGACTACTACTATCAAGATAATTAATTTCAGCATTATTAAGAGCATTTAATACATTTTGAGCAGTAGGTTGTCCATGACGAACAGCGCGTGATATAATTAAACTTGCATTTTTAGCAAATCTACCAATAGGAGTTTGGTCATCAACACTACTATATCTATCAGTATTACTAGTAACTCTATCTATTTCATTTTCATTAATTTCAATAAACAATCCAAGTTTATTATCTTCAATATTAGAATATTTAGCTTTATATTGTTTTAAATCATCGCTTAAATTAATAGCAGTAGTTCCATTAATGTTAAGATAAAATTTACCATTAATAGTATATATAGTATTATTCTCAAAAGGAGTATTCATAAAAGGTTGGAAATACTCATCAGAAATATATTTACCATATAGTTCAGGAACTTCTTTATAACCTTTATTTACAGCTTCATTAATATTGTCTTTAATACCATCAATAAATTTATCTCGTTTTTCTTGTTGAGTAAGACCTTCATAAAGAAGAACGGCTAACGGTTTATGAATATTATTATTAGCTATAATACTAGGCTCAATACTATTATAAGTTTCAAATGATTCAAGTCTATCAATAGGATAATAAGCTAAAGTTCCATCATAAGTTCCTTTAATATATAAATTTCTATTAATTCTAATAACATTAACAGCATCTCCATTTCTTATTATTCCTACATTATCAAGATTTTCTTGACCATTAAAAGTAATAATACCACTTCTTTTTAGACTATAATTAATTTTATTATTAGTAAGTCTTTTAAATGTATAACTAGGACAATTAAAACTATTATAATTCTTACGAATAAAACCAATTATATCTTCAACATTATCTTTATCAATAAAACCATAGTTATTAATGCCTTTCATAGCTATATCTCCAATAGCTATTCCGCCCTCACTCAATCCTCTAAGGGGAGTATTACTTATAAGTCTACTAATATTTCTAGTTCTAAATTTATGACCTTCAACAATAAAAGCATATTTAACTAAATCAAGAGCTGTAAGTTTAATGAAAGGATTAGGATGATTCCAAGCTCTATTAAATAATCTATGAGCTTCATCATTAGTAATATCACCTTGTATGTAATTAATATATTGAATATTTACATTACGGCGATTACTTCTTTCGTCATTAGCAACTATTTCAATATGTTCAAATATACTACCATCTTGACTAAAATTACGTTTAATCCAATCAACTTTCTGAGCAGGAGTAAGTTTAGCAAATACATCAATTTCAGTTTGTGTAGGCTCAAATATATTTTTAACTACAACATCATCTGTTTTAATATTAATTAATGTACCACTAACTCTACCAACTTCTAAAGCTCTAGATTGTCCAGTGCCATATTCTTTAATATATTTAGAATGAACAAAATCTCCATTAACAATAGTAACAGGTAAATTAAGATAAGAACTACCATTATTACCTACTTCTAGTTTATTAATAAGATAATCTTTATAATCATTATATAACTTTTCAGTCATTATTCCACCTTTAGTCCATTCTGCTATTCTATATACATAATCAATAAATACAGGATTAGCAGTTTCAAATACTTGTTGAGTAGCTTTAACACTAAGAGCAGTACTCATTTGTAAAAATGCAGCTAAACTAGGATAACTACTTTTAGATATATCAGATTTAATAAACGCATTTATACCACCACTAATATCAGGAAATACACTCTCTAACAGCAAGGTTTGACCCCCCGTAGAGGATGGAGCATAAATATTACTATTCTCAATAACAGTTCTAGCATCTCTAAATACTTTATCACTAGCATAAAAACTTTGTTTAGCACCATATTTATCAGCACTAAGAATATTAAGATTATTACTTATATCCTGTCCGATTGAGTTTAACCGATTGAATTGTGCTAGAACATAAAGGTCAAATAAAGCCTGCTGAACGCCATTCATTTCCCCTCTAAGACGAGATTTATATGCATCTGATGAAAATATAAGGTCTGGTGATGAAAATGCGTCAGAAACGCTTAAATTGAATAATTTCTTGAAAGTTTCACCATAACTTTTATCAATAGTTTCAATTAGCTTTTTACGTCCAGCAAAATTAATCTTTTCACCAAAACCAAGATTATGAGCAACTTCTCTAATAGCTTCAGTAAGCGGATTTTTAGTACCTTCTGCAAGAACACTATTAGTTTCTTTCCATTTACGAACTAGTATATCAATAGCAGGTTGCCACATAAATCCAATAGCAGTATCATAATTACTTCCAAAATCAACAATAGTTTTAAAAGCATTAAACGTATAAGTATTTTCATTATGTATAGCCCCCTCTTTCATAACATCGAGAATATGAGCAGTAGTCTGAGAACTATAAGGATTAATCAAATAACCATCAACATTCTTATCATCTCCAGACCAACCAAAATTCTTATGAGTAATACGAATATGTTTATTACCAATAGTTTCAACATTTTCTTTACCATATCTATTAACAGCTTCTTGCTCACTAATCACATCAGTAGTGTACATAACTTTAATACCTTCACTATGATTAGCCTTAGTAACATTACCAATACTCATAAAAGTATCTCGATTAACACTGATACCTTTAAGTTTAATACCGGAAGTAGCAGCATCAAACCAATCAAGTTGAGTAAAGAAATCACTAGGAGCAACAGTTGTTTTATTAGCACCAACTATTTCTGCATAAGTTTCATTAGCTTCTTTGACATTTTCAAAATTAGAAGTAGTAGTATTTTCTTCAAATGCAGCAGGATTATTAAGTATATTAATAAATGATTGAATAATAGCATTAGTTCTAGCAGCTTGACTACTTGTATCCTCCACGGGGAGTTTTAAGTATGATTCGTAAGACTTAAGTCCACCATCATTAGCAATTTTTTCAACAACTTTAAGATTACCATTATAACCTTCAAGAGTAGCATTAATAGCATCTTCGCTATTTTTTAAAGAAGCTCTAATATTACCTTGTTTATTATAAGTTTTCCCAAGAATCTTACGACTAGCTTTATCTACATTATCTTTAACATAATTAATATATCCTACTTCATCTTTAGTATATCTGGCATGAGTAATTTCAGTTGGAACACCTTTAACAAGATTAAATGTTTTAGACATACCATAAACACTATCAACGTCAAAGTCAGAACCAGTTTGAGTAACCCATTCATCAGGAACAACAACAGTACTACCATAAGCATCAGGAAGAAACTCTTTAACATACATAATACATATAGATTGTTTACCTTCAGTAGGAATACGATAACCAATCATAGTACGTAAGCTATCAGGAACTTGTTCAATATTTAATCCTTTAAGTTTACTACTCCATCTAGGAAGTTTAATTTCAGTATAATAAACAGGAGTGCCATCAACTTCTCCAATCTTTTTATATTGAAGTTTACTATCTGTTTGAGTTTGTTTATCAACTTTAAAACCAAAATCAGATAGCTGAGCAGCGTGCCAACCACTAATAAGTTGTCTAGTAATATTAGTATTAAAATAACTATTAGCAATACTTTCTAGTTTACTATTAATATTAGATAAAAATAAAGGAAGATTATTAAATCCAGCACTATCTAAATCGAAAAACTCAAGAAGAGCTTTTTCAACTCCTTGTTGTTGAGCATTTTCTTTAAATCTATCAAAGAATACAAAACGATTAAGATTTTTAATAGTACCATTAGAATTTAAATCAATATGACCATTATCATCTAATCCAATACCAAGTTCAGCACAAGTTTTTTCAAAACTATTTCTAATATTAGCTACATAGTTATTAAATACTTTACTCTTAAGGTCATTAAGTTCAGTTCGATTAGGAAGATTATCAAGCATTTTCTTCATAATCTGAATAGCAGCTTTATTACTAGCATCAACCATATGTTGAGGAACTTCTTGCTGACGATAAAGATAATTATAACTAAACAATTCAGAATTATCAAATATATTATTATCAAATTCTTTAAGAGCTTCATCAGTTAGAATTCCATCATTATTCCAAAGTATCATTCTGTTATGTTGTGTAACTTTAACAGTTTCAACAGTATTAATTTGATGAATACCTCTATTAGTCATTATATTATAAACTTTTTCAAGTTCTGTTCCTTTAATAAGTTTAGGAATAAGAACAAACTCAGCATTTTTTACTTGTCTAGGAACTTCAATACCAACAGTAGTATCATAATATAAATCATAATAGAAATTCTTTTGAATTTGAACTTTATTAGCAAATTTAGTCCAATCAATTTTATCTATTGGAGTATCATCTGTAAGACTTTGAATAAGTCCAGCATATTTATCTAATTCACCAGCAGCAGCAATACGACGAATCCATTCCTCAAGAGTAATATATGATTGAGCATCATTAGCATTAACACCGCCTTTAAATGGTTCTAGTATTCGTTCTCTATCTTTTTTATCAAGTCCAGCTTTTTTAAGTTGATTATCAAGTCTATCAATAACAACTTTATCAGAAGCTTTAAAAGTATTATAAATAGTAACACCCCTAAATTTATCTTGAAGAACTACTTTTTTACGTTTGGCAACACCATTAACAGTATAAGGAACAGTAACAGCATTACCTTTAATAGTTATATCATATAAATCAGTAGCTATATCTAAATCATTTTTAGTAAAATCAGTATTACCAAAAGGATTACCACTAGCTTGTACTTCTTTAATACGTTTTAGAATAGCTTGACCATTCTTATAAAAACTTTGGTCACCACCATACATATCGTACATACTATCTCTAACAAGATAATCATTAACTAGAAACTCAGCTAAAGATTCATTATTAATTCTATCATCAATAAATGTACCATATTTATTTTTAAGTTCTTTATAACCATTAGTTATATATTCATTTAACCAATCAGCAACAGCATCTTCAAGAGCAATACGTTGTTCTCCATTAAGAACTACTTGATTATTAACATAGCTAAGTCCACGTGTAGACCCCCCGTAGAGGATGTCAATAGTCTTACCATACCCAATTAGTTCATTAAATGCTCCATTACTATTAGGAGTAATTTTACTAACTAAACGTTTAAAACTAAATACTCTACCAGCTAAAACTTTATGTCCATCTTTAGTAGTAAATACATTACCTTTTCCATCTTTATGGTATTGATTATAAAAATGTTCAGGTTTATTATTATAAGTATCACTAAATTCAAAATCTCCATTAGTTAAAATAGGATTACCATTAGCATTAGTCTTAAACATTACATTAACAGCTTGAGCCATATTAGTAAGTTCTTGAATAGCTATATTATAATATTGTTTAAATAATGGATGTTCTCTATTTATAATTTTAGTTCCATCTTCTAGTTGACTACGCAATCCAGCAAGATTATATCTAGGAGCAGTAATAGTAAAGTTTTTAGGAGCATCACTAGGTATAGGAAGTAAATAATTAGCAGTAGGAGTTTTAGAATTATTAATATCAGTCATAAATAATCCCATAGCAGTAATTAAATAATCACCGTCACTCATACTACGATATAAGTCATTATTATTATTATCTAATTCGCTAATACCATTAAGAAGAGAAGTTTTAAACATACTACGAGCATATTCAGTAAGTTTAGGAGTTCCATTTCCAACTCTTCTAAACAATCCATAATTAATTATATTACCATTACTATCTCTATGTTCAAGAAGTAAATTACTATAATCATATTGATGACTAGCAAACTTTTGTCTAGCATAAGCTTCAGCCATAGCATTTTGTTCTTCAACAGTAGATTTGTCATCATTAATTATTTTAGCAATATTAGTAATAAAACTTCTATTAATAACATCAGAACTTAAATTACCTTCAGGATTACGAGAATTAAGTTCAACAGGAATATAAATAATATCTTTAAAGACATCAGCCATTTGATATATAATAGAAGTATCACCTCTATTAATAAAACTATCAGGCATTTTAGTTCCTTTATCCTTTTTAAGCGCTTCTACATATTTATTATAATTTTCAACTGTACGATTAATAACATTGGCAAAATTAATAAGATTATTAGCCATAGCTACACGACCAATCTTAGCAATAGCTAAATTAAAACTAGCTTGATTAATATCTGGAAATATTTCTTTAAAAGCATCATATAAATAAAGATTAGCATGAGGAGTATTTTTATATCTATCATATATACGAAACTTTTCACGAGCACTAGGAACACGATTAGTAATAATATTATTCTTAACATTATTATAAAAAGTATTCTGTAAAATAGTACGAGAATCAGTATTAGGGTTAGTTACACGAGCACGAACATAACTATTACCATTAGAATCAGTTTGAATATAAGTTTCAATTTTAGATATAATAGGTTTATTAAACACCATCATATACTTATTAGCAAATACTTTATTTTTGCTAAGTAAATCATGTAATTGAATTAAACATTCACAATTTGGAATAGTTTCAGATATACGTTTAAGACTAGCTATAAAATTATCTACATTACTAGTATCAGCACTAGCATATAATATTTTAGATAAATAATTAGCATCAGAAAAAGTAACAACTCCTAATTCATTATTAGTATCAAAAGGATAACTTCCATTATCAAGTTGAGAAGCAGCAGTAAGTTTAGGTAAACTTGCAAGATGATATTTAATAATTTCTTCTACGTGTTTATTAAAATCTTTAACTTCACCAATACTTAAATTCCAAAGTTGAGTCATTAAATCAATACCATCATCTATACTATTTTCATCTCCTTCAGTAGAAGTTTCATCAAGATAACCGCCTAATTCTTCATAATCAGTAGTTTGATATAACTCATCTCGTTTAATAAGTTTAGCTACATTTTTATTATTAAAAAGAGCTTCATTAAATTCAGTATTAGTTAAAGAACGAAGTAATGCACCATAATTAAAATCTTGAGCATTACCATATTTACGAAGAAATGCTCCAATACCATTAATTTTAATAGCAGGACTTGGATTATTAATAAAGCTATTAAGTTCATTATTTCTAGTTTCATCATTTCCAGCTAATTTCTTAGCACGTTTAAGTCCAGCATTAATAACAGTTTCATTGGTACGTTTTTTAATTTCATTAAAATTTAATGGAGCACCATTATATAAAAAATTAAAACTAAGTTTATTCATAATATCAGCCATATAAGTAATAGCTGTATCTCTAGCTTTAATTGTACTAAACAAACCACGTTCTTCTTTTTCAGCAACAGAAGCTACATCGTCCATATTACGAAGCTTAATAGCTCTAGCTTCAAGAAGAGCATTATAAGCTTGTCTTCCAGAAGTTTTAACATTAATACCTTTATCAGCTACAATCTTTTTAAAAATTGGGTCTTCAACCATAGCTATAAGACTATAATAATCTGCATTATTAGAACCATGTTCTTTAATAATAACATTATTAAGATTATTATATCCTACAAGTTTAATATTTCCACAACTCATAAGTTTATATTTAAGTTTAAATTCATTAATAGTAATACCTCTATGACTAATGTAAAGTAAAATTTAATTACATCGTCATAGAGGCTGTTTTCTTTCGTTTTAAGCGACTTTTATCTTTGCTCGATTAATTCTACATACAGCTAAAACTGATGCGTCCTGTGTCAAGCAAAGTGGCAAATTCGGGCTGTTGGTCTATTGGCAAACGGCTAGTCAATTCAGCCATATTCAGCACTATATCATCATCAACACTACTAAACATATTAAGCCCATCATTAAGATTATCATTATTATAATTATAATCTTGACTGTTATCTTCATTAGGATTTTCAGTTTGTTCTGTACTAGCAGTTTCTTCTTCAAACTGAAAAGTTCCTTGAATAGCTTCTTGATTACTTTCTTTAGGCATTTTTTTAATAGCTTTATAAGCATCTCTAGCAGCAGCTAATAAACTATCTTCATTAATCTTAATGCCTAACATATCAGCAATAACTTCAAGAAGTCTACTAAATAAAGTCTTACGTTTATTAACTTTTCTATTATCATATTTAATTTCATTAAGTGCAGTCATAAGAGCATTACTAGTAATACTTTCAACTAGAAATTCTTCAAGAGCTTCACTTGTATTAAAGTTCTCAAATAGATAAGGTTTAAGTCTTTCTTTAGTAGCATCATCTTGAGTATCAAGCCAAGCTTTAAATTTATCATATATAGGTTTAACTAAAGCAAGAGCTTGTTCAGTATTATATTTAGTATAAAGTTGTCTATGTAAACTTTCATGAAGTATAATATTAACAACTCGATAAACTCTTTGACCAGCAATAGCAGAACTATTAAGTTCAATAGTATCTGTATCACGATGATAAACAGCATTAACTTTATTACCATTATTATCAGTAATACTATCTACAACATGAATATTTTTAGGTAATATACCAATCTTTTGAAGAGAATCAATATAATCAATAGCAGTTTGGTCATTAGCAAAATACTTTTTAAGTCCACGAGTTAAATTCTTAGCAGTTATAGCAGATTCAAAAGCATTAAAATTAATAGCATTAAAAGTATCATCTAACATGAACTCTGATAACTGTTCAGGTATTGCTCCATCCTCCACGGGGGGTCTACCCTCAAGCTCATAAGTAATATCGAGTTTAGAATGAATATCTATTTGCCAATTACCAGCAGTTTCATTAGTATTAGTATTAGCTAATTTAGTTCTAACTAAACCATTACTAATAATAAAATCTTGATAACTATTATAACTATAAGTTTTACCATCAATATTTATAATAGTTTTACCATTTTCACGATAAATATATTTATTAGTTTTATCATTAGTTTTTATACTATCATTAATAAAATCTTTACTAATAGCAAATTGAGCATAGTTAAACATTTCATCAATAACAGGACGAAGAGCATTATCTAATTTATCAATAGTACTAGCATTAATACCATAACTTTTACCTATTTTAAAAGCACTATTAATAACATAAGGAGAATTAATAATAATATTACGTTTATAATTACCAGCATCAGAATTAATAGTAAAAGCATAATCCTTACCATTAAAATGTGCACCTTTAACATAAAAACCTATATTAGTAGGATTAATACTAATTTGAAGTCCAGTATTTCTATCTCCGTTAATAAGTTTATTATTTCCAAATATATCTCCAAGACTTTGTTTAAGTTCACCAAAACTTATTTTTCCACTAATATAATCTCTACAAAGATTATTAACTTCATTTTTAATAGAATTAATAATACGTCGAGCATCACCTTTAAGTAGATTACTATTTAATGGAACTTGTTTACAAAAAGCATATAAAGAAGTACCGTCACTACTTGGAATACTAATAACAGGCATACCATTAGTAGTAAGATTTTCAATAATAGTAGGTTTGCTTTCTCCATTAAGATATACTTGACCTTGTACAACTACACCAAGTTTGTTAATATTTTCATCATAACCAACTACTGTTTCTTGTACATCATTCCATTCGCCATTAGTATCATCAATAGTATTAAGAACTCCATATTTAACATTAACAGCTTTAATCTTACCTTTAAAATCACCTTTAACTATTGTAATAGCTTGGTCATAACTATTAAGAAGATTATTAAACCAACGATTAATACTAGCTTCATGACTATTTTCATAAGGTTGATTAAATATGTATTTAGTAAGATTAACAAGATGTTCAGCTAAATCAAAACTTGCAACAGGAGTAGTAAAATCTCTAACTATATCAGGATATTTAGTTTCAAATTCTTTAAATAGATTAACAAGTTCTTTTTGTGTAACTTCTTCTTTAACAGCAAGTTCATATAAATGACCAATAAATTCTTCGTCAAATCTATCACCATCAAGAATACTAATTAAAGCGTCTTTAAGTGGAGAAACAACTTGACCATTTTCAGCATGAATATTATATTTCCAACCTTGATTAACCATATCATAATTACCAAACTTATCAATATTTGGAACTCCTATATAACCAATAATTGTATCATTAGCAAGTATATTAATACGTTTAAGCTTACTATCATATTCAGTTTCTAGATAATCACCTTGTTTAATAGAAGTAAATGCTTTAACATTTTCATTCTCTATTATATACTTAAGATTAACATTATTAGTATGTTCAACTTGAAGTCTTTCAAGACGTTCTTTAGCAATACCATCTACATATTGAACAAATTGTCTAGCATTAAGTTTTTTAATAGTTGATTCATCAGTAGCACGATATTTACCTTGATTATTAGTGCTGGCGTAAAGATAGTTTTTTATTTGATTAAACAAGTAATTTTTAATAATTTTATTACCCGTAACACTATCTATATATTCAACTAATTGACCAATACTAAGATAGACTTTACCATTAACAATTTTACCTCTAGTATTACTTTCACTATCAACACTATTAGCAAAATCATCCATAATAGCTTCTATATTGCGTTCATTACCTGTAACAGTAGCATAAGTAGCATTAAGTAATAAACGTCTAGTACTATTATCTTGAACAGAACTATATAAACTACCTCCTGTAAGACCATCAATAATATTATTAACTATATCAGCAGCTTCTGTTTGTTCAAATCCAGCTTGACTAAGTTTATCAATAAAAGATTGTCTTGCATTAAGTAAATCGCTACTAGTTGATTCATGTCCAAGAGAATCTTCTAAATCAGCAATACTTTCATAAACTAAATCAGTACCTATTTGACCACGTTCAAATTCATCATCTGGAAGATTATTATTAACTTCAGGTTTAGGAGTACTAATAGGTTCTTGAGAAATTGGTTGTTCAGTTTGAGATTGAGGTTGTTCAGTATTAGTAGGCTCACTAGGAATCGCTTCGCTTCGCTCCGCTATACTCCCCGTGGAGGATGGAGATGAGTTAGTATCATCTACATCAGTTTCATTAACTTCATTAACATCAGGATTAACAGGAGCAATTTCTTCCTCTTTAGGAATATTATTAACATCATTTTCAATCTCAGCAATCTCAGCTAATTGTTCTATTGTATTTTTAAGATGTTCATTACCTTTAGAACTTAAATCAAGTGCAGCATAAGCATCTCTAATAACTTTATCTATATTAGGTTTATTACCATTATTAGCATCTTTAATAACAGAATTGACATATTCTTTACCATATTGTTTATAAGCATTACGTAAATCGTCCATAGCTTTATTAACAATCTTTTTACGACTATTATCAAAGAAGTTATTAAGATAAGTTATACGAGATTTAATATTATCATCAGATAGATTAAGTTGATTTTTATTAACCTCAACATTAATCTCAGCATTAACAACTTCTGCTAAATCTTTAAATACTTCATTATATTGTTTTTGAAGTTGAATAGCTGATTGAATATCATTTTTATTTTCAATATCAATAGGAGTATAAAGTTTATTAATAGCATCTAATCGTTCATTTAATTGAGCAATACGTTCTTGTTTAACGGAATTATTAATTGCAGCGTTATCTTGAATAGTTTTAATATCTCTTTGAATACTATTAATAATATGCTGATAAATACCATTCTTAGCAGAATTAATATCAACATCTTCAATATGATTATCTGTAATATCTTGATTTAAAACATTATTAGCCCAATTAAGAAGATTATTATAATTTTCTTGACGATTACGAGCATGAACCATTTGGGTAGCTATAATACGACCAACTTCAAATCCGCCACCAAGTCTATTAACTTTATTTAAAGTAGTATTATATTCATTTTTAAGATTATTAATTTCAGTTTTAAATCTATTAATAAGTTCATTACTATCTTGTTGTTGTAATCCAAGTTTATTAGTAATACTATCATTAAATTCTTTACTATTAATAGAACTTTCAAGAAGTCCTAAATTACCAGCGTTCATAGAATTAATAATAATATTATCTATATATTCTTTTTCAGCTATATTACGAAGTTCTTCTTCAGTACCAGTAATAATATCTGGATTAACCTGTTGACCATTTTCATCAGTAATAGTTATAAATGGATTTTTACCATTAGCAATACTATTAAGTCTTTCTTGATATGCTTGAAAAGTAGCAGTACGACCAAGAATTTCATTTTCTCTTTGTTTTTCAGCAGAAGTCCAATCTTTATCAAGACGTTTATTAATAAACTCTCCAGCTTTATTCATAACACTACTAAAAGTAACACCACCAAGAGCACCCCAAAATGCTTGCTCCCATAACATTGGGTCTTGAAGATAATCTTTAATAGTTTGTTGAGGAATATCTTTATCAAATACTTTTTTACCATTATATAAACCATCTTGACTAGCTATATAATTAATAGCTTCTTCAACTCCTTCTGTCCATTCAGATCTAACACCATGAAGAATATCATCGCCTACATCTTTTAATGTACTAGTAATTGCTTGTTTAGTAGTTTTATTACTTAAAGCATTAGTAATTGCAGCAGCATCATCAATATTACTATTAAATGCAGTATTTAAATTTCTAAGTCTAGAACTAGTTGTATTACCACTTAAAGCATTTTTCCATAAGTTTTTTAAACTATAAACTTGCCATACATCAAAAAGAACATTAGCCCAATCTTCTGCAAAAGTAATATCAGCACTATTTTTAGCAATATCTTTAGCTACTTCTTCATCAGACATATCTTTATATTTAGGATTATTATTATAAAACTCTTCTCTTTGTTTATCATTCATATTAGCAAGTTGAGTTTTAGAATAATCTTTAATATCGTTATAAGTTTGTCTAGCTTCTTGATAATTTTCAAGATAACGAGAAGGAACTCCAATAGCAGTAGCCTCTGCTATTCTACCAGTAATGGCTCTACTCTTTTGAGTCATATTAATAGCATTAGCCATTTTATTAGCTAATTTATTAAACTTTATACCTTTACCTAATAAAGAAACACCTTTAGCAAGACCAGTACTAGGAACCATAAGAGTTAAAGAACTAGCTATACTAGGAGCGTTACTAGCCCACCAAGCAAAATCTCCAATATCAAAAGCAGCATTAGGATTTTCTCTATATATAGCTAAACGCTCATTAATAGATTCTTTTAAAGATTCAAGTTCAGAACTTATTTCAGATTGATAATCATTAGGACTATTACTAACCATATTATAGAAAGCATCAGCTAAATCTGCAAAACCAATAGCTGTACCAACAGTAATCTCATTACCAATTTGCCCAATCATTCTTAATCCTTGTTCCCAATTACTTTGATTAACAGCACGTTCTTTATCAAGTTTTTCTGGATCATCAACAGGATTAGCATAAACATCATAAGGAGCGTATTTATCTATATCATATTGGTTAAGATTATATGATTGTCCAGCAATACGACTAAATAAATGACCACGACCCTGGTCACTAATAGAAGTGCCAGGGTTGTAATCAACTAAAGTAGGAGGCTGTATAGCCCCCTTTTTAGTTTTAGAATTATATTCAGGATTAGGTGTTTTATTACCACCTTGTAGAAACTTTAATACATCCATATTAATATAGATTATTAGTTAATTCATCATAGTAATATTGAATAACATAAGGGTCTGAACTACCACTAAGTTGAGCAAGTTTAGTAGCAACATTTTGTTGAATAGCTTTAACAGCATTTTCATCTACTGACATACCAGCTTTAACAGCAGTTACAGTTTGTTCCCATTGAGATAAATTATCTACAATATCAACAGCATTTTCTTTACTTACTAAACCAATAGTTTGATTATTAGTAGAATTAATTAAATTAAAACCTCCACCATTGGGTACTAATTTAAATTTATCAATTCCAGTAAATGCAGCATTATTAGTAAGAGAAATAGGTCTATTAGCATTATAGTAATTTTCTACTTTACCAGCAGCTCTCCAACTAGTATCTTGATTCCAAGATTGAATAATAGAACTATCAATAGCGCCACTACCTACAAGTAAAGTAATAGGTTCTCTTTTAAGTTTACCTTCTGTATCATAGTAACCTGCAATATTAATTTGAACTCCAACATCCCCAGTTTTTGGGTCACGAACAATAGTAGGAGTAATCTCATTTTCTTTAGCACTTCTAAGATAAGCTGTATAAGCTTTTCTATCTTCAGAAGACATAGGCTCAAATATTCCATTTTCACTAGTAATATAAGATTCTCCTTGAGTTAAATCAATACCGGCTTTAATAGCAGATATAGCTTGTTCTTCTAATTGTTTCTTTTGAGCAGAATATTTACTAGCAGCTTCTGGATTAGAACTCATAACAAAATTAAGTTCAGCAAGTTCAGGAGTCATTGCAGATATACCAATAGTAGAAGAAGTTATTTGACCACCATCAAGAACAGCATCATTTTTAGATTTAAGAGAATCAACATAATCAATTAAACCAATATAAGGTTCTTTATTGCCTGTTGGTAATCCACTATGATGTTCTTCACCATTAGAATCAACTCGAACAAATTTATCACCATAACCAAAAAATCTAGTCTTAGCAGAATTAAGAAAAGCATTTAAAGGATTCCTAGTATCTTCAGCTTCTTTAACAGCTTTACCAAAACTATAAATAGATTTATGATAATCTTTAGGTAATTCAACATATCTATAACCATTACCATCAGAACCAAATTTTACTCCAAGACTAGCAGCTTTTTTCTCTCCACCAATAGCATTAATAAATGAATTATATACATCATCGTTATTAAAGTATTGTCTAATAGCAGAACTATCTCCAAATATTTGATTAACATATTTACTATATCTATCTGAATATTTATTACTAGGTAAATCACTTAAACTAATAATAGAATTATATGTATCAAATCCATCAATGCTATCTTGCGATTTACCAACTTTAAGACTATTAATATATTCTTGATTATCAATAATATCATTAAGATAACTTAAAGCATATGCTCTATCAGATGGACTAGTAATATTAGTCATAATACTAGTTCTAATATCATCTGGATTAGCAGTACTTAAATTAATATTAATATCAGGATTATATTTACTAAGTAATCCAGCTATTGATTGTCTATTGCTAGTAATTTCAGCTTGAGCTTGAGCAGGCATAAAATTATCAATACGAACAGGAGTACCTTTATAAGTTAAATTATCAATAGCTTGTTTTCTTTGAGCATTATTAGTTGTAGTTTTTTGAGATAATGCTAATTGAGCTTTCCATGCAGCACCATATGTAGTATCACTACTTTGATTATAAAAAGTAGCAGCATTATAGAAAGGGTCAATACGTTTAGCAAGATATTGTTCAGGAGTAAGTAAAATACCATTTTTATCTGTTATATCAGGATTACTTCCATTTTGGTCATATTTCCATTTAGCAATCTTATAATCTTGCTCAAGACTAGCTTTAGCACCGGGAGTATTTTCAATAACAGCTTTAACAGCTTCAGCAAGTTTAGCTTTACTTAATCTTTGCCAATCACCTTTAGTATGAGAATAAATCTCTCCTGTAACAGATTTAGTAATATCATCAGTAACTTTTCCATTAGCATCAAGCCATCTTGTTTGACTACCGCCGCCTTGTTCTTTAGCAGCCCATTGAAGTGCTTGATTAAGTATTTGGTTCATAGGAATTTCAGAAACTTCTTTATCAATAGGAGTCCATTTACTTCCACCAATAACATTACCGTTCTTATCAGTTATATCTTGATAATTATATTTATTAACAGTACGATAATAATTCTTATAATCTTCAGATAAATCAGTACGTTTATCAAGATTATCCATATATGCTTTATAATCTTGTTGAGCACGTAAACGACCAATCATTCCCGGACTTGAAGTTATATCTCCATAAGTTCCAACTATATCATCAAGACTAGAATAAGCATTACCATATTGCATATTTTCGGTAAGAGCATTACGAACTTTATTAAGTTGTTCTTGGCGCCAAGCATCTTCGGCTTCATTTAAATCTAATTGAGCAAGTTGAGCATCAATTTGAGATTTAGTTTGAATAGCTTGTTGATGACCTTGTTCAAGAGTATTATAAGTTCTAGCTAAGACATTTAAGTCAATAGGATTAACTTGTTGTCTAAAAGTAGGAGTATAAAAGTTTATCGGCATGATTGTTTTCCTCCAAGTTTTCTACGTTTACGAATAATAAATTCATCATAATCAACTCCAGCATCCCGCATAATTCTATCATCTACATTAGGAGCAGATGCCCTCATAGCACCAATAGTATTATTTAAAGCTTTACGATTTTCATATCTACTAATCATATCTTGAATACCAGCGTTAATACCACTAAATAAATTATTAATATTAGTTACTTTAGCTTCTCTAATACCATTATCAAATGCTGCTTTTCTATCTATATATTGATTATATTGTTGAGCATTAAATTGACGAACACTTTGTTGATTACGTCTATCTTGATTAATAAGATTAGTTTCTATATTTTCTTTATTACCATAAAGTTCATTAGCAGCTTGACCAGCAGTATTACGAACTCGTTGTTTACGAGCTAAACTAACACGACTACTGGCAGTATTAGAATCAATATCACGATAAGCCTCAAATTTATCTTCTCTAATTCTATCAAGTTGAGGATTAATATTATATTTAGTTTTAAGTTTATTAGCACTAATAAGAGTAGGTTGACCTGGACCTCTCATTTTATTAATAGCTCTTCTACTAGCAAAATAGCTAGCTAAACTACCAGCCATATTACTACCTAGTCCAATCCAATCAGCGGCAGTAATATTTTTAAATTTACCTTGACCTTTACCATCGGAAGATGTAGTTCCTTTAGCAGGTGTACTAGTAGAAACAGGTAAAATAGTTGGAATATTAGCTTCTACTTTTGGTAGATTACGATTATAAACAGCAATAGGAGGTGTTTTAGTAGGAACAGATTGAGTTGATTGATTTGACTTACTTCGTCCTTCACGGGGGGTCTTCCCGCTAGATTTAGTTTCAGATAAACTTGGAATATTAGTATTATTTGTACTAATACTTCTATTATTTCCATGACTCCAACCAGCTCTAACTAAACCACTAGTAATACCAGCACCATCTTCAAATAAAGGAAGTCTACGTTCTGCATAATATTGAGGACGACGATTTCCATTATCAATATTAGATTTATTAGTATTAGTATTTACATTATTATTTATAGTATTATTTTTAGACCATCTACCATTCCTAAAAGTATAATCACTACCAATAATAGTTTCTCCTCTAGCAGATTTATTAATAGGATAAGCAGAAGTTCTATTAATAGTTCTATTAGTTATAGGAACATAAGCTCCAATTTGTTCATCATATTCCCAAGTTCTTCCATGACGATTAATCCGTTTTCCACCAACAGCAAATTTATCGCGTAGACTCCCCGTAGAGGATGGAGAATGGATTAAGCCATTCTTAACATTACCACTAATACTTACAATCATATTTTTTCCTCCAAGTTTTCTAGATTTACGACTATAACCTTTGGTATATTTACCAAAATGGTCACGAGTATAAGGTATTCCTTTAAATTTACCTGAATTAACATCTACTATATCAATAACTTCAAGACCTTGTTTTCCAACATCACCTGTAAAAATAAAATGTTGATAAGGATTTCCTTCATTTTCATAAGCATATTGTAGTTCTAAATAACCATTAGGTTTATAAGAATCTGTATTACTAATTTCACGAGCTATAGTATTATTTGCTATTCTATAAGTTTCTGGATAATAAATAAAATCTCCTTGTTTAATACCACTATTTCTAGGAGATTCCATTATAGGAGTTACTCTAGTATTATCACTTTTAGCTACATATTTTTCTTTACCATATTTAGCTTTAGTACCATCATCATTAATCTCATTTCTATTTTTAAAATCTTCTTGAGCTTTAAATACTTTATCAGGATTAGCTCCACCCATAACTAATTTAGCAGGACTAACACCATTAATAATAGGTTGTGCAGAATAAACTTTAAGTTCATTACCATTAGTTTCAACTACTTCACCATCTTCTACTTCAATACCAGTTTTATCACTAGGACCAATATCAATACCACCTTGACTATGTTTTCTTCCATTCATATAAAAGAAATTATTACCAAGAGGTTGAGCAATACCACCAGCAACTACATTTGGTATTTTACCACCAACAGCATATTGTTTTTGAGGAAGATTTCTTCCATTACTTCTAGGAGTTTGAATAATATTAAATGGAAATGCTGGTCCAAGTTCATCATCACTAGGAAGAGATTCTTTATTAAAATCTTTAACATAATTAATAAGTCTACCAGCAGTATTATTCATTAATTTTTCTCTATTATCTTTAGATACTAAATTATTTACACCATTATAGAGAAATTCATTACCAAGTCTTATTAAACCAGTAGATTTAACAACTTTATCATAAACTCCGCCAAGTGGAGGAATACCATTTTGAATAAATCTTCCATTACGAGTAACATTACCTCTAAATGTACTAGGTAAATTACTTATATGAATAACTTTATCTTTTCTAGGCATTTTATATAATATAATGAGAAATTGTAATTTAATTGATTTTAAGGCTCTCTGCTGAACGATAGCCTATCAGTCGATTAATAGTTCATACCTATATATAATAATTCAACAGAGAGCAAAAGACTAGCGTCTATGACCGCCACAGCGATATACATTTAGCCTATCTCGATATACTGATTGAGGCATAACAGGTTGTTGAACAGTACCATTAGTAATCCATTCAGGACGTTCAAGACCAGTTTTAGGAGCACTATAACTAGCTTGGTCAGCTTGTTTAACTTGAATTGGTTGTTGTCCTTTACTTCCAAACATACCACCAATTAAACTTCCAGCAGCACCAATAGCAGCACCAATCCATGCTTTTCTACGTCCGCCACATTTATATTTATTAATAAAACTAGAACGTTGATACATAGTCATTGGATTAGTCATTTTATCAGAAGTAATATTAAGTTGCTGTTGACCAGCTTGAAGTTGTTTACGCTGTTCAGCTTCTTGAGCAATACGTTTATTTTCATTAATTTGTTGATTAGCAGAAATACCTTGACCTATTGCAGTACCTAATTCACCAAGTCCTTGAACTCCTGTAATAGAACTAGCAAGATTACCTAAACCGGGAAGAGCATCAGCAAATTCAGTACCGAAACCAGCTTTACGTTGAACTCTGCCGCCACATTTAAGAGTAAGCTTATCATTATATTGACCAACATAATCTTGATTAGCATAAGCACTAGTTAAAGCTTGAGCATTTTGTAAAGCATCTTTATGGTCTTGTGCAGCTTGAGCTTCAGCTTGGGCTTTTTCTTGAGCTTTCTTTTGCTTATTACCTTTAATTATACCACCAGCAATACTAGCAGCTGCACCAATAATAGCACCAATAAAAGCTTTTTGTCTTTGTCTATCTCTATACTGTATCATAATTTTCTAAATTGAGTTTGAGCACATTCAAGACTTTCAAATTCAATGCGCTTATTATCTGAATTATTAAATATAAAACGAACTACAAAATAATTACCATATACTCTACGAAGTTTATCACTTACTGTATTAGGATGTTCTTTAATTGCATTACGGAAATAATTAAAGTTATATTGAGTAAGTTCATACCAAGGTTTTTTATACTTATTAAATTCATTAAGTTTATCAATATTAATATCTATATCATCAGTATCATTATCTTCATTAAATATACGAAGTATATCACCAGCATAAGGATGTTCTCTTAAATCAACAGGATTATTAATATTATCACTATAAATAGAAATATATATCTTACGTACTTTATATTTAATAAATTCAAGAAACTTAATAAGTTCATAAGATTCATTAACCATAATATCAATATAACTATTATGAACTAATATAGGCTCATCACCAACTTCTTGTTTAGATACTAAATATAGACTTCTACTATCATCACCCATGTGAGTATTAAATCTACCATAATTATATTCATGAGTAAATATATGAAGAGGACAGTTAAGTCTATCATCGTTATGTTCAGTTTGAAAATAACATTTAGTTTTAGTAGACCAAGCATTATTAAAATAATAATCATGTAAACTAATAAAACTACCTATTTTATAATTAAAACTAATAACTTCATTATGTGATTCTATAATAGATTCTTTAGTATTAGGATTAATATTATCATAAGTATAATCAAATTTAATTAGAATACGATTATTAAATTTATCATGAGCAAATCTAACTTTATTAGGATAATATTTATCTAGCCATAATTTAATATCTTCATCCATTATTTTAAGTTGACCATCATCAAATTGATAAAGTTTATGAAAATCATCGTTATAAAAAATATAACCAAATTCTCCGACTATATATGCTAAATCATCTTGCAGTCCACCATAACCTTTATCACTAGTAAAGACTTCTTTATAATTAACTTCAAAAGCATCTGGTTGATATAATTGAACATTTTCATCTCTAGTTTTAAGTGCAGCACTTATATCAAACATAAACATACTATGTTGAGTATGAACTAAAAGATAATATCCAATTCCAACTAAATTAGTTATACTTCCTTTATTTTCAGTAATATTTTTATAACCTTCAATAGGAAATATTCGCCAAGCGTTAACTTCACTTTCATCTTGAATAACATTACTACGTCTTATAGTTTTATCAAAACGAGTAATATTAATAATATCATTACGATATTGAGTTAACAGTTTAGGAACATATTGGTCAACATTTCCAATAGGGTCTTTAAATAAATCAACACTATTTTTAGGTTCTACAAATGTACCAAAAGCAACATTTTTCTTATCACTATCTTCTTTAATACTAAAAGCTATCTTACTAGGTTCATTATTAAAACATTTACTTTCAAAGAATTTATCATTATAAAGAGGAAATTGAATATAAACATTAAATGGAATATCAAACCAACATGGTTCATCACCACTATAATAATATTGATTATTGGTAGGAGTATATAATTTATAATTACCTTCATTCATTATAACTCCATTATCATTATAAATAAGAACACCATCATAAGTCATTCTACCATTATATCCATGTTCAATAGAATAAGTTCCACCATTATAACAAACGTCATTAAGTCTTACAAGTTCTTTTTCTTTACTAGTATAAATATTTTTAGTACAATTAAGAACTGTTGCAAGAAACATAGTTTCAGCATCAAGTAGTAATTCCTTATAATCATCCATTTCAAGAGCAGTTCCTTTTCCTGCTCTACTATCAGTAACACTATCAGCAACTACTAATTTATAATTATTAATAGGTTTATATTCATTTCTACTAATTACACCTATAACTGGCATATTATAACTATAAGGATAGGTAGTATTAACTACCATATCAACTACATCATGTTTCTCTTTATAAGGTTCAAATTTACATTTACCATCAATACGAATAATATTAAAATCATATTTAATACTATCATCAATATCAAATCGACCACTATATAGATAACATTTATCACTAGTAAAATTATTCGCTACAAAACCGGGTTTTGTACCCCAACTACCATTTTGCCAAGTAACATTGCTAGCTATATTACAATAATCTTTTCTAGTTAGTAATCCAGTATATCTAGTAATAGGTTCAACTTTTTCATAACTAATAAACCATCCAACATAACCTAATTCTTTAATTTGATTCCATAAAGTAGTATCAATATTAGCACGAATATAAAACTTATTAAAAGTATTATTCATATTATATATAAAACCTCTAGTATGTTCACCACCAATAGCTTCAGCATCAAATATTAAATCAGGTATTCTAAATAATTCATCGCCATTAATATTTTCATAATAACCAAACTTAGCTTCATTATCAACACCAATAGCACCTATTACTTGATTACTACAAGGAGTATAACTACCACTATTTATAACTTGATAAACATATAAATCATTATATTTATCTTTATCTTGATAATCAATAAAGTAATTAGATATAAGAGTATATAGTTCATCTTTATTAGTAGCTTCAAGTTCACCAGAGCTATTAAGTAATATATTAGTAGTAGGATTATTTATTGGTTCAGCAGTATAAACTACAATTTTATGATTAGCAATATATCTTTTAATATTAGAACTAATAGTAGATATTGGAATATCTCCACTAATAACTGCCCAATATGGAATATTACCATTACCTTGATTGTTCCAATTAAAAGTAATTATAGTACAATGAGAACCATCATTAACAATATTATTTATATACTTATCTTTATTTGACAATTTATATCCTCTACTAGCATCACCATATTTATCAACAAAATGAATAAAGAAATTATATACTTCTCCAGGAATAAGAGTATCATTCTTTTTACGTTCATTAAAATCATAACTAGGTTCAATAATAAAATGAGTAATTCTCATTTTACAATTATCAATATCAAATATAGTATCACCAAATAATACTTGCCCACTAGTAAATACAGTATCTTCTGTAAATCCAGTTCCATTATAAACATAACAAGCTATTTTAACTGTACTAGGTAAAGTATAAACAGATTGATTATTTTCATATTTATAACTTGTAGGAATAATAAAACAATGACAAGCAAGATATTCTTTAAGATTATGACTACCTCTACTACCTACTTTTATTTTAGCATTATAATTAATCTTTAAATATTCATGTGCTGCAATACCTTGTATAACTGTATCATTAAATAAAGTTCTAAAAGTACGAAAAGGATATTGATTATTATTGAATACTTTATTAATATCTTTAATTTGCCAATCAGCAGTACCAGTAATTTGAAGGCTAGCCATTTTAAAATATGGACCTTTTTCACTAACTGCATTAACAGTGGTATAATCATTATAATAAGCATTAACAGCTTTATTACGAAGTTTTATAGTAATATCTTTAACAGCTTCTTCTAATGTTTTACCATTACTTAAAGTCCTATCATCATTATCAGTATGTTCATTATAATTAGCAATATATACTCTATTTTTATAATTAATAATATTGCCAACATTATAATAATTATAATAGTCAGTAGTTAAATCAGCAACATTATATTCAACAAGAACATCTCTACTAAATTTAAAAATATTATTATTTAAATCATCTGTTCTAAACGCTTGAGTACTATCTTTTTTACATACAATAAAACCAAGTTGATAAAGACCAGAACGACCTCCACTAATATTTATTTCAAAAGTTTGATTACATATATCTTTAGAATCACTAAATGAATCAGTATTACCATAACAATAACCATTTGGTTCATCTTTTGGTTCATAAACATTAGTTTTTCTAAAACAAACTTTATTAATAACTTGTGAAATTATAACATCATTAAAAATAGGAAATCCAATACTATACCATTTAGTATAATTAGTTTTATCTATCTTATATCTAATAAATATAAAATAAAATCCTTTATAAGCTCCACCACTAACATAATTTAAACCACTAATAGTAGGTAAAGTTATTTGTGGAATAACAGACATTTCAGAATCAGGACGGTCAAAATCTAAATCAATATTAATAGTTTTAAGAGGAACATCAACAGAAGCATTACTTTCAGCAATAGCTATTATAAGATGATTTTTAACATTATAAGTATATGTTCCTTTAATCTTTCCACCATTATATTTCCAATTACTATTTACTCTATAACAATTATCAGCTTGTTCATTATATCTATAAATATAAGATTCATTAGAATCAGTATTAACAATAAATAAAATAAGTTCAGTACTAGTAGGAATAGCACCAACTATTTTAAAATTATTAATACCATCTTCATGAATAGAATTGGCAATTGCTTTACAATCTTCAAGCCCTTCTTCATTAACAATCATCCTATCATCATTGCTCACTTTAACATTTTTAGCAGCAACTAATGAATAAGGTACACAATCACCCGGATGTTTATTAAGACTAAGTTTCTTTTGTATATTCATAATTATTTAGGAAAAGTAAAGTTATAAAAGAACTCATTCCAACCACTATCATCATCACTTTGTTCATCTAATAGAATACTAGTCTTAATATCTTTCTTCATACTTTCCCATAGATAGAAAGGATTAGTTCCATATTGACTAGCAGAAAGATTAAACACAGGATGTTTATATCCTCTCATAAGCATACGAGCCATACAATAATAAGTAAGACCTTGAATTAATTTACCGTTAGCAGGTATAACAGGAATCTCACAATGATAATTATTACTATATTGAGTTTCAATATCTTTATAAACAACTGTTATACAAGTATCATTAAAATTAAGTTCAATAGTATTACCTCCAATAAGAATATAATTATGATTTGACTTATCATATCCTCCACGGGGGGTCTGACAATGAGAATGAACTTCATGCTGACATCTTGGACATTCAGTATTATTATGAACTGTATAAACAACAGGATTACATCCTACTTTACCAGTATCAATAACTTCTCTAGTTCTAGAACCATTAGGACAACAATCATCGGGCATACCAAGATAGTCTTTATTAGTAGCACGCTCCGGACTTTCGTCCTCCGCTTGACCCCCCGTAGAGGATGGAGCAGATTCAGTATCACCACATCTATATTTACTAGTATCAGCTCTAGGTACTTCACAACCATTACTATCATATACTTTAAGACCATCATCAATAAGACAACATTTACTTTTAGCTATCTTATTAATGACGGTTAGTTTCATTTTCTTATCAACTTTACGAAGAACTTTAAGTTCATTCATAGCATCAACACACCAAGCAGGAACTCTAGGAATCCAATCACTTCCATCAGGATTGAAATCATTATCAAGTTTACCAATTATATGTTCTATCGTAATCGTTTTATTATTTGCCATAATATTAGTTTTTATATCTAGTTTTATTACCATTATTATGTGCTCCACGTTCATACTTTTGTTGATTAACATTTCTAATATATTTAAATGGAGCATTAGGTTCTCGTTCAAGATAAACAAGAAGTTTACTTCTTAATCCTAATTTAAGATTAAAAATATCATCAACAGTTTTACATTCAGAATTAAGTTGTTTAGCATCTTTACCTCTAAGTTCTCTATTAATATAATTAGCATACTTGAATTTAATAGCACTATAACTATGAGTTCCATTATTAATAAGTTGTATTTCATAAAACTCTTTATTAGTTTTATAAACTACATAAGGAATACCATCATACTTAAGTCCACGAATTTTATATATTTCTGCTTCTTCTTTATCATAAGGTTTAAGACCAGCATCAATAATTTCTTGTTTTTTAAGTCTAGTAGCGTTCCAATCAACATAAGTATCTCTAGGTTTATCTCTATATCTCCAGAAATTAATAACTAAATCACCAATTTCATATTTAAAATGATAAGCGTAGCCTTCAAGAACACATTTATGAACACCATAACTATAATACCTATGAATGTACTTTTTATAATCAGAAAGACTTAATTCAGAACGTCTTGTAGCAAGTTTAAGAGCAATAATATAATCGTTTGCTTTTTTAGCTAAGTTACAATAACGCAAAAGTTGGAGAAGAACAATACGTCTTTCTCCAACTGTATAACTAAGTTGATTATTAATTAATTGCTCTAACTTATTAATTAATTCAACATTATCATTAAGAAATTGAAACCCATATTCATTAAGATTAATTTTTAAATCATCTTTAATAACTTGATTTTTACTTTTAATATAAACACGGCAATCAGCTTTCATCTTATTTATAACTTCAAGTTCTTTATTATATTTTGCCATATCGTCATTAGAAGTTTCAATAAACTTTTTATAATAATGACTAATATCTATATCTTTAATCATAATTTATCTAGTTACAAAATTATCAATAGGAGTTTCATTTGTTTGACGAGGAACTTCAATAAAATTACGTTTAAATACAATCTCTTTAAGAGCTCCAATCATATCTTCAGGAATAAGAAATTCATCATCATCGTATTTAGCTTCATCATCAATAGGGTCATAATTTACATCTTTAGCTTTTTCAACAGTTTCGGTAGGAACAAGATAAGGAATTTCAAATGGAGATTCAATAATAATAGAACCTATATTTTGAAACCAATCTTTATTATTACTAAAGAAATAAATATAACCATTAATATAATCATAAACAGGAAGATTACACATACCTGCAAGATAATGATAAAACTTAGCACTAGCTTCTTTAGCAAAAGGTATTTCTATCCCAGAATGTCCGGTAGTTCTAATTGATTGGAAAGGTAAGTTATTAATAAGTCTAACTGGCTTTGGAACTTCTTGTTTAGTACGTTTAATTGCAGGAAGCCCAAGAGTTTGACTATTATATAGGTCACCATCAGGAACATTAATAATAGAAACACGAATACGTTGTTGCAAACCTTTATCAACATATTTATGATTTTCATAACTTTTACGAATTAGTTCATTACGACCATGAAGAATAGCATATCGAAGATTACGTCTAAGAGGAATACTATTAGGATTGCCAACAGCATGAGCAAATTCACTAACTAATTGATTAAGACTAGCCATGTTAAGATTGACTTGCGTTTTCTAATGCAGTTACTCTATCATTAATACTATTTATTTTAGGTTTAAGAGTATTATTAACATCAGTATATAAAGAATTATATTTAGTTCTTACATCATTAGCTAATTTTTCTATTTCATTAATATCTCCAGTTAATTCATTATATTTTTGTTGAAGTTGACCAATTTCTTGTTCAAGTTCAGTATTATTAGTATAATCTATAATAGAATTAAACAATTTAATTAGAAGTTCTCTATCTTTATTAGATATATCACTATTTAAACAACATATAGTTCTAATAATATCATCTTTAAGTTTATCTTTAGTCATAATATATTATGTTTGAGGTTTGACATTTTCTTTTCTATTTTTAACATAAATACGCCAATCATATTTAGTAATTTTAAAATTAATAGGAAAATGATTAAGTCTATGTATAGAATAAAATAGAGTTTTATCTCTACTATCAGCATAATAAGCTTTACCATTTCTAATAAAATTAATTCTAAAATACTTAGCATAATTAATAACTTGAATTATTCTAACGTATTTACCATAATATTTAGCAATATTAGTTCTTTTGCCATTCCAATTAGAATATCTAACACCTGTAAGACTTTGAATTTTATAAAGAAGATTTTTAGCATTAGCGTGTTTAAGCCATCCATAACTGGAATTCTTACCCCAACATCGCCATCACTTCCATCAAGAGGAGGAATAAAACCATTTTCAAGAGGTTTAGCCCAACCCGTAGGATTAAGGAAATAACTGATTTTCTTTTCATTATAGACACAACCTTTAAGTCTATTTTGAATAGGAAGTTCTCTATGAAATTTAGCATTACCAATTCTGATTATATCATTGTCATCTTTAGTCCATTCAATACCATACGCAGCATTTTCAAAAGTAGGAATAAATGCAGCAGAACCCCAAGCTGGATTACCTTG
>OLFG01000155.1_pt1 | contig 25555 bp, 18 predicted proteins | sample 1603061 | NCBI WGS metagenome assembly OLFG01 (sample SAMN02675044, study PRJEB24791) | human gut metagenome, SKBSTL002 | isolation source: stool | host: Homo sapiens | place: USA
CCAATCCGCGAAGCATCGTTTCTTCATACCCCTGGTCATCCGCCTGTTCAAACCATTCCTGCCAGTCCATACCAGAAAGCTGCTTTGCAAATTTTCGCAACACCGGAAGTCTGATTCCCATAACATTATCCACACCCGGCAGAAGATTGCTGTGAAAATCCCGATAACCGGTATCTTCATTCTCCTGCAGAAACTGGCGCACCATATGTGTCGTCACCTGAATCTCTTTCTGACTTTTCCTGTTCATAATATTTCTCCCATTACTGTGCATATGCTGAACAGTAACTTTCTCCTTGCTGTTTCTGCTACGTTATAATTCATCTCAATCTGTAACTTTGCTTTACAGCACTTTTCTATTTTATAACAGATTGCATGAAAAGTAAAGGAAATCGCTCGTATTATTTATGCAAAATAATTTATGTGGATTCTATCGTTCTTTCAAAAAATATTACATCGGGATCATTTTGGATAGAAGAAGTATCTGCCAACCATAAAACAGGAGACAAGAATGGGACTTTTATCCCAGCCTTGTCTCCTGTTTATTTTTAAACATCAATATTTTTTATGCTTCATCAATTGCTTTTCCAATATCATGGCGCATATATTTATTTGCGAATGTAATCCACTCTGTGGCTTCATAGGCATTTTTTCTTGCTTCCTTCAGGTCTTTTCCTGTAGCTGTGATTCCCAGGACACGACCTCCGTTGGTTACGATCTGACCATCTTTTAATTTGGTTCCTGCGTGGAAGCAGTAATATCCGTCTTTGCCTTTGAAATTTTCAAAGCCGTACATCGGAATACCTTTTTCATATTTCACAGGATATCCGTCACTTGCAAGGACTACACATACTGCCGCATTATCCTCAAACTGAAGGTCTACCTGGTCCAGTGTTCCATTTACGCAAGCTTCCATTACTTCAATGATATCATTCTTCATACGTGGCAGGACTACCTGTGCTTCCGGATCTCCGAAGCGTGCATTATATTCCAATACCTTCGGGCCATCTGCGGTAAGCATAAGACCAAAGAAAATGATTCCCTTAAACGGGCGTCCTTCTGCAGCCATTGCGTCCACTGTCGGCTGATATACATATTTCCTGCAGAATTCATCTACCTCTTCTGTATAGAACGGACTTGGGGAGAAAGTTCCCATTCCGCCAGTATTCAATCCCTGATCACCGTCCTGAGCGCGTTTATGATCCTGTGCGGATGTCATTGTACGGATAGTTTTTCCATCTACAAATGATAACACAGAGACTTCACGTCCTGTCATAAATTCTTCGATGACCATGGTATTTCCGGCATTTCCGAATTTCTTATCTTCCATGATCTCTTTTACGCCATCTTCTGCCTCTTTCAGATCCTGACAGATCAGTACCCCCTTGCCGAGTGCAAGACCATCAGCCATTTCATCGTCGAGGTTATCTTTTTCTCCCGGTTTGAATGACTGGTCACCATATTTGCGTGACATGACACGTGCCAATTCTCCTACTTCTTCGGTGAGTACAGCCATGTTGGTCAGCTCGCTGAAATAGCGTACACCATATGTTTTTATCCAGTTGTCTACTGTTTTTTGTGCTTCTTCCAATGTCATCTTTATTCCTTGTTTTTGGTGTCCATGCAGATTGTAACAGGACCGTCGTTCAACAATTCAACTTTCATGTCGGCTCCAAATTCACCGGTTCCTACTTGTTTGCCTAGCCCGATGCTAAGTTCGTTGCAGAAATATTCGTATAGTGGAATTGCTGTCTCGTGGCGGGCTGCACGGATATACGACGGGCGGTTCCCTTTCTTGGTCGAAGCCATCAGGGTGAATTGGCTTACTACCAAAATATCACCTCCTGCCTCAAGAATCGATTTATTCATAACTCCGTTTTCATCGTCGAAAACTCTCAGTCCGATGATTTTTTTACATAACCAGTCGGCGTCTTCCTGATTGTCGGCTTCTTCTATCCCTAAAAGAACGAGGAATCCTTTCTTTATAGCTGATTTGCATGTTCCATTAATCGTGACGGAAGCATGACTTACGCGCTGAATAACTACTCTCATATAAACATATACTTTCTACAAAGATAGAAAATATTCAGTATAATGATAGAATAAATTGTAAGAATGACAAATGTATAGCTTAATTTAATTGTATCTTTGTGGAAGTAGGATTCTGCCGACTGTGAAATGGGTGATATTGATATTTATAATCGCTCTGCGGAAAGACTTGGTATGTCATTTCGCAGAGCTTTTTTATAGGGCTTCTTTTACGCTTTTTGCTGCGGCTTCTCCGATTACTGCTGCAAGTTCTTCGACAGTTGCCTGCTTGATTCTTGCCACACTCTTGAATTCTTTCAGCAGGGCTGTTTTGCGCTTTTCTCCTATGCCTTTTATCCCGTCTAATGCAGAAGCTATTTGACTCTTGCTACGCTTGTCGCGATGGAAAGTAATGGCAAAACGGTGTACCTCGTCTTGTATGTTTTCGAGGAGATGAAAAAGGGGAGTGCCTTGTTTTATTCCTATAGTCATCGGTGGAAATCCGAACAGAACTTCCGAAGTGCGGTGCTTGTTGTTTTTGGCAAGTCCGGCAATAGGAATCTGTAATTTTAATTCGTCTTCTATTACTTGTCTTACAACTTCCATCTGCCCTTTTCCACCATCGGTCAGAATTAGGTCTGGTAGTTCTCCTTGTTCTTCGAGTATGCGGGAATATCTCCGGCGTACTACTTCTTGCATGGATGCATAGTCATCCGGTCCGACTACGGTCTTGATATTGTATTTGCGGTAGTCTTTTTTGCTGGGACGTGCTTTTTTAAAAACTACACATGCTGCTACGGCATCGGAACCTTGTATGTTTGAGTTGTCGAAGCATTCGATGTGCATAGGCATTTTATCCATTTGCAACTGCTCCTGAATCTCTTTTAGAAGGCGTACACTCCGCTGTTCCGGGTTTAGCTTCTCAGCTTGTTTAAGCCGGTCTACTTTGTATTGTTTTACATTGAGAAGAGAAAGCTCAAGCAGATGTTTCTTATCGCCTCGTTGCGGTATGGTAAATGTTACGTTGTTCAATTCCATATCTAGTTCGAAAGGTACGATAATTTCGCGCGAGCAGCTTTTATACCGTTCTCTCATTTCAATAATTCCAAGCTGGAGAAGCTCTTCCTTTGTCTCATTCAGACGCTTCTTGTACTCGAATGTGAACGCCTGGTTTATGCATCCGTTTGTGATGTGCAAATAGTTTATATAAGCCGAATTTTCGTCCATTTCGATAGAGAATACATCTATGTTATGAAGAATGGAACTTACGACTTCACTCTTTGCTCGATAGCTTTCTATTAGTTCATATTTTTCTTTTACTTTTTGAGCTTCTTCAAATTTCATCTCCTCTGCGAGTGACATCATTTCTTTCATCAGTGCGTCGCTTATAGCCTGAGTATTTCCCTTTAAAATCTCTTTTACTTGGGCTATATTATCCATGTATTCATCGTGAGATTGCATCCCGATACATGGACCTTTGCAGTTCTTGATGTGGTATTCCAGACAAACATTGAATTTTCCCTGACGAATGTTTTCGGGGGTTAGTGCCAGATGACAGGTGCGGAGCGGATATAGTTTCTTTATCAGATCTAGCACAGCTTGCATAGAAGGAATATGACTGTATGGACCATAGTAGGTAGAACCGTTCCGGATAATTTGCCTTGTCTTGAATACCCGTGGAAAATACTCGTTGCTGACGCAGATAGATGGATAACTTTTATCATCTTTCAGCAAGACATTATAGCGAGGCTTGTATTTCTTGATAAGGTTATTTTCCAAGAGTAGGGCATCTTCTTCTGTATTTACAACAATATAGCGGATGTCTGCAATCTTGCTGACCAATATACGTGTCTTGGCAGATTGATGCTCTTTTGAAAAATACGAATATACACGCCGTTTCAAATTTTTTGCTTTCCCAACATAAATAATCACTCCTTCTTTGTTGAGGTATTGATAGATGCCGGGGGTGCTTGGCAAATTTAATACGATTCCTCGAAGGTATTCGTTTGTACTAAGTTCTTCCATGTTATAGCTTGTACGTTTAAGGATTGCTATAAAAGAAGAATCCGGCATATACAAAAATGTATTTGCCGGATTCTTCTTTTCCTTATTTATTGTGAATAGGAGATATTAAACTCTTATATGTCCGTCCGGCTGAGCAGCCTTTTAAAGTTGCAATAGCGTGGTTACTTCTACATCGTCGGTAAATGCTTTTCTACCGTTTAATCCTTTCAGCTCGATTACAAAATTTACGAATGCCTGTTTAGCACCGCATCTTTTTACTAAGCGATAGGTTGCAGCCATGGTTCCTCCGGTTGCCAGCAAATCATCGTGCAACAAGACGATGTCATTTTCATTAATGGCATCTTTATGTATCTGTATGGTGTCAGTCCCATATTCTTTTGCATAAGTTTCTTCTACCACTTCTGCAGGAAGTTTTCCTGGCTTTCTTGCCATGATGAATCCGGCTCCTAATCTGGCAGCTAAAGCACCTCCCAAAATGAAGCCTCTAGATTCGATACCGACTACCTTTGTGATGCCTTTATCCTTATACATTTCGTATAGTTCGTCAATCATCCCTTGGAGACACTCGGCATTTTTAAACAACGTAGTGACGTCGTAGAACAATATTCCCGGAATAGGGAAGTCTGGTATCTCACGGAGGTTTTTCTTTAATGTTTCTTTATTCATATCCAGTAATTTATGTTTGTTTCTTAAACTTGTTGTTTCACGTGAAACATGCTTGCTTTAGCGTCCCAGTAACACGAGAAGCACATTGATGTCGCTTGGAGAAATACCTGGTATACGGCTTGCTTGCGCCAGTGTTTCCGGATCTATTTTTATGAGCTTCTGACGGGCTTCTGTTGACAGAGAGTTCAAATTGGCATAGTCAAACTTTCCTTTAATGCGGATGGCTTCCAAGCGATGTATCTTGTCTGCTATCATTCGTTCACGATCGATATAGCCTTGGTATTTGATTAACACTTCTGCTGCCTCAATTGTTTCTTCTTTCCGGTCGGTTACCTTGTCGAGTGCAGCTTGGAAAGATGGCACATGCGGGGCAATATTCTCGATAGTGATTTGCGGACGACTAAGCAACTCTATCAGTTTGCAGCCATGAGTAAGCCGGGCTGTTCCAAGTCCCTCTAAAGCGTCGTTTATCTTATCTGCCTTGATGGAGTAGGTTTTTGCAAACTCAACCAACCGCTGTATTTCTTCTCGCTTCTGGCAAAGTCTGTCGTAGCGCTCTTTACTTGCCAGACCGAGTTTATATGAGCGTTCTGTCAGACGCATGTCGGCATCGTCTTGACGGAGCAGAATTCTATATTCTGCACGTGAGGTAAACATTCTGTAAGGTTCGTCTACACCTTTTGTTACCAGGTCGTCAATCAATACTCCGATGTATGCTTCGTCGCGTCCAAGTACGAATGGCTCACCTCCATGACAATTAATGTGTGCATTGATACCAGCAATGATACCTTGTCCTCCGGCTTCTTCGTATCCGGTTGTTCCGTTTACTTGTCCGGCAAAGAACAGGTTCTTTACAACTTTCGATTCTAATGTATGCTTAAGCTGTGTCGGATCGAAATAGTCGTATTCGATAGCATATCCCGGGCGATAAGCAACGATGTTTCTGAAGCAAGGAATCTTCTTCAACGCAGCGAACTGTATATCCATTGGAAGTGAAGAGGAGAATCCGTTTAGATAAAGTTCTTGTGTGGTTTCTCCTTCCGGTTCGAGGAACAACTGATGCTGTGGCTTGTCGGGGAAAGTCACAATCTTTGTTTCGATACTTGGGCAATAGCGAGGTCCTATGCTCTGGATTTGTCCATTGAAAAGGGGAGAGTCGGCCAATCCGCTACGCAATACTTCGTGTACTTCCTCGTTAGTATAGCATGTCCAGCATTGAAGCTGCTTGAGCTGTCTGGGCTCGCTGATGAAAGAGAAACGGTGAAAATCATTTTCTCCATCCTGTGTTTCCATCAGGCTGAAGTCTACACTTCGTGCATCAATACGAACCGGAGTACCTGTTTTCATTCGTCCGGCAGTAATGCCATGGCGTGTAATGGATTCTGTCAGATGATAGGATGCTGGTTCTGCACAACGTCCTCCGGCAAGCATCTTGTGTCCGATATGCATTAAGCCGTTTAAGAAAGTGCCGGCTGTAAGAATAATACATTTGGCATGGAAAGTTACTCCCCAGCATGTAACCAATCCGGTTACTTCACCATTTTCTACTAATAATTCCTCTACTGTATCTTGCCAAATATGGAGGTTGGGAATGTTCTCCAGAATTTCGCGCCATGCCCAGATGAATTTACCTCGGTCACACTGTGCACGTGGACTCCACATGGCAGGACCTTTGGAACGGTTCAGCATGCGGAACTGAATTGCTGTGCGGTCTGTTACCAATCCCATATATCCGCCGAGTGCGTCGATTTCCCGAACAATCTGACCTTTGGCGATTCCTCCCACGGCAGGGTTACAGCTCATCTGTCCGATCTTATTCATATCCATTGTGATCAGACAGGTTTTCGAGCCAAGGTTAGCTGCTGCCGCAGCGGCTTCGCAGCCGGCATGTCCGGCTCCTATAACAATAACGTCATACTTAAAGTCCATTAATCTTTTGTTTTTATATCTGTTGCAAAAATACGAAAAATTAGTGGCTTAGCTTTGATTCAGGTTCGTAAAAAGAGTTATAGTAAAGAGGAAAGGAGAGGAGGGAGTAAAGAACTGAAAAGTATGAAATAAAATCCGCTGTTGTTTCCCCTGATTCATGCTGACATTTTAAAAAAACATCGGCATGAATCAGGGAAAACAACAGCGGAAATTTTCAGCAGTCCTACCCGAACTGGGAATGTGCTCAGGTAATAGGTCTTGAATAGATTCCGAATGGAATTATTGAAAATCTTTCAGCAAATCGAGTGCCTTATTTTCGGCAGCTTCCATGATTTCACGTTCTCCCGGACCTTTATCGTTTATTCCACACAGATGCAGAATACCGTGAATAATGACGCGGTGCAACTCTGTTTCGTAAGTTGCTCCAAATTGCTCTGCGTTGGTACGGACTGTATCAAGGCTAATAAATAAATCGCCTGCAATCCGGTTCCCTTCACAATAGTCGAACGTAATGATGTCAGTGTAGTAATCGTGCTGAAGATACTGACGGTTTACTTCCAGAATCTTTTCATCAGAACAGAAAATGTAAGCTATTTCACCTACTTTTTTCCCGTAAGTTTCTGCAACAGCTTTTATCCACGCTGTGGTTTCGCGCTTTTTGATAGCGGGCATTTCTACCCCTTCAGTTTGATAAGTAATCATATCGTATATCAGTTAAAGAATAAATAGCAAATAAGAATTGCGGCTATGATACCAGCCAGATCGGCGAGTAATCCGCATGGTACGGCATGGCGTGTACGGACAACTCCCACACTTCCGAAATAAACGGCGAGAATATAGAACGTAGTATCGGTAGATCCCTGAAAGATGCAAGATAACCGTCCTACAAAAGAGTCGGCTCCGTATGTGTTCATGGCATCTACCATTAGCCCGCGAGCTCCACTACCACTTAATGGTTTCATCAGTGCTGTAGGCAGTGCCCCTACAAAATCACTATTGATACCACATAAGTTCACCAAATTGGCTATACCTTCTATCAAATAGTCCATGCATCCGGAAGCACGGAAGACTCCGATGGCTACTAAAATGGCTACCAGATAAGGGATGATGCGTACGGCAGTAGTAAACCCTTCTTTGGCTCCTTCTACAAAAGCGTCGTATACATTAATTTTCTTTCTCATGCCGGCAACTATGAAACCGATGATAATGACAAACAAGAATACATTGGCTGTAGTTGTAGAATAGATATCGATTTGCTGACGTGACAGCATGCTGAAGGAATAAATAATACCTGCAATAACTAGGCTTGTACCACCTAGGAATAACAGAATAGTCCGGTTCAGCAAGTTGATGCGCTGGTATAAGCTTACTGCAATAATACCGGCAAGTGTAGAAAAAAAGGTCGCCAGCAGAATAGGGACAAAAACGTCTGTAGGCTGAGCAGCTCCCAGTTGGGCACGATAGACCATAATGCTGATAGGAATCAAGGTCAATCCTGAGGTATTCAGTACCAGAAACATGATCATCGGATTACTTGCCGTATCTTTTTTCGGATTCAGTTCTTGTAATCCCTCCATTGCTTTCAGGCCTAAAGGGGTTGCTGCATTGTCCAAACCTAGCATATTGGCGGCAAGATTCATAAAAATACTTCCTGTAACAGGATGCCCTTTGGGTATTTCCGGGAATAATTTAGTAAAGAGTGGGCTCAGTAAACGAGAGAAAATTCCGATAACACCACCTTGTTCTCCGATACGCATGATGCCCATCCAGAGGGATAGTACTCCGGTTAGTCCCAGTGAAATCTCGAATGCTGTTTTGGAAGAATCGAATGTTGAATTAATGATAGCAGGAAAGACTTCCGTATCTCCTAAAAATATAAGACGTACTACAGCTACAATAAATGCGGTCAGGAAAAAAGCAATCCAAATATAATTCAGAACCATGTAGAATATGTTTGAAGTATTAATAATCTTTACCGGACAAAAGTAAAGAATTAATTCAGAAAATGATAACTTTGTTCTTATGAAAAAACCTCGGTGGAAACATATTCGTTGGATAATACTGGCTTTACTTTTGGCTGGTGTGTGTATGTTTCGGTTTATATCTGGTGCAGGTGAATTTTATGCCTGCTGTATTTATCCTGCTGTTTCCGGCTGTTTGTCGCGGTTGGCTTCTCTAGTTTCGTTTTCTCTTTGTGAAGCTCTGGTCGTTGCGACAGTTGTAGCGCTATTGCTGTATCCGATTATAGCCAGGCGTAGAAGACAGACTTGGAAATCAATCGTAGGGAGAGAACTGGAAGTTTTGCTTTGGATATATGTATGGTTTTATTGGGGATGGGGAATGAATTATTTCCGCGACAGTTTCTTTGAGCGGACAGAAGTCACTCCTTGTTCTTATAATGAACAACGTTTCAAGCAGTTTCTTGCTATTTATACGGATAGTTTAAACAGTACATATAAAAAAGACTTGAATGTTTCACAGCCAGACATAGAACAAAAAATCAAGCCGGTTTATGCAGAAGTTCCCGATAAATATGGACTGACTCATCCGGAAAGTTTTCAGCATCCGAAACAATCCTTCTGTAACGCCTTATATTCGGGAGTTGGGGTATTGGGATATATGGGACCTTTTTTCGATGAGTCGCATGTGAATCATGAGCTACTACCTGTACAACTTCCGTTTACTTACGCACACGAGCTTGCCCACTTGCTTGGAGTTAGCAGTGAGGCTGAAGCTAATTTCTGGGCTTATCAGGTATGTATTCATGCTGACGATTGCAATATACGTTATAGCGGCTATTTCGGATTGTTACCCTATGTAGCGGTAAATGTTCGTAGTTTGCTTGGCGATAGTGAATATTCGAAGTGGTTAAGTATGCTACGTCCGGAAGTGATACAACAGTTGTACGATAAGCAAGCATATTGGGATGTCCGTTATAATAAATTATTAGGAAAGTTTCAGAATGTAGTTTACAACTGGTATTTAAAAAGTAATCAAATTCCCTCCGGACAAAAAAATTATGCGGAAGTTATCGGTATGATTCTTTCTCTACCGGAAAATTGGTGGCAGGGGCCTCTTGAGAATTAAAAAAATCGGGGAAGTATTCAGCTTGAATCTTTTTTTGCCAGTAATGAAGCTCTTTGTTTTGATATGTTTTCTTTAAATGGTGCTTATTTTGTTTCTTTTTGAAATATCGTATTGTTTATTTCTGTTTATTTGTATTGTATAATACGATTTTATATTTCTTTTTGGTGCTAGGAAAAGTATTGTAACTTTGGTTGAACTAGAAAAAATAGATAATTTTCTTCTCCTTAATCATTTTTATTTCGGATAATAAGTAAAAAAAATCCGCTTCAGAATAAAAAACTTGGTTAGTTATTCTGAAACGGAGATTTTATTAGAAATCACAAATGGAGCTTATTGTGGATTCTGTACGATGTTGGGGTTAGCATCTATTTCCGACTGTGGAATAGGAAGAGCGATACGCGGATCATTGGGTTGGATTGTTTCAGCATTTAATGTATTCAGTGTACTCAAGTGCCATCCTCCTTTACGAACGATCGGTTGTTTGTTTCGCAGATAGTCGAAGAAAATTTGTCCTTCGCCTACCAATTCTTTCCGGCATTCTTTCAAGACACGTTCAATAGTAAATTCTTCTGCGCTGACCGACTTTTCCGGATTAGCACGGCTGACAATCTGATTCAGGAAACCTCTTGCAGGTTCCAAATATTCTCCTCCTAATTTTACACCGGCTTCAGCAGCATTCAGATAAACTTCCGATAAGCGGATAATACTGATATTATTGTCTTTCGGATCACCGCTCTTTCCTGGGAATTTACTGAGAAATACCTTACGGGTACGGGCTGCTTCGGGAAGACCTTCATTGTTTTCGATAAGCGATAGCTGGGTAATACAATGACGTACGTCATTAGGATCTTCTTCAAGCAAATTCAGAAATTCTTCTGTAAGGATAAGATTGTTCCAGTCTACTCCCTTTTCTTCATTTGCATAAACCATTGGAGCTCCTTCACCACCGGTACCACCTCCCCATTCTGAAGGTTCGGTTGTACTTATGTATAATTCAAACAGAGCTTCTGCCTGAAAGTCTTTTCCCCATATGGTAGGATATTCGTCACGTGTATAAAGCTGATACAATCCTTTACTATTATTGATGACATCGGTTGCAGCTTCGTAAGCTTCTTTATTTTTCCCCATATCAAGATAGACTCTTGAAAGCAATGCTTGTGCTGCCCAGTAATTGATATAACCATCCGTTCTTTCTGTACTTAGGCTAGAGCGTGCTGTTGTTATGTCGTTGACAACTTGTTCATAACATTCTGCTACTGTATTCCGTTTCGGTTGGTGGGATGGTTCTTCCGGTTTCAACTCGATGGGAACTCCCAGAGAAGCACCATTGTCATTTATATAAGGCATTCCGAAAAGTCTGGTCAGATTGAATAAGGCCAGTCCTCGCAACACCAAGGCTTCCGCTTTTATACGGTCCAGTTCTTTGGTATCACTGCTTTGTACTGCCCCCTGTTCTATCTTTTGGATAATGTTATTTGCCTGTCTGATTACCAGATAAGGACGATTCCATGGGAGTGTTATATTTAAATTATCTGTTGCCAGTACATTATATGTATAATAAGGAGTAACACGCTTGCCTGATGCTTTGTTTTCTCTGGCTTGTACATCCATGGCGCGGCAGTCTCCGTAGTACCAGTAATTATCTCCGTAATAACTGTGTTGTGATGTCTCGCGATAAACTCCGTTTAACGCTACCTTTATATCCTCCAAAGTTGAAAGGGCCTGATCGGTAGTAACGGATGTAGAAGGATTCAGATTTAGCCAGTCTTCGGAACAAGATACCCCCATAATAGAAGTAGCCGCCAGTAAATAAATATATATTTTCTTCATATGATATGATCGTTAATGAATTTAGAATGTTAATTGTACGCCAAAACTGAATGTACGCATAGGTGGAGCTTCACAATAAACTTCGCCGTTAACAGGAGTTTCTGGATCGTATTGTTTCCATTTGGCCCATGTTAGCAAATTGCTTCCAGAGAAGTAGACACGTGCTTTGTTGATCAATGCCTTGCTTGTCCACTGGTCGGGTAATGTAAATCCGAGAGTAAGATTTTTCAGTCTTAAATGGTCTGTACTGTGGATGTAGCGTGATGAATTGGTAACAGTTGCTTTCTCTCCAAATACGAAACGCGGGACATCTGTCTGGTCGCCCGGTTGCTGCCAGCGTTCTAAAGCATATATAGGCAGATTATATCTGGATGTATAAATAGATTCTGTTCCGTTCTCGATGCTGGTTCCCAGTTTATCGTATGAGTAACCTCCCAGTGAATATGTAAGAGTGAAACTCAAATCCAGCCATTTATAATTTAAAATATTTGTCAGACCACCAGATACTTTAGGGTTAACCGATTTGAATGGTATGCTTTCTGCCTCATTCGGGTCAGTTGTCAGACTACGGTCGATTGTACCGTCTTCATTAACCTTATTTTTATAATATTCTGCTTTCCCGTTCTGGGTATTTACTCCGGCAAATTCTTTTACATAGAATGTGTGATATGGCAAGCCCACTTTGTGGATAAACCATGTACCTTCAATAGTCTGATCAAGCTGACCGTTTAATGAAACGATTTTGTTTTTATTGTGTGTCAGATTGAAAACTGTTGTCCAGTTGAAATCGTTGGAAGCGAAATTCAATGTACGTAATTCAAATTCTACACCTTTATTATTAAGCTGTCCGACGTTGGCCAGATAACTGGTAAATCCGGTTGTAGCACTGATAGGAAGATTGTAAAGCAAATCTTTGGTATCGCGATTATAATATTCTAGGCTTACGAAAATACGGTTTATGAAAGCGAGGTCAAGTCCGATATTCAGGTTGTAGTTCTTTTCCCATCCTAAATTGGTATTAGGTTGAGATGATTCATACGAACCGGATGCTCCCATATAGTTCTGTCCGTAACTATACAGTCCCATATATCCGTAAAGAGATCCTGGCTGGTTTCCATTTACACCATAAGAAGCACGTATTTTCAGATCGTTCAAGACCTTTTTTACCGGTTTCATGAATGCTTCATTACTGATATTCCACATACCCGAAACAGACCAGAAATTTCCCCATCGGTTGCTTGGAGAAAGTCGTGAACTACCATCTCGGCGGAAACTTCCTGCCAGATAATAACGGTCGTCATAATCATAGTTAAGACGTGACAGATACGAAATCATGCGGTAATCTTGAGTAGATGAAATAAAACTGTTCAAGACGGCTGCATTATCGGGTTCTGTCAAGATGTCTGAAGGAAGTTTAGACTTCATTCCTGAGGCTTTGTCGGTCTGATAACTTTCTATTTCATAAGCGGCCAGTACATCCAGATGATGTTTGTATGCAAACGTACGTACGTAGTTTAAAGAAGTAGAAGAGATAAATTTTCCATATTCGATAAACCCTTTTGCTGTCTGGGCGTCACTACCACTTTTAGGACCTGCCGAACTAAGCGGGTTATAGTATCTGGAATCTTTTTGGGTTGTATAGTCGTAGCTTATTGTTTCTTTCAACTTCAGACCTTTTAACGGCTCAATACTTGCGTAGCCGGTAGAAAACATACGTGTCATACGTACGCGGTTGTAGTCGGTCATGATATCGCGTAATGGATTGAGGGTACTACCTTCATATGCACCGATATAGTTTCCTTCTTCATCACGTACTGTCATTGAAGGATTCATGGTCATGGCTACACAAAGGAACGGATTGATGGCAGATCCTCGTTCCTCGTTCATTTCCTGATTCATCTGTGTGAACATCATGTTGGCTCCTACTTCTCCATATTTCCCTACTTTCTGAGTAAGATTCAAGCGAGCAGAATATCGGTCAAGACTTGAGTTTTTAGCCAAACCCTCTTGCTTGTTGTATCCCAGTGAAGCATAATAAGTGGAACGTTCGTTTCCACCTGAAACAGATGCTTCATAATCCTGCTGAGTAGCTGTTCGTAACAATTCTTTCCGCCAGTCGGTATACCCCATAGATGGTACGTATGCATATTGGCCGATTTCCTGATCAGCATATGCTGTTGGTGATTCCATGTTCTGGTCGATGGCATAATTTACCAGTCCTTCATATAATAACTCTCTGCGCTGATCGCCGTTCAAAGTCGGACGGAAATCGACTGCAGCATTTGAGAAACCGCCTGAAATATTCAAGGTTACCTGAGCTCTTCCGGCACTACCTTTTTTAGTCGTGATAAGAATGACTCCATTTGCTGCTCTCGAACCGTAAAGTGAAGCTGCTGCTGCATCTTTTATCACTGTGATATTCTCGATATCAGCAGGGTTCAGCGTACTCATGATGTTGGTTTTCGAGTTATTCATATATGCCGCATCCGAACCGCCTGCACTAAGGCTTCCAGAAGTAACAGGTACTCCGTCTATAACGAACAGCGGCTCTTGAGAGGCATTAAAAGATCCCATACCTCGGATACGGATATTCTGGTTGGCTCCCGGCTGGCCAGAACTGCTGGTAATATTGACACCTGTTGTCATACCTTGCAGTTTCTGTTCCACACTCATGACAGGGATGTCTTTTAACATATCGGCTTTTAGTGTGTTAGCCGAACCGGTAAAAGAAGATTTTGTGAAGTTACCATAACCTGTTACGACAACTTCATCCAGATTCATTGACTCTGGTTCCAATACAATATTCAGTACTGAATTCTTGCGTGGAACACGAATCTCTGCTGTTTTCATTCCGATGTATGAAACAATCAGTGTCTGGTCTGGTTCAACCTGCAAGCTATACTTCCCTTCCGGGTCGGTTATTGTACCGATAGCTTCATTTCCTTTTATTGTGATAGAAACACCTATCAATGCTTCTTTTTCATCTGCTGAAGTTACTGTTCCAGAGATTGTTCGTTTCTGAGCAAAGACTTGTTGTGTTATTACACAATAAAAAATAAATAAAAAAAATAGTTTTACTTTTTCTCTAGTTTTCATGTTTCCTAATTTTTATGTCGTGTAACAATAATTGAACCAATTTTATTTATTCTTACGATAAAAAATGTAACTTATTGATTTATAGACATGGTTGAAAGCGACTCTCTCTCTGGCTTTTATGTTTATTGGGGACTTTTTACTCAATTTTGGGAAATATCTCCACAATGTTTTACTGATATTTGAGGATGTAAATGTTCCTTATGTCATTTATGATGGTTTGTAAGTATTATATGATAGATAAATGGGAAAAACAAAGGAGCCAATACTCGAATTTCGGGATAAGAGAATTACTCTTCGAATAAAAAATTGTATCTTTACAACCTGAAATTTCATACTATAACGAACAGATGGCCATTATCATTAAGAAAGTAAGCTCTAAAAAAGAGTTGCAGACATTTATTCGCTTCAATTACGAATTATACAAAGACAATCCTTATTCCGTACCTGATTTGTACGATGATATGTTGAATACGTTCAGCCCGAAAAAGAATGCAGCATTTGAATTCTGTGAGGCTGATTATTTTCTTGCTTATGAAGGGAAAAAAGTGGTAGGACGTGTAGCTGCCATTATTAACCACCGTGCGAACGAAACATGGAAAAAAAAGGAAGTCCGTTTTGGATGGATTGACTTTTTAGATAAGCCGGAAATTTCTGAAGCATTGCTTGGAGCAGTAGAAGAATGGGGAAAAGAACGAGGAATGGAAGCTATTGTCGGACCGCTAGGCTTTACCGATATGGATGCAGAAGGTATGCTGGTTGAAGGGTTCGATCAGCTAGGAACCATGTCGACTATTTATAATTACCCTTATTATCAACAGCATATGGAGCGTTTAGGCTTCGAAAAGGAAGCCGACTGGGTAGAGTTTAAGTTGACTGTTCCCGATAAGTTGCCAGAGAAGTTTATCCGTATTTCCGAAATTATTCTGGAAAAATATAAGCTGAAAATCAAAAAATTGAAACGTAGTGAAATAAAGAGCAAAAACTACGGACAGAAGATTTTTGATTTGATAAATGAATCCTATGCACCTTTATACGGCTATTCACAAATGACTCAGGGGCAAATCAATCAATATATCAAGATGTATTTGCCATTGATAGATTTGCGAATGGTTTCGCTTGTAGAAGATGAAAATGAAAACCTGGTAGCTGTGGGTATTTCTATGCCTTCTTTGTCGGAAGCACTGCAAAAGGCAAAAGGTAAGATGCTTCCTTTTGGCTGGTTCCATTTACTTAAAGCCTTGTTTATCAAAAAGCCGAAAGTGCTTGATTTATTGCTGGTAGGTGTGAAGCCCGAATATCAAAGCAAAGGAGTAAATGCATTGTTGTTTTATGATTTAGTTCCAGTTTATCAACAGATGGGATTCAAATATGGAGAAAGTAATCCGGAACTGGAAATGAACAAGAAAGTACAGGCACAGTGGGGAGCTTTCGAAGCTGTTCAGCACAAACGCCGCCGTGCATATAAAAAGATGTTAGTAGCAGGAAAGAAAGAAGAAAATTAGTATATCGTTTGAGTGTTGTTTATGGAAGAAGAATACAATGAACAAATAGCGAATCCCGTTTCGTATACAGAGGAGAATATTCGTCATCTGAGCGATATGGAGCATGTTCGTACGCGTCCTGGTATGTATATCGGGCGTTTAGGCGATGGCTCTCAGGCGGAAGATGGTATCTATGTATTGCTGAAAGAAGTCGTAGATAACTGTATTGACGAGTTTAAAATGGGAGCAGGAAAACGCATTGAAATACAGATGGAAGATAATTTGCGTGTTTCTGTACGCGATTATGGGCGTGGTATTCCGTTAGGAAGTCTGGTTGATGCCGTATCTATGCTGAATACGGGTGGGAAATATGATACAAAGGCATTTAAGAAAAGTGTCGGGTTGAATGGTGTCGGAGCAAAGGCTGTCAATGCGTTGAGTTCTCACTTTATAGCGCGAAGTGTACGCGACGGGCAGATGCGTGAAGCTGTTTTTGCAAAAGGAGAACTGATAAGTGATACTACTCAATCTACAGAGGAAGAAAATGGTACTTATATTTTCTTTGAGCCCGATAACACCTTGTTTCTAAACTACCACTTCCGTCCTGAATATATCGAAACGATGCTGCGTAACTATACATATTTGAATACAGGGCTATCGATATATTATAACGGCCACCGCATTGTAAGCCGTAACGGTCTGGAGGATTTGCTGAATGACAATATGACTTCTCAAGGCTTGTATCCTATTGTTCATCTGAAAGATGAAGATATAGAAATAGCCTTTACTCATAGTCCTCAGTATGGAGAGGAATATTATTCGTTTGTCAACGGACAGCATACAACTCAGGGAGGTACGCACCAAAGTGCTTTCAAGGAGCATATTGCACGTACTATCAAGGAATTCTATGGTAAGAATATGGAATTTCAGGATATTCGCAACGGGCTGGTAGCTGCTATTGCCATTAATGTAATAGAGCCGACCTTCGAAAGTCAGACAAAGATTAAGTTGGGCTCTTTGACGATGGCTCCTGAAAAAGATTCAGATGGTAATCCTTATCCACTTTCAGGAATCAGTGTCAATAAGTTTATCGGTGACTTTATAAAGGAGAATGTAGATAATTACCTGCATAAACATCCCGATGTAGCAGATGTGTTGCTTCAGAAGATTCAGGAATCGGAAAAAGAACGTAAGGCTATCGCGGGGGTTACTAAGATTGCGCGTGAACGTGCCAAGAAAGCAAATCTGCATAACCGTAAGTTGCGTGACTGTCGTATTCACTTGAATGACTTGAAGGGGGCTAAGAAAGATGAAGAAAATGATCCACGTCTGGAAAGTTCTATTTTTATCACAGAGGGAGATTCTGCAAGTGGTTCTATAACCAAGAGCCGTGATGTTAATACTCAGGCTGTATTCAGCTTGCGTGGTAAACCTTTGAATTCATTTGGATTAACTAAAAAAGTCGTTTACGAAAATGAAGAATTCAATCTGTTGCAAGCTGCGCTGAATATCGAGGATGGCTTGGACGGATTGCGGTATAATAAAGTCATCGTAGCAACTGATGCCGATGTGGATGGCATGCATATACGCTTGCTGATGATAACTTTTTTCCTTCAGTTCTTTCCCGATTTAATAAAGAAAGGACACGTTTATATCTTGCAGACGCCGCTTTTCCGTGTTCGTAACCGTAAAAAAGGTGTATACGAAACAATTTATTGCTATACAGATGAGGAACGAATTGCAGCAATAGAAAAGTTGGGTCCCAATCCGGAGATTACCCGATTTAAAGGATTAGGAGAAATTTCGCCTGATGAGTTCCGGAATTTTATTGGAAAGGACATGCGTTTAGAACAGGTTTCTTTGCGTAAAACGGATGCTGTTAAAGAGTTGCTGGAGTTTTACATGGGTAAGAATACCATGGAGCGACAGAACTTTATTATTAATAATTTGGTAATAGAAGAGGACTTGTTGAATTGATAGATCAAGTATCTCTTGATTTGTGATTATTGGCTTAAATGAAAAGAGCGATATTTCCAGGGACATTTGATCCCTTTACAATCGGGCATTTTTCGGTGGTAAAACGTGCATTAACCTTTATGGACGAGATTATTATCGGAATTGGTGTCAATGATAATAAGAAAACCTGGTTCCCTACAGAAAAACGTGTGGAGATGATAAAAAGACTCTACGCAAACGAATCTCGCATACGAGTAGAAGCGTATGATAATCTGACTGTCGATTTTGCGCAACAGAGGGACGCTAAGTTCATTATCAGAGGAATCCGTACTGTTCGTGATTTTGAATATGAAGAAACCATTGCCGACATAAATAGAAAGCTTGCCGGCATTGAAACGATTTTGCTTTTCACAGAGCCGGAACTGACAGCCATCAGTTCCACTATTGTACGTGAATTATTGCAATATGGCAAAGATGTAACACCGTTTTTGCCAGAAGGACTGGATATTAATTTATGATGAAAACTATGAAACAGCGACTTTATTTGATTTTGTTGTGCAACTTCTTCTTTTTCTGTTCAGTAGTGGCACAGAATAAGATACTCAACTCTCCTTCACGCAAGTTGCAGTTGGCGGAGTTTGCCATATCAAACTTATATGTCGATCAGGTAGATGAAAATAAGCTGGTAGAGTCGGCTATTGTAAAGATGCTGGAGCAACTGGACCCTCATTCTACTTATTCTGATCCGGAAGAGGTAAAAGCGTTGAATGAGCCATTGCAAGGAAACTTTGACGGCATAGGAATTCAGTTTAATATGGCTACTGATACGCTATTTGTTATCCAGCCTGTCTCCGGAGGTCCATCGGAGAAAGTCGGAATTTTGGCGGGCGACCGTATTATTGAGGTAAATGATACGGTGATTGCCGGAGTAAAAATGACTACGGAAGATGTGATGCGTCGTCTGCGAGGTAAACGGGGCACAGAGGTAACCGTAAAAGTTATGCGTCGAGGAGTAAAAGAGCTACTTCCTTTTACTATCAAACGCGATAAGATTCCTGTATATAGTCTTGATGCTTCGTATATGGTTGATAAAAAAATCGGCTATATTCGTGTAAATCGTTTTGCCGCAACTACAGGAAAGGAATTTGCTGATGCTCTTCATCGTTTGCAGAAGGAAGGTATGCGCGACCTTATTCTCGATTTGCAAGGAAATGGTGGAGGATATCTGAATGCAGCGATTGAATTGGCTAATCAGTTCTTAGGTAAGAAAGAACTTATCGTTTATACAGAAGGACGTCGTAATCCTCGTGCTGAGTTTGATGCTGAGGGAAATGGTGATTTCCTAAATGGACGTTTGGTTGTGTTGGTCGATGAATTTTCTGCGTCGGCAAGTGAGATTGTAACAGGAGCATTGCAAGACTGGGACCGTGCTATAGTTGTAGGCAGACGTACTTTTGGAAAAGGACTGGTACAGCGTCCGATTGATTTACCTGACGGTTCTATGATTCGTCTGACTGTTGCTCGTTATTATACGCCTTCCGGTCGTTGTATTCAGAAGCCTTACGAGAGTATTGAACAGTACAATAAAGATTTGATAGATCGTTACAATCGTGGGGAAATGTTGAGTGCAGACAGTATCCATTTCCCGGATTCTTTGAAATACAAGACATTGAAGCTGGGACGTACTGTTTATGGTGGAGGAGGTATCATGCCGGATTATTTTGTGCCTGTAGATACAACCATGTATACTGATTACTATCTTGCCTTGCGCGATAAAGGAGCTATTGTACAGATGAACTTGAAGCTGGTAGATGCATATCGTGAAGAATGGCTGAAAGAGTATAAGGACTTCCGACATTTTAATAAGAATTTTGAAGTGACATCTGCCATGCTTGAAGAACTGAGAAAGTTAGGTGAAACATTAGGAGCAAAATATGATGAGAAACAATATCAAATTGCACTTCCACTCATAAAAGCTCAAATGAAAGCTCTGGTTGCTCGTGATTTATGGGATATGAGTGAGTATTTTCAGGTAATAAATCTCATGAACAATAGTATGCTTAAGGCTGTAGAACTATTAGAGAAGCCGGGGATGAATTTCCCGGAACGTAAATAACTGCTTAGGGTATTTATTAGATTATAAGTAAGAAGGGGCCGTTTTAGCAATGTAGTAAAAAGCTAAAACGGCTCTTTTTTATGCTATTAAGATAAGGGATGTCCTGAATATGTTGCTTTGCCTTGAAAGAAGCTTTCTCTACCGGTTTTCAGAAAAACTATGGATAGTAAAGGTGGAACCTGTCCTGAATTGTTCATAATGAAATGGTTATTGAACAACAGCGACGGTAAAACGTTCAATAACTTCTTTAGTCTTATTTTCTCCTTGCTGGAGCACATTCATTATTTTTGTTGCTTAAATCACTGGACAGATTAAAGAATTATTTCCGTAATCCCTTGTATTATATAGGGAAAACTTCTAATTTTGTATCGTATTTTAATGTATGTAGTAAGAAATTTTAGTTCTAACAATTAAATAATTTAAATTCAATCATTTATGTGGTTAAGTAATTCATCTATTGGAAGGAAAGTGGTGATGAGTGTAACTGGTATCGCCCTTGTCCTGTTTCTGACATTTCACATGGCGATGAACTGTGTTGCTTTGTTCTCGGGCGAAGCTTACAACATGGTTTGTGAGTTCCTGGGTGCTAACTGGTATGCGCTGGTAGCAACTGTGGGATTGGCTGCCTTGTTTGTAATTCACATTATCTACGCTTTCTGGTTGACAATGCAGAATCGTGCAGCTCGCGGTAACGAACGTTATGCTGTAAATGCTCGTCCGAAGAATGTAGAATGGGCTTCTCAGAACATGTTGGTATTGGGTATCATCGTAATCCTGGGCTTGGCTCTTCACTTTATGAACTTCTGGTACAAAATGCAGTTCGCTGAAATCATCGGTAACCCTATGTTGGGTGGTCTTCATGCAGCCGACGGTTATGGCTATATTATGCAGACTTTCTCTAATCCGTTGTTCTTCGTGTTGTATATCATTTGGTTGATTGCTTTGTGGTTCCACTTGACTCACGGTTTCTGGAGTGCAATGCAGACTTTGGGATGGAACAACATGATTTGGATTAACCGTTGGAAATGCATCTCTAACATCTATTCTACTATCATCGTTCTTGGTTTTATGGTAGTAGCTGTTGTGTTCTTCTTGAAGAATATGATGGGTTGCGGTGCTTGCTAATTTAAGTGTAACTGATTTAAACTGAAAAAACATTATGACTAAAATAATTGATTCTAAAATTCCTGAAGGCCCGATAGCTGAGAAATGGACTAATTATAAGGCTCACCAGAAATTGGTAAACCCGGCTAACAAACGTCGTTTGGATATCATTGTGGTAGGTACAGGTTTGGCTGGAGCTTCTGCTGCTGCTTCACTTGGTGAAATGGGATTCCGCGTATTCAATTTCTGTATTCAGGATTCTCCACGTCGTGCACACTCTATCGCTGCACAGGGTGGTATTAATGCTGCAAAAAATTATCAGAACGATGGTGACTCTGTTTATCGTTTGTTCTATGATACTGTAAAAGGTGGTGACTATCGTGCTCGTGAAGCAAATGTTTACCGTCTGGCTGAGGTTTCAAACAACATTATCGACCAGTGTGTTGCTCAGGGTGTTCCTTTCGCTCGTGAATACGGAGGTACATTGGCTAACCGTTCTTTCGGTGGTGCGCAGGTATCTCGTACTTTCTATGCTAAAGGTCAGACTGGTCAGCAGTTGTTGCTGGGTGCATATTCTGCATTAAGCCGTCAGGTTGGTGCAGGTACTGTAAAACTGTACACTCGTTACGAAATGGAAGAAATCGTAATCGTTGACGGTCGTGCACGTGGTATCATTGCAAAGAACTTGGTTACTGGTAAATTGGAACGTTTTGCTGCTCATGCAGTTGTTATTGCTACTGGTGGTTACGGTAATGCTTATTTCTTGTCTACTAATGCAATGGCTTGTAACTGTACTGCTGCAATGGCTTGCTACCGTAAAGGTGCTTGGTTTGCTAACCCTGCATACGTTCAGATTCACCCGACTTGTATTCCGGTACACGGCGACAAGCAGTCTAAGCTGACTTTGATGTCTGAGTCATTGCGTAACGATGGTCGTATCTGGGTTCCGAAGAAACTGGAAGATGCAAAAGCATTGCAGGCTGGAACGAAGAAGGGAAGCGATATTCCTGAAGAAGACCGTGACTACTATCTGGAACGCCGTTATCCGGCATTCGGTAACTTGGTTCCGCGTGACGTTGCTTCACGTGCAGCTAAAGAACGTTGTGACCACGGCTTTGGTGTAAATAACACAGGCTTGGCTGTATTCCTCGACTTCTCTGAAAGTATCGAACGTCTGGGTCTTGACGTAGTTCGTCAGCGCTATGGTAACTTGTTCGATATGTACGAAGAAATCACCGACGTAAATCCAGGTGAATTGGCTAAAGAAATCAATGGCGTAAAATATTATAATCCGATGATGATCTATCCGGCTATCCACTATACAATGGGTGGTATCTGGGTTGACTATGAACTTCAGACTTCTATCAAAGGTCTGTTCGCTATCGGTGAATGTAACTTCTCTGACCACGGAGCTAACCGTCTGGGTGCTTCTGCATTGATGCAGGGATTGGCTGACGGATACTTCGTATTGCCTTATACTATCCAGAACTATCTGGCTGACCAGATCACTGTTCCTCGCTTCTCTACTGATCTGCCTGAGTTTGCTGAAGCAGAAAAGGCTGTTCAGGATAAGATCGATCACCTGATGAATATCAAGGGTAAGAAGTCTGTAGATTCTATTCACAAGGAATTGGGTCGCGTGATGTGGGAATACGTTGGTATGGGACGTACTGCAGAAGGTTTGAAGACTGGTTTGGCTCGTTTGAAAGAAATCCGTAAAGAATTCGAAACAGAATTGTTTATCCCAGGTTCAAAAGAAAGTATGAACGTTGAATTGGATAAGGCTATTCGTTTGAATGACTTTATTACAATGGGTGAACTGATTGCTTACGATGCATTGAACCGTAACGAATCTTGTGGTGGTCACTTCCGTGAAGAATACCAGACAGAAGAAGGAGAAGCTAAACGTGATGATGAAAACTTCTTCTATGTAGCTTGCTGGGAATATCAGGGTAGCGATGATAAGGCTCCGGTATTGTATAAAGAACCGCTGGTATACGAAGCAATTAAAGTTCAGACTCGTAACTATAAGAGCTAATCAGTGAAGTTAAACAATTAAAGAATCTAAGTAAAATGGATAAAAATATATCATTTACGCTGAAAGTTTGGCGTCAGAACGGACCTAAAGAAAAAGGTCATTTCGATACATTCCAGATGAAAGATATCCCGGGAGATACTTCATTCTTGGAAATGCTGGATATTTTGAACGAACAGTTGATTGAAGAAGGCAAAGAACCTATTGTATTCGATCATGACTGTCGTGAAGGTATCTGCGGTATGTGTTCTTTGTATATCAACGGACATCCTCACGGACCTGCTACTGGTGCTACTACTTGCCAGATTTACATGCGCCGTTTCAAAGATGGCGATGTAATCACTGTTGAGCCTTGGCGTTCTGCTGGTTTCCCGGTTATCAAGGATTTGATGGTAGACCGTACAGCTTACGATAAGATTATGCAGGCTGGTGGTTTTATCAGTGTACGTACAGGAGCTCCTCAAGATGCAAATGCTATTCTGATTCCGAAGCCAGTTGCTGACGAAGCTATGGATGCTGCTTCTTGTATCGGTTGTGGTGCTTGTGTAGCTGCTTGTAAGAATGGTTCTGCAATGTTGTTCGTTTCAGCTAAGGTTAGCCAGTTGAACTTATTGCCTCAGGGTAAGCCGGAAGCTTTGCGTCGTGCAAAAGCCATGTTGTCTAAGATGGATGAACTTGGTTTTGGTAATTGTACAAATACACGTGCATGTGAAGCTGAGTGTCCGAAATGCGTTTCAATCAGCAATATTGCTCGTTTGAACCGTGACTTTATCAAGGCTAAGTTGAAAGATTAATTCCTTGCTGTAAAGCTTTTATTTGATAGAGAAATCCCTGCTGAAGTAGAATTCGGCAGGGATTTCTTTTTTTTGATAAAATCAAAGTGTTATTTTGTGTGCGCAAACGTCTTTAAATGTAAAATAGTTTTAAACATTTTGTAATATTGTTGTTTGCTCTTGCGTGATATCTTACGAATTATTACATTTGCAATGTGATTTTTTTCATAGTATTAGATTTAAGGTTAACAAGGTTGGGAGAAAGCGTTCTCCCATTTTTTTTGCCCTTTTCTTATTTTGTTCACGGGCTATGCTTTATTAATCTTATATCAGTTTATATACCCCTCCGGCAAGTGTACGGATTATTCCTTTCATTTCCAGCTCAAATAAAATGCCCGTCATTCGGTTGATGGCGATATTGCTTTCTACAACAAGTGTGTTTATTTGGATTCCGTCTGGGTGCTTTTGGAGTAAGGATACTATTTTTTCTTCATTTTCATCGAGTTCGGGGAATAACTGCCGTTGTATAACCGCAGGAGCTTGTGCTTCACTATCCCAGTTCATAGCCTTTATCAATTCCTCGGCACTCTGAAGCAATACAGCACGATTCGAACGTATCAGTTCGTTGCATCCAGCCGAATACATATCATTAATGCGTCCTGGAAAAGCGAAACAGTCGCGGTGATAACTTTCTGCTATTTCTGCCGTGATAAGCGATCCCCCTTTATTTGCCGATTCGATAACAATGGTTGCGTCACTGATACCTGCTACGATACGGTTTCGTTTGACGAAGTTCTGCTTGTCGGGATTTGTACCACTCATAAATTCGGTAAGCAGTCCTCCGCATTGTGTCATTTCGGCTGCTGTACGCCGATGTACAGACGGATAAATTCTGTCCAAACCATGAGCCAGAACACCTATTGTTTCCATTTTATGTTGCAAGGCCGCACGATGAGCATGTATGTCAATCCCATAGGCCAGCCCACTGACAATTATTACATCCGGTAACAATTCTTTCAGTTCACCGATAAATCGCATGCATATATCTTTTCCATAATCAGTCGCATTACGGGTTCCCACCATGCTGATGATATGACGCTGGTTCAAATCACTTGTTCCCCGGTAAAACAGGACAAGTGGAGCATCATCACATTCTCGGAGCCGGGAGGGATAAGCTTCATCATCACAAGTAAGACAGGCTATATGATTTTTTTCTGCGAACGAAAGCTCTGCTTCACAACGGCGCAAAACCTCCGGTGCATCGAATACAGAAGCGATCTTCGGTGAAATGTCGGGAATGATATCTCCCAGATCCTTGGGATGGTCAAAAAGCATAGCAGCTTTTCCTTCCGTAGCATCCAGCAGCTTATGAGCTCCTACAATACCGATTCCCGGAAGCTGAGTTAATGCCAGACGGCAAAGTAATTCATGG
>OLFG01000169.1_pt1 | contig 24358 bp, 27 predicted proteins | sample 1603061 | NCBI WGS metagenome assembly OLFG01 (sample SAMN02675044, study PRJEB24791) | human gut metagenome, SKBSTL002 | isolation source: stool | host: Homo sapiens | place: USA
TTTTTTGTTTCAATGATATAATTTTTGTCCATATTCAAACCTCCTGTTCTGTAAAGTATTCTATCACTCCAATCTTGCATTAACCTTGCAACAACCTTGCATTAACCTTGCAATTTCAAATACAGCTTCCGAAAGTAATTAAGGCTCCCGCCATAAAGACGGAAAAGCCTTAATCTATCAACGGAAAAAGTAAAGTAAATTTAGTTCCTTTTTCCGGTACACTATCTGCTGTTATTGTGCCATTCATCTTTTCCACAAGCTGATGAACGATAGATAAGCCAAGACCGCTGCCTTTTTCAGCACGCCCTTTATCACATTTATAAAGCCTCTCGAAAATATGTTTCAAATCTTCTTTTTCAATGCCTATCCCGTTATCAGTTAATCGAATTTGCATATTTTTTTCCTGCTTTGATAGGAATATTTCTATTTTGTCTGCATGACTGTGGGAAATTACATTCTGAATAAGATTATTCAATATCCGCATATAACCGTCCGTATCAAGTTTTACTCGGAAAGGCTGTTCGGGAATATCAATGTTATAATCTATCTGCCTATCTTCAAATATAGGTATCCAGTCAATCAAAATATTTCGTGTTAGTTCCGCAGCTTCAACGGTATTTATATCCATAGCAAACTCATTAGAGTTTAATTTGAACCAGTCAAAAAGAATATCTATATATTCTTTCAAATCGTGAGCTTTACGACGGGCAGTTTCGATATAGTCGTCCTTGTCTTTTCCTGTGACAATTCCTCTATGTGCGGCGTCAAGATACCCAATAAGTGTTGTAAGCGGTGTCCGAACATCATGGGAAAGGCTTGTCATAAGCTGGCGGTTCGTTTCTTCTGCCTGCCGGACAGTAGACAGCCTTTTCTCATAAGATACAACAATCTCATTGATTTCATAAGCAAGAGGAGCTACCAGTTCATTTGTTGCTGATAAAATCCGCCTGTTTCCATTCCCATTTTTTACATCAGCCAATGCGTCTGTTATTTCTGCTATCTGCTTTTTTACACGCCGGATAACAAGGCAAGAAACAAAAATAGAAAAAAGTGCAATGATAATTGATAGAAAAATAATCGCTTCCATAAAAATCAAACCTCCTTGCTAAAGCGATAACCAATTCCCTTAATTGTCTGAATGTATTTGGGGTTTCCGGGATTAACTTCTAATTTTTTACGAAGTCGGCTAATAATCGCCATAATGTTACTGTCATCATAAACATATTCTTCTCCCCACACTTCTTCATAAATCTGTTGCTTTGTCAAAATTTTTCCTTGATGTTTCGCGCAGTATAAAAGCAGGTCAAATTCCTTTGGGGGCAACTCAAAAGTTCCATTTTCCGTAATAATAGAACGATTTTCAAGGTCTATTTTCAATCCGTCAAATTCAAGCTGCTGTGTCATTCCGTCTGTTTGATTGAAACGGGTATAACGCCGTATAAGAGAAATAATACGGGCTATTAGTTCGTCCATATCAAAAGGCTTTGTCAAATAATCATCGGCTCCTGCGCGTAAGCCGCACACTTTGGAAGCACTGTCATTTTTAGAGGTAAACATCAAAATCGGCAGACTGTTTTCTTTTCTGATTTCTTCCAGTGTTTCAAATCCGTCCATACCGGGCATCATAACGTCCAGTATCACAAGTTGATATTCTTTTTCTTTTAATTTTTGTAATCCCTCTTTTCCTGTATTACAAAAATCAGCTTCTATATCTTCTGATAAAACGCTTCGCTTAATCAGCGCACAAAGCTCTTTATCATCATCTATAATCAAAACTTTATTCATGGTGTAGCTCCTTTCCTTGTTTTGTTCTCCCGTCAATCGGTTTTTCCGCGTCCTTTGGTATCAGCCACATATATCCAAGTTTTGAAACACCCAGTATGCGGTTTTCTCTGCAAAGTACCTGTACCCGCCTTTCAGAAATTCCCCATTTCTTCGCTGCTTCGGGGCAAGACATATATTCCATAACACCCAAGTCCTTTCTACAAATCATATCAGTATAATTATAGTCGGGCATACGAATAATAGCAAGTGCAAGCATATGAATTATTATGGCTATAAATAGGAACTGTATAGACGTATTCAGTATGAAAGAGGAACAGTAGAATGTATATGGGTGAATAAATATGGCAAAAAGACCAACAGCTAAATATGACTTTAAGGCTTTCGGACAAGCTATCAAAGCAGCGAGAACCGAACGAAAAGAGAGCCGTAAAAAAGTAAGTGATGAAATGTATATCTCACCACGTTATCTTGCTAATATTGAGAATAAAGGACAACAGCCGAGTTTACAAATTTTTTATGAGCTTGTAACACGCTATGATATATCCGTAGACCAATTCTTTTTCCCAGATAAATCAGCGGAAAAAGATACACAACGTAGGCAGCTTGATACACTGCTTGATAGTATGAGTGAGAAAGGAATACGGGTAGTCACCGCCACAGCAAAAGAGATAGCCGAAGTCGAAACAGAGGACAGGGGAATGTCCAGAACAGAATTTTAACGTGAAGACACATTGTAATCTTTCAGGAAATACAATGTGTCTTCTGCTTTATATAACTCTATTTCACAATCTTCCAGTTTTCCCCGTTCTTTTCCAGCACAAGGTCAAACTGTGATACCTGTGTTGTCATGGTCTGGTTATCCAGATATTTCACTGCTAGGGAAGCCGTCACCTGATTTCCGCTTCGGTTGTAGACTGGATTCACCAGTTCGGAGAAAATATATTCTTTCCCCACAGGTTTCAGCACACCATCATTTACATAATAGGTTAGCTCCTTTGCAGTTGCCGTAGGGTACAGCTTAAAAAAGGTGGTGAGAAATTCGTTGATTTCCTCCGTAGTGATGGAATCCACTGTACCGTCACTTTGTACCGTTTTTGGGGTGTAGCCGGATTTTACGGGAACGCTGGTGATGGTTGGGTTCTGGATAATCGTCAGGTTTCCAGAGCCGTCCACATAGACGGTCACCTGATAGGCGGAACGGACGGTTTTACCGGATTCTCCCTCTGTGATACGCTGTTCCACGGTATAGGTCACTTGATAATGCTGCTCCTTTTCTTCTGTGATTTCCCATATCTGAAAATCGGTCAGGGCAGACGATACGGGGATGTCCTTTCGGACAGTATCTACATTCAGGGCTTGCAGTTCTCCGGTGAGATACCCTTTTAAAGCATTTGTCCGGTTATCAATGGAAGCGGCGGACTGTTCCCATGAATAGTAGACTTCTGCGAAATTCTCCACAAAATTCTCTATCTTGTGGGTGTCGAGGATTGTTTCCTCAATCACTTTGGTTTCATGGACAGTATGAATGTCTATCGCCGTGAAATTCTTATAGACGGCAAACAGGAAGCTCACTGCCAGCAGCACCCACAGGGCAATCACGGTTTTTTTGTGGGTATTGACTTTGTAAACTTTCAGTTTCTTTTCTTTCTGCTTTTTCTGGTTATCCTCTTTTCTAATCTGAATCATATCGGTTCATCCTTTCTTATTGTTTGATTCGTCCGGCTCCGGCAAGGTGCTGTTGCCAGTAAGAGCCTGTCAGGTCTGCGTAACCAATGGGATTTCCGGCATGGTACATCCGGTTATTTCCCACATACAGCCCCACATGGGTGATGTAGGTTCCGGCGTTGTAGGTAGAGTGGAAAAAGACCAAATCCCCTGCTTTTGCTTCGGACAGGGGGATGTGCTGCGTCACATTGTACTGTTCCTGTGCTGTCCGTGGCAGGGCGATTCCTGCCTTGCCATAGCACCACTGCACCAGTCCCGAACAGTCAAAGGAAGTGGAGGGGGAATCGCCCCCGTACACATACGTCCAGCCCTCATACTTTAAGGCTTCCTCCATGATAGCCTGTACCGTTTCATCATCAAACTGTGCCACGGTCAGGTATTGCGATACCAAGAGGACATAGAACATATTTCCATAGGAATACCGCCAGCCCCCGTTTTTCTCTACCGCAACAGGGTTGGTGTAGGTGACTTTCTTTCCGCCGGATTTGTCCCTTGCGAAGCTCTCTGCCAGTTCAAAGGTGTATTTTTTCCCACGTCCTGTCACATAGTCTAGGAAACCGCCGCCGTAGTTGTAGGACTGAATCACACTGTTTAAGTCACAGCCCTTTGTTTCTGCCGCTGCGAGCAGTTCCGAGAAATACTTGCAGCCCTGTTTGATGGATTCCTCTGTACTAAGGGAGTTCGGGGGAAGCCCCAGAGATTCCGAGGACTGCATAACGTCTTCCAGCGTGCCGCCGGATTCCACCTGAATGATGGCGAGCAGCACATTTAAGTATTCCTCTATGCCATATTCCCTTGCATACTTTTCCAGCATAGGCTTATGGGCGAGGACTTCCTGTGATACGCTCACGCCCCCATAGATAAGGTTTCCGCCGCTTCCTCCGTCTTCCTCATCCGAGAAGACAATCACCACCAAAAGGAGCAGGGAGAACATCATCACGAACACGCCGGAACAGGCAAAGAAAAGGTGTCTTAACTTCATGGTTTCTCCCCTTTCTTTTGTTTGGCAGCCGCTTTTACCGTTTTTGTCCACTCCTTTCTGGCGGTGGTACGCCGGATGGTAAAGTTAGATTCTTTTACCACAGGGGCAGCCCGTTTTCTTTCCGGTATCACAGGAGCCGTATCGTTCTGGACAGGTCTTGTCGGACGGGGAGCAGCAGGTGTGGTGGTTGGAGCTGTCTTTTGCCTTTCATCTGGCTGGACAGGAGAAGCCGGTGGGACTATCTGACGTTCTGCCCTTACAGGCGGTGTCTGTTCATAGTGGATGGAAGCCGCCTTTACCACCGGAACAGAAGTCCGTTCTGCCACAGTTTCCCCATAAGAAACCTGTCCCCGTTCCCTGATGGATGGGGAAGCAGGCTTTCCTGTATGAGTGGTAGATGCATGATGTCGGAAATCTTCTGGCTGCTTTGCAGTAACAGGGCGTTCATGGACAGGAGCCGCCCCTTTGGGTGCTTCGGAAGCTGTCTTTTGCGGCTGTTTTGCCTGTTCCAGTTCTGCCCTGCGTTCTGCAATGGTCTGTCTGCGGCTTTCTGCCTGTGCATTTCGTTGTTCCGCTCTGGCAGTTCGGGTCTGGGTCACGCTGGAAGTAAAATCCCGTACTCCCTCTGATACCTGTGTTTTCCCGTGGTAAAGGGCGTACTTTGCATTGACAGGCAAATCCTTTGCCTGCTCCCGAAGCTGTCCGGCAGTATCGGCTATCTTATCTTTGGTATCTGCCACCGCACCTACCGCAGAGCCAGCCCGTTTCCATGCGGATTCCTTTTCCGGTGCTGCCTGTCCGTCTGGTCTGCTGTGGTCTGCCTGCGTCCGTTTGGAAGAGCCGGAGTGGGAAGCAGTTCTCTGGTCTGAGCCAGCCTGTTTTCCTGCGTGGTATGCAGCCGTTCCAGCCCCAAGAGCCGCCACAGAACGTCCTAACTTATGCTGTAAACGGTGCATATGGGCGTGCATGAGCATACGGGGTCTTCGCATGATACGGCTCCCCATGCTTTGGGAATCCCCACTTTGTAAGGAGAACATCCCCATCAAATCCCCCAGCTTGAAATAAATTCCGGCAAAGGTCACTATCTGCAAGAACGCCGTCAGGAAGAACGGATATTCCCCAGACAGGTTGTAGAGCATGGTGGAAATGCTGAACGCTACCGTGATAATCAGGGTGATTCCGGCTCTGGTAAGGATGGTGTTGAACAGTTTCGTAATGGCACGCTTTGACATCCCCTCAAAAGAGGGAACCATGCTAAGGAGGAAGCTCACAGGCAGGAACATGGCGTAGATAATAAAAAGTACCTGTGAGAAAATCATTATCCCCGTGAGCAGGAATACAAAAATGGAGATACCGATATTGAACATGAACAGGAAGAAGACGGTTCCCAAGCGGTTGATGGTCTTTGTGATGGTAAGGTTGGTGTTTTCCCTGTCTTCGATTTCCTCCACCACGATTTCTTCCCTGTCCTGCCCGTTGTTTTCGTCTGGGCTGGTTGAGAGCAGGCTTTCCACACGGTCAGCCCCAATGCTTTCCACATCCGAGTTGCCGTATTGCAGCAGGAGCCACGGCTGTTTGACCTGAATGGAAAACAGGCTGTCCCGTATCAAATCCACACTGTCTTTTCCTTGACTTTCCGAGTTTGGCAGCACAATCTTTGTACCAAGGGTCAGGCTGGCATTGCTGATGTCTGCGGAAAATTCATTGATTTTCCCGATATAATCAGGGGCATAGGCGATAAAGGCAGCGGACAGCACGAACACCACCACGAAATTGACAACGGCATGGATGGCTTTTGTGGTTTCCCGTTTGATAAGCCCTGTGTAGGCAACGTAAATCCCCACCACCAGAATGAGAATCAGCAGGAACCCGATATAAAATCCCTCCGAGGACAAGCCGTCTGTGGTAACGCCTGCAAGGGTCTGCATATTTTTTCCGATAGAATCCGCCGTAGAGGAAATGAAGTCCAGCGAGTAGGCTTCCTGAATCAGATACCCCGTGGCGTTGGAAAGGTACAGGCTGATTGTCCAGATAAAATTTGTGATGGCATACAGCCCGTACATCACCTGTTTTCCGATACCGTCCAGCCAGTTCCACGGGAGCCAGTCCCATCCGCTGTCCACATAAAAATCAAGCTGGTAGTTGTCCAGAGGATATTTGCTGTATTCGTTGGCAGCGTCCACCGTATCATCCACCAGTCCGGCAGCGTGGGCGGCTGTGCCGAAGACTGCAAGCAGCAGGAGGATGAGCAGGAGTGCCAGAAGCACCCTGCCAATCACTTTTCCTGCCGTCTTCCAAGACAAGCCCTTTTTTGTGTGATGAGGAACTGGGAATTGCGGTCGGTTGGAAGTTCTATGTATCACCATCATTCCACCTCTTTTCTTACGGGCGGTCTGGTATCAAAGGCGTGGAACAGGTCTTCAAAGATAGGATGGAACTGTATCACGCCCACACGCCCGTACAAATCACTGATGAGGCACTGTCCGTTTTCCAAGTCACGGAGCCGCTTCTGGTTGTTTTCATCTTCGGAATCCACCCCGAAAAAGGCGAGGGTCTTCTTGATTTCGTTGATGTCCGTGGAACGGAACGCAAATTTCAAGCCCAGATTGTTTTTCAGCTTTTCATCCAGCAAATCGTCCGTGTTCTGGGTGACAAAGTAAACGCCTGCGTTCATGGCACGTCCGGCACGAACCAGCTTCATGGAAAGGGTCTTGCCCTGTGCCACCTGTAAGAAGCTCCATGCTTCGTCCAAATCCACAATCTTAAACACGCTGCGGTCGGTGTGGATGAAGTCGAGGGCAAAGGTGCTGATTACAATGAGCATTGCCACGGAAAGCAGCTCCATTGTGGTGTATTCTTCAAATGAGGTTTCCTTATCCGGCAGCACCAAATCCGCTACCTGAATGATATTGAGCTGCTTTTCAAGGCTGATGGACTGTGTGACATCCCCATCCGAAAAGAGCAGGTGTGCAAAGTCATAGTCCGTAAAGGATTCGATATGGTCGGCTATGCTGGTGCTGATGGTGGTTCCCTCCGCCCGTAGTTCCTCAATCACTTTGAAAAGCCCCCGTTCTTCACTGTTTGTTACTGCACGAATAGCTTTCCGAAGAACAGGGAACTTTTCCCCGTCACGGCTGGAAATGCCCGTTAAAAAAGTCAGGATGTCGATTGCCAGTGATTCGGAATCCTTTGGGTTCTCCATAATCACATACGGGTCAAGTAAGCCCCTGTTCTGTTCCTCCGAAGTCAGGTTTACGATATTGATTTCATGGGCGATTTCCGGCAGGGTTTCTTTCCAGCGTCCCCGTTCCGCTTTCGGGTCAACAATGAGAGCCTGTGCCCCAAATAATACGGAATAATAGACAATCATGTTGTTGCTGAATGATTTTCCACCGCCGAGGGAGCCGACAAAAGCGGCAGCAAGGGCGTTGGTGACGGAGCCTTTTACCCCTTGACTGGCAAGGGCAGGCTTTAAGTACACGTTTCTTCCTGTATCAAGGCTGTACCCGATATAAATACCCTCCGTTTCCCCCAACATCTGGGTTGCCCCGAAGCCAAGACCAGCGAGGAAGTCACTGGTGACATACTGGATGTAATCGTTCAGATACCGTTTGCTGGCAGGGAGAAATTCCCCATGCAGCCCCAGCATATCCCCAAAGGGGCGAACCAGCTTCACGTTCAAATCGTCATAAAAATCTTTCACCTCATTGCAGCGGCGTTTCAGTTCTTCCAAGTCGGGAGCCGTCACACGCACCACATAGGACAGCTTATACATGGATTCCTTGCTCTGGTCTAAGGTGGATTCCAGCTCATTCACGCTGTCTAAAGCGTCCACCACGTTTGTACTGGTTTCGCTGTCATTCTGCCATGCATGGTTGTCCAAATCTTTCAGCTCTTTTTTCTTGTTCCGCACCGTGGAGAGGGCTTTCCGGTTTGTGACAATCTCCACATTCATAGAGGTATCAATGGGAAAGGTAAATTGCTGCTGCTGATAGTAAAAGATTTCCGAGGATGGGAAGTCCAGTTCCCCCACAATGCTGTTGATGGTAAAGTAGGCGGCATAAACTGTCCCGTCTTCCTGTTCGATTTTCAGATACCGCTGGTTTTCCTCTATCAGACAACGGGTGGGTTTGATGAGGTCATAGTATTTCACCAGTGTTTCCTCCTGAAACCGCTTCTTCGGCAGGTAATACTCATAATCTTCGTAGGCGGTTCCGGTCTGCCCGTATAAATGCTCAATCAGATAACCAAAATCGTCTTTATCCAGCCGCCGGACTTTAAAGCGGCGTGAGATTTTACTTTCCAACAGTTTTTCCATCTTCTGAAACCGCCAGATTTCTTCATTGCTCATGGAAACAAAATCCCCCATGAGTTTGTGGTTGACTTCATGGAGGAAATCGGAAACGGCGGTCTTTGCTTCCCTGCGAAACTGCTTCATGGTGACTTCCTGCTCATTGACAAGCAGCTTGAAGCCGATAAAAAAGCGGTAGTCCACCTGATTTTCCCCTATCATGGAAATCAGGGCTTCGGTCTGTGCGTCAATCTTTGCACAGGCAACGTCCTTTAGCTTGCCCGTCACTTCCTGTTTGGAGCGTTCCTGTGCTGCCCGTATACTGGATTCGGTGCTGATTTGCAGGGCGTGAATCTTCCCGTCCCTGTTCTGGGCGATAAGCTGCCGGAACGAATCGTGTACCTGATATTTCTGTTCGGGGCTTAAAAAGGAATAGTTGTAGGGAAGCAGCTCATAGTAAGCGAAGCACTCCCCGTCATGGTTGAACACAAGGTTATTTTCGATATACTTAATCGGATATGCCATAAATATCACTCCTTACTGCCGTGATGGGCTGTGCCGGATATTCCTTTTCCAGCTTCACGGGCTTTCCTGCATAGGTCAGTTTCGGGCGTACCAGATATGCCAGTACGGATTTCAGGAAGCCGTAAGGCTTCTTCCCGTCAAAGGTCTTCTGGCACATGAACCAAGTGAGGGCAAAGGGTACGCCGAAGTATTTCAAAAATGCCCCGTCAATGAACGAAAGGGGAGGGAGGTTCCCCAAGAGCATAACTGCAAACACCGACACCACGAACCACGCCATCTGTGTGAACGTGATGGGGAATGGCAGCTTAAAATCATTGATGGAATAGAGTACCTTTTCCACCGACCAGATACTGGTATAGCTTCGTATTTTCTTCATGTTGTCCGTCCTTTCTAAAAGATGGGGGCAGCAAAAGAGCCACCCCTGAATAAAAAATCCGCCTGCATTTCCCAAAGGAGATACAGACGGGTCTACCGTAAGATTTCATATACGCCGTGGTTCGTGATAACAAAGGTTCCATCCAATTCCATGTCACGCCCATAGGCTGCATAGTCGATATAGTTTTGTAAGTGTGCCGGAAGTTCGCCAAGCTGTCCGCTTTCTTCCAGATAGTAGCGAGCCACATCTGCCATATCGTCACAGCCGGAATGGCAGATAATATCGTCTTCATGCTCACAGAGTTCTTCGATACTGCCAAAGTAGGATTGCAGCTCTGATAGTTCCTCCTGAATGTATTCCGGTAAGTCCCCCACCATTTCACACAGGCGGTTGATTTCCTCAATGGGGGTATATTCGTCAATCTCAAAGGGCAGCTCATAATCATGGATGGCGTATTCCTCATATTCATCATTCAAACCGATACGTTCCTTGACTTCCTCAAAGTCCACAGGCGGCGTGAACCATGCCCCTACCAGTTCGCCCTCATTGTATTTGCCTAAGTTGGCAATGTAAATCCGCATTTCTTCCAAGTTCCTCCACCTCCTTTTAGCGGTAATAAAAGATACCATTGTCCGTAAACAGGTAGTTTTCGCTGGTTTCCAGTTCCCGACCAATGGCAGCGTAGTCGATATGGTTCAACAGGTCTGGATGTACTTCTCCAAATAGCTGTACCTCCTGCACCAGATAACGGGCGAGGGATTCTCCGTCCTGCACCGGATAGCAGCGTATCTGGTCTTTGTGGTCGATAAATTCCGTAAAGCTGGGAAACCACCGCTTTTGTACCACATCCATTTCATAATAGAGGGGCGTTCCCTGCATTTCCTGTACCATCCGGCAAAGGGCGTTGATTTCCCAGAGCCTTGTGTTGCCCTCCAATGGAAAGGGCAGTTCATAGTCTTCAATTTCGATTTCTTCCTCACTCTGAACCCCAAGACGTTCCCTGATTTCTTCAAAATCCACAGGGCAGGAAAACCATGCCCCAGGATATTCCTCAAAATCTTCATGGTAAAACCGTGTGGTGTTCAGGATGTAGATTTTCATTTCTTCAATCGGTATCACGTCCTTTCTGATTTAAGGTATATAAAAAACAGCTAATTCAAATAAGAATGAGCTGTTTCAAATATATCCACTATAAAATCACCATTTTTCAGGTATTGTAAAAGTTACAACCACATTAGTTTCTTTTGACAGATTTTCAATGGATTTCTTAAATCCACTTCGAAACTGTTTCATAGCTGAATCAAAATTCAAATCAGCCCATCTATCATTTTCTTTGTAGATAATGTGTGGCAGATTGAGTTTATTCAAATTATCCAGATATTTATTACATATTTGTATCAGTTGACGTAGTTCTTTTTTTACATTAGAGCTAAAATCAAAGTCTTTGGCTATATTAACTAATTCAGCTTTTATTTCCAATACTGAATGTACGCATTGGTCTGGTAATTCCATTTCAATCGGATTTGTTAATATGCGTTTTGACTCTAAATAAAAAAACAAATATTCAATTCTATCTTTTTCAGTTGTGTACTGTTCCCAAGATATGCCACCAAAAGGAACACTTATACTATTTATTCTATATTTCAATGTGATTACCTCTTTCTAAATTTTTTGAAATTATAACACATTTAAAATATAGATACAATTTGTTTTTGGGGAGTTACGCTCCCCAAGCCCCTAGTGGACTTCCGCCATGAAGCAATCAGAGCTTGCTCCATAACGGAAGTGTAAAATGGGTTTCCTATGCACCGATAATCTTATTGAACAGTTCCAGTAAGATGTCCTTTACACCGTCCGCATTGAAGACCAGACCGACCGCTACAAGGGACACCACCAGAAAGCCGATAAGTTTGGAAAATTCCCTCTTAAATCCGAGGTACAGTCCAATCACCACGATTGCCAGCAGCACAAGGGACTGGGCGTTGGATAAAAACCAGTTGTAAAGATTCTGTCCGAAATTCATAAAAGCTCCTTTCTTTGCTGTAAGATTTCTTAGCTTCTAAAATTGCCGCCGTTAAAGCACCACCTCCTTTGCAGCGGCGGCTTGCTGCTTCAGGATTTTTTCGTGCTTCTCCGTCAGCTTTGCATGGGTGATGATGTCATGGACAATCTGGGTGTGGTTCATCTTATCCAGACGGAGAGCCAGCTTTAACGTGGGGGCTACCTGATGGGAGAGCCAGTGCAGGGTGCGTTCAAAGGAATAGGGTTCCGGTTTGGTTGTCAGTTTCAGGCTTCCCCTGTGTTCCCCCATAAACCACGCCCATTCCTCATTGATACGCCAGTCAGAACGGGGCTTCGTATCGTCCCTGTCCACGAACCGGACATAGCGGTTGATGATTTGAAAGGCTGTCCGTTCTGGATTGTCATGTTCTAACAGGTCACGGATGGCGTAAAAGGCACGCTCATTTTTCAGCCGGATTTCAAAACGGTTCTTTACCTCTGCGTCTTCAATGGGAATATCATGCTTTTTGTACTGCTCATAGTCTTTTTCGTAAATGCAGAAGTACACCTCACTTTGGAGGGAGCCGATATACAGGGTGTTCCCCATACATTCTTTTTCCTCACGCCGTACCAGTTCGCCGCTGCGGTAGCTTTTGAAGCTGCGGAAGACCGAGATACATTCCTCATTCCGGCACTTCTCTGTCAGATGGGGAATGTTCAGGATTCCCGTTTTGTCATTGATGGCAAGGTCAAGCCGCTTCATCACGCCGTCCTCCATGAGAACATCCATGAAAAATTCATACCAGCTCCGTTCCTGTGCCAGCAGATAGCTTTCAAACTGGCGGCAGCCACGCCCTTTCAGTTCCAGCAGCACCCCTTTTTCCAGTTCCGGCGATACCAGAACGAAAATATCACCCAGATAGTAATGTTCTGTGTAGGAGTAGAAGCCGTAGTCTTCATGGATAAAGTAAGATAGCTTTAGCCGCAGCACGTCTTCCACGATATGCTTCACATCCGTAGTGGGGAAGCGAATCCGCACATAGTCAAAGAGCAGTTCAAGGGGATTGTCTGGATTGAAGCGTTCCAGAGCTTCCGTGATGGTTTCCTGTAATGCTTCGGATGGGTGAGCCTTGCCCGTTTCAATATCGCTCAGGTACGGACGGGTAATTCCGGCAGCTAAGGCAAGTTTTTGTTGTGAGATACCGTAAACTTCCCGTTTCTCTTTGATGTCCCGTACCCATGTTTCTTCATTCAGTGAAAATCCCTCCTGTCTAAAAAAGCGTATGTCAACTTTCAGAGCCTTGTTGACACACGCCGGATATGGGGAAAATCCCTTGTGTACCGTGGGATTCTGCCCTGTTGTTTGGTTGTTGCCTGTCGATTTGTACCCCTCTGTTAGATACGAGGGGTTTATGCTGGCGTGCCTTGCGGCACACCAGCCACAGCAGGTCAGTCCGTTTCTGCGGCTTTCGCTCCGCACGCCGCCTGCACTCCCTGCCTGCTGTCTATGAGCTTTTTAATTTCTTTGAGGAAATCGTGTCCTTTTGGTACAAGGGGCGTATAAAATTCCGAAATAACGCTGGTTCCCACATCCACATAGCCACGCCCTTTTATCTGCTTTAGGAAGAAGTCCTTTGTGGTTTCCCCGAACATCATCCCATAGCCCATTTCCGACATCCGCCCCAGAGCCACACGGAAATTGAACTGGTCACGGATTCCATCCCCCAGATACTTTGCGTCCGGACGCTGGCAGGCGAGAATCAGGAAGAAGCCAGCCTGCCGCCCAAGCATAACGATTTGTTTTAATTTGTTGAGGACAGCAGCGTTTTCCTTTGTGCCGAGCATTTCCATAAATGCCACATATTCATCAAAGATAAGGAAATGTGCCGGAAGTCCTAAGTAAGCGTAGTTTTCCCCTGTCCGGTAATTCTCCATGAGCTTCATGTCTTCGCTGCGTTTCATCATTTCTTCATAGAAACGGTCAATGCAGGCGAGCATATCTTCCTTTTTGTAGTACACATCCGGCATAACCGCCTGTAAATCCGCAAGGTCGGCGTTCTTCGGGTCTAACACGAACAGGACGGCGTTGGTGCGGAGCAGGGCTTCAATGAGGGTCAGGATGAAGTAGGTCTTTCCGCCGCCGGTTCCTCCGGCAATGAGCATATGGGGGAGCTTGTCATACTCCCACCAGACATTTTCCATGAGCCGGAGCCTGCCGTCCTTTGCCTGTACGTCCTCAATGGAGATACGGTTGGCAATGGTATCATAGAGCAGGGTGTACTCCACATAGGAATCCTTTAATTCCTTATCCGTCAGCTCACAGTACAAGCCGCTTTCCAGCTTTTTCTCCAAGTTTAAGAGCTGTTCCTGATATTTCCCCAAGGTGATTTCCACACGGATATGGAGCAAGCCCTGTTTCATCCGGTAGTAGATTTTGGGAAAGTAAGTGATGGTTTCTTTGGAACGGCTGGAAGACAAGTCCTTGAAAAAAGCGTCTTCTTTTCTCTGCTCTGATTCATACCACTTGTTTTCCAACACCATCCTTGCCAGCTTTTGGCGGTGGATGAGCTGCTTTACTTCATCCCTGCGGTATCGCCAGAACAGAAGAACTGCTGTAAGGCACACCAGCCCTGCCACGCCCATGCTGAATAACAGGTAAGGGATATTTACATCCTGTACTATCTGGGAGAGGGACACTTCCTGCCAGTTGGTTCCGGCAATCTGCCGGATATGAAACAGCAGGACAACCAGCAGGAAGACAGGGAACAGGGCGGCAAGGGCAGTATGGAACACAAGGTCTTTATCCGTGGGACGGATACGTTTTCCACGGGGGAAAAGCTGCTTCATGGGAACAATCCTCCTTTCGTTTTTTTATGTTCCTGTTATTTTACAGGGGGAGCGTCTTTCTTCGGCGGCTGCGGATTCATGGAAGCCCCTTTTTTCAGGACAATATCCTCCGCCTTGATGTACCAGTCCACCTCTGCCCCCTGAAAGGTAGCCGTTGCCACGGTGTCTGCCACAGGATTGATGATTTCCACCTCTGCATTGTAATCAAATTCCTTTAATGGCACGCTGGCAGGAATGGAAACCTGAATCATACGCCCCTGTCCTCTGGATTTTAAGTCATAGGTACGCTCCTTGATTTCTTCTGATACCGAGCCGTCTTCATTCTGGAGGTGAACCTCACGGCGGAGGGCAGAAAATTTCAATGCCCCGAATGTTGCTTCCTTGTCAATCACGATTCCGTTTGCTAATCTCATAGTCTGATGTCCTCCTTTTCCTTACGCTTTTATCATATCGTCAGCGTGCAAAATGTAGTTGGTAAAGCCCCTTGTGCCGATTTTATAGCCCTCTGCGGTGATACGGGGATTGACGAGCTTCACACGTTCCTCAAAGTCAAAATGTTTCTCTCCGGCTTCGGCAGGGAGGATAACCACAATATCATCCGCCCTCTGTACGTCTGAATAAAGGTTGAAGCTTCGGGAGAGTACCGCCATGCGTCCGTTGATTCTTCTCTGTTCTGTTTTGTCTTCTCCGGCAAACTCCAAGTTGCCGAATGTCTTTTCCATGTTGGGGATAACGAATTTTAATTCCATATAGATGTACCTGTCCTTTCTGAAATAATATAGTTGGCTCGATAGCTTCTGTTGATGTTCCATCCGACAACGGAGGTGAACGATTTTTCTCTGTCATACAAAACCGCCTTTCTTATTCATGTATGGTTTCTGCTATTCCTGCCATGATGTAATCAGCACACGGCAGGGCGATTGCGTTTCCAAGTGCTTTGCACCGTGCATTATCACTAATGGGTTGTCCTAAATTTCCATATGCCGTCCACCCCTCCGGTAATCCCATCAGGCGCTCACACTCAACCGGTGTCAAATTTCGGAGAACTCCGTCTTTTTCTTCCCCCTCATACCAGAATGAAATCATATTGACTGCTTTTGCCAGTAAAGTTGGAAAAGGTTCATCTGGCCGTCCGAAACTTGCGAGGAAAGCAGACTGGTTTCCTGATTTTGCAGCACTCCGCATACGCCGTTCCTGAAAGGGGCGGATGACGGGTATTTTCCCCCTTGTTTTATCAAGAGATATTCGACTGGCTCCGGCGGCGGGCAGCCCGTAGTCTGTGCAAGGCGGAGGAATCGGGAACATATCACGGGGCTTAAATAGTATTTCTGCGGAACGCTGTCCTCTAAAATCTGCCACAAGGAAGATTCTCTTTCTTCGCTGAACAAGCCGGGGCTTTCCCCAATACTGGGCATCCATGAGCCGCCAGCACAGGTCAGTCTTTCCCCCTCGCACCATACCGGCGTTAGCCCATCCTCCAGTAGGAGGCATTGAAATTTCGGTATCGGAAAATGATTGCAGCACGGCTCTAAAATCCATCCGGTCATTTGAAGAAAACGCTCCCATGACGTTTTCCCAAACAGCGATAACTGGATATAACCCATTTGTAGCACACCTCATTTCTTCTATAATTCTGATAGCCTGAAAAAACAGTCCTGATTTGCTTCCGGCCAGTCCCTCACGCTTTCCGATTTTAGAAAGGTTCTGGCAGGGAGAACCGAATGTAATAATGTGAACAGGAGAGATGTTTCCTCCGTGTATCTTTGTAATATCCCCTAAATGTTCCATGTCTGGGAAGTGGCGTTTTGTTATGGCTATTGGGGATTTTTCAATCTCGCTTGCCCAAACGGGAATAATTCCATTATGGGAAGCCGCAAGAGGGAACACACCGATTCCATCAAACAGGCTTCCTAATTTAAGGGCACACATAGACCGCCTTTCGTTTTGCTTTTTCATGTGTTGTTTCCATTTTTCTGCTCCTTTCCAGACAATAAAAAAACACCATCAATGGAAGTCCATTCAATGGCGTTTGCTGTTGTCTGCTCATTTCTCAAGGTAAAGCAGAAAGCCCAATAGAAAAAGACGCAAATCTCAAAATGCGTCTTTTTCCATCTTTATATTCATTTTTTATAAAAGCACCGTCTGCCTGCTGTCTGCAAAGCCTTGATTTTACTGGTTTTCTACTACCATCCTTATCAAAGCCTTGCTAATGCAAGGAAAACGGGGATTTTCACCCGGTCTATTTAACAATATAAGTATATTAAACTTAGAAACATTTAGAGGTAGACATGTATTGGAAGGACACATATGAGTTTTTAAACAGCAATGACATTGAGTATAAATGGGAGGGAAAATACGGAGCGAAGGGAGAGAAGAGACAGAAAAAGAAGAAAGCCACCCCGGAGCAGATAAAAAAGCAGAACCAGTGGAAGAAAGAGAGAGAAGTGTGGAGAAAGATCAGATGGAATTTCTATGAAGGTGATCTTTGGACAACACTGACTTTCCCAGAAGGCACAAGAATGTCATTGCAGGAGATAAAAAAGATAATGACTAATTTCTGGCAGAACATGAGAAGGGCGTACAAAAAGAGGGGGAAACAGCTTTTATGGATCATGCGTATCGAGATAGGAAAAAAAGGCGGAATACATATACACATTATAATCAACAAGATACGAGGAGAGCCGGCAACGAGTGAATTGATTCAGAGGTACTGGAAGAAACACGGATATGTGAATTTCACACCGTTATATGAGGATGGAGATTTCAGGCGTCTGGCAAATTATATAACAAAGCCACTGCCGGACGAAAATGAGGATGGATACGAGCAGTTATCGCTATTCACACCGGAGGAGAAAAAAGAATGTTCCACATATTCATGTTCAAAAAATCTGGTCACAAAAGAACCGGAACGAAAAAAGTACTACAGATGGACGGTCAGAAAAATCATAAAAAATGGACCAGAGCCGACACCGGGATATTACATCGATCCGGAAAGCGTGGTGTGCGGAGTTAATAAATACACAGGCTTATCTTATCTGCGTTACACGGAGATAAGAATAAAACCATTGGAAAGAGGCGACAGCGGATGAAAGAAGTGAGCATTTACATAGTGACCGGGATCAAGGGCAGATGGCAGCAGGACGGACATATAGGATATGCGCTGGAATATTACAAAGAAAACAGCAAGTACCCGGCGGTAATCAAGGAAGTTGTACCGGTGCAACAGCAAAATGAGAACCGTTCGACACTGGAAGCCCTGATCATGGCACTACACCGGATGCGGGAAAAATGTATACTGACCATCTACACGGAATCCAAGTACCTCTACAACGGATATGAGGATGCAGAGTATGTAAAACGCTGGAAACAGAACGACTGGACGAGGTCGGACGGTCACGAGATAAAAAACCGGGATAAGTGGCAGGAACTGGACAGGCTCATGCAGGGAAATCTGGTCAGAATTTTATTAAACCAAAGAAACGCTTATACCGAGAGTTTGTGGCAAGAGATCAAGATGAAGGAGAGATAAATTATGGCATTATTTGAAAGATTTGGAGAATTTGACTCCGTGGAAGAATTGAACATGACCGCAGAGGGATTAAAGGAAGAGGGAGACCTTGAAAGCCTTAAGGTGCTGGCAGAGGAGAATGGACTAGATGCAGCAGACGCAGAGGATTATGCAAACGGAATCGTGACGGAGCTGGCAAGTGCCCTGATGGCGGCAGCGGGAAAGATTGCAGTCGAGAGCAAGGCGCTGGACATTGATGGAATCATGTCAGACTGGAAAGATACTGTGATAGAGGAATGTGCGGAAGACAAAGCATTCTGTGCAGCAGTCAGAAAAAAGGGAAAATACCTGAAAGAATACATGGCAAAGCTGATCCAGTACTCTTTTGAGAAGAAAGTACCGGTAAGTGCCGAGATCCTTAAGATCACAAAAATAAAACATAACGGAAAACTGGAAAATTTCAATGGTCCGCTTTACCTCGGCATTCCAAACAGAATGGAAGTCAGGAAAATAGCCAGAAAGTATTATTTGGGAGAGTAGAAAGATGCTTGCATATAAAGGATTTAATAGCAATCTTACCTGCACAATGGGAAAAGGAACGTTCCAGTATGAGCAGGGAGTGAAGTATACAGAAGAAAATGCACACTGCGGTGCAGACGGATTCCATGCAACAGACAATCCACTGGGAGTATTGAGCTATTATAACAAATCGGATGACCGCTATTTTCTGGTGGAACTTGGCGGAAATATCGACGAGGACGGAGTGAACAGCAGGATATCTGCACCGGAGATCACGCTCATGAGAGAACTGTCAAAAACAGAGATGTACATGAGAGGCCTTATATGGATGTCCAGACATCCAAAAGCGAAGAGGGCGTCAGTTGTACGTGAAGAAACCGGGGATGCAGCAGGATCAGGGTATGTGATCGTGAGAGGAAAACATCCGAAAGCCAGAGGAAAGAAAGGTGATCTGCTTTACATAGCAAAAGAGAACAGAGCCGGAGAGATAACCGATGCCGGAGTGTATGAGGTAGGGATAGATGGCTTTGAGGAAGATGTTTTTTATGGTGTAGACGGAAAGGCGGTACACGATGAATAAAAAAGAACTGGAAAATCTGCGGACGCTGAACGCAACAAAAAGCATGATAGAGGCACTGCATCTGCCGGGAGAGACAAAGGGCTGGAACGGTAAGCAGTATAAATATATGTACCGGCTTGCAGCGAGATGCCAGCAGCTCGATGGGATATTAAAAGTCTCCATTTGCACGAGGGAGGATCTGGATAATAACATCCTAGTACCAAAATGGGATATTTTCATCAACTATGAAGGAGAAACTTATACCACAAGAGAAAGACAGGATGATGGAACCTATAAGTGGCGGACAGCAATGATCATGAACCTGGAAGAATGGTATACGGGCAGAAGAGAATATGATTTTTATATGTATTTCAACAAAGGTGGAAAGTATACAGTAAGAAAACTGTTAAAGACAGTAAATACAGGAAGTGCCGGGATCATGGAGTGGCAGCAGGGGTGCAAAAAAAGAAGGGAAGATGAGCGGATCAGGAAGTTGACAGACCGGTGGGATGAAGTGATGAAGCCGGTAGGGAAACCGACGAAAGGCTTTAGGGACTGGTATGAGCATAACGGCTTTGACGGAAGTAATTTTATTTACTATAAAGGTGCCGGTGCGAAGACCGGGTACTGCACATCCTGCCTGAAAACGGTACAGCTTGACGTAAAACCAAAACACAACATGCTGGGAAAATGCCCGGTATGCCATAGAATTATAAATTATGTTTCGCGTGCAAAAAAGAAAAATGATGTACATGTGCGGTGCAGGGCGTTTACATACATCCAGCGTTATAAAGACGGACTCATCCAGCGCAGGTTTGTAGCAGGAAGAACGGACACAATGAATGCACTGGGTGTAAACAAGTGTGACTTCTGGGAATCAGAGACACACCGGCAGATTGTGAGCGCGGGTGTGGTAGAGGTATACGAGTACGGAGAATATAAAAGAAGAAAAATGTGCTGGCATGAAACAGATTTGTATTGTGTTCCGTCTGACGGCAGCATGGTGTATGCAAGAAATCTTTCAAACGTATTCAGACACTACAGGACATCCTATCCTATCGCAGTAAAAAGTGGATGCGTGGAAGATATCGGGCGTTATCTGAAGAAAGAAAAAGAAAGGCCTCTGATAGAGATGTGCATGAAAGCAGGACTCACGATGCTGGGAAGGTATTTCCTCAATGATTGGGGATATAAAAATACAGAGAAAAATATCAATGCACATGAACTTGGAAAGATGCTCTGCATTGATAAGGGGAGATTAAAAAGACTAAAGGATATAAATGGGGACGGAAAGATTTTGAGGTGGCTGCAGGAAGAAAAGAGAAACAACACCGTATACCAGGATGAGGACATCATGACCTTATGCGAGGCAGACATCTACCCGGAAGACACAAAACGCAAAAATCCTTTTCAATATCTGTCCATGCATAAAGTCTGCAACTACCTGAGAAAGCAGCAGGAGTACAGAAGATTACTTGGAAGAAAAGAGAATATGCGCTATCTGTGGAGTGACTGGTGCGATTATGTGGACATGATGCAGAAAATGAAAATGGACTGCACGGTAGAACTGCTTTTAAAACCGAAAGACCTGACAGTGGCACACAATGAACTGGTGGCGAGGATATCTCTTAAGGATTCAGTAAAAGAGATCCGGGAAAAGGAAAAGAAATTCAAAAATGCAAAGAAACTGCTGGAATCAGGGGAACTGAAAAAATATGAATACAGTGACGGAAGATACTGCATCGTATCGCCGGGAAGTATTAAGGACATTTACGAGGAAGGCATTGTTTTAAAACACTGCATCCATACATGTGACATTTATTTCCAGCGGATGGACATCAGGGAGACATATCTGTTATTCCTGCGGAGGACAGATAAGCCGGATGTGCCGTGGTACACACTGGAGATAGAGCCGGGAGGAAATATAAGACAGAAAAAATCAGTGCTGAATGAAGCTTATAAGGATCTGGATGATGCAATGCCGTTTTTGAAAAAATGGCAGCAGTGGGTAAAGAAAAATCTGTCTGCGAAAGATAAGAAGCTGGCAGAAAAGAGCGACAAGGCAAGAAAAGATGGATATAAGCAGTTAAGAGAAGAAAAGAAACTGATCTGGCACGGCAGGCTGCAGGGAACACTGCTTGCGGACGCACTGGAAAACGATTTCATGGAAGTTGTATAGGAGGAGAACAATGGAACAGGTAATAGAATACAGATCATATCAGGAATATAAGCAGGAACTGGATACGGAACTTAAGAAAACAGCAGAGGGATTTGTCCGCATCGGATATTTGTTAAAAGTGGCGCGTGATACCAGTATTTTAGCGGAAAGCGGCTATGACAACGTAGTAGATTTTGCGCGCGCAGAATACGGAATTGACAAGACGCAGGTAAGCCGGTTCATCCACATCAATGACAAGTTCTCACAGGGCGGATATGCGCCGGAGCTGAAAGAGGAATATCAGGGGTTCGGGTATGCAAAACTGTCAATTATGCTTTCCCTTCCTGACAGCGTAAATGAGGAATTGACACCGGACTTCAGTAAATCGGAGGTACAGCAGGTAAAAGATGAAATAGACGAAGAGAAAAAAACGACAGATATCGAGGTCATGCTGGAAGAAAAGGACAGCGTGCAGCAGTCATTTAACACAAATCTTGAAAAAGCCGTGTACCAACTTGGAAAGGACGCACCGGAAGTCTACAAGAGACTGTGGGAATCAGCAGTAAAGAACGGAGAGTCAGGGAAACGCTTTATCGAGAATCTGATACCGGATGAAAAAGCGATGTACATTGTGCGCATTCCGGGAGCCGGCAGATGCATGTTGAGCATGAAAGCGGAAGAGGACACGGTAAAACTGATCAATATCAGGGATTCCTCTGCGAATGAAACCTACACAAAGCAGGAATTAGAGGATGCACTTAAGAAAATGCTGCCAGATACAGACACATGGGGAAAAGCATGGGAGAGCCTTTACGGTGAAAAACTTCCGGCAGAGAAAAATGCAGCAGTTGCACCGGTACAACCAAAGGCGGCACCAAGAAAAGAAAGTAAGGTTATCGTTCCAAAGAAACCAGAACCGGAGAAAAACGTGACGGATATCCCGGAAAGCGTTTCAAAAGCAAATGAAACCGTGTCAGAATCGAAAGAAACCGTTTCGGAAACGACACAGGCAGAGAAAAAGGAAATGACATTGAATGATGTGAATCCAGAGATTCCTGCTCCTGATCCGAAACAAATCAAAGAGGATGTACCAGAAGAAAAGCCGGATGTGCAGCAGGATAACGATGAGCAGATACCGGGACAGGACGAGATCGAGAACCATCCGGAGTATATGCCGGAGAAGAAAACGGACAAGCAGATCATTGTGGAGGCAAAACGCACAATTGATGCGATTCGGGAAAATTTAAGCGGATGGGAGTATACAGTACCGAAAACACAGTTGACAGTAATATTAGAGCGTGTGGATTATCTGAAAGAGACTCTGCAGGAGCTTATGAAGGGAGAAGCAGATGAAAGTAATGTTTAGGATCAGGCTTTTCTTATGGGCGGCATGGGTGAGGATACCGAAGCCATGGAGAAAAAGAAAATACAATAAAATATTTGAGCAGATGCAGCAGGCGGTGAAGAGATGAAGAAAAGCAAAAAAAATAAGGTCAACTACAATTTTCCAAAAGAAACCTGTGAACTGATCGCAGAAAGGGATGGTAATGAGTGCCTGTTCTGCAAGCTTGGATACCACATGGACAAGTGCAGATCAGAAATGCTTTTAGGGATACCGGACATCATGCATTACATAAATAAAAGCCAGGGTGGACTTGGTATTGAGAAAAATGGTGTGCTTGGATGCCGCTATCACCATGGATTGCTGGATAACGGCAACTTAGGACTCCGGTCGGAAATGTTAGAGATCATGAAAGAGCATCTTATGCAGCAGTATCCGGATTGGTCAGAAGACAAGCTTGTTTACAAAAAATGGAATTTTCCAACTTTTGAATAATATATCACAGTAACTGTTAACAGAGGATTTCCGGAAGCGTAGCTGGGGCTTCCGGAAGAAAGGAGAATTATGAAACAGCCAAGTAAACCGACAAGAGCACAGAAAGTGATTATTTCTGCACACAAACTAAGACCGGAAAACTGGATGGTCGTATACGAGAGCAAGGACACATTGGAAGTCATCAGTAAAAAGACATCCATGCGGAAGGTCTTACAGAAATGAGGGATTTTGATGCAAAAGAAATGTAAATATTGCGGGAAAGAATTTGACGCTACGAAATCAAAACGTCTGTATTGCAGTGATAAGTGTAAAAAGAGTAGATAGAGAGAAAAGGATAAAAAGAGGAAATACGGTGTGCATATGGAAAATCCGAATGCAGCAGTTGTTGATATAGCGGTAAAAGCCAGAGCAGCCGGAATGACATACGGACAGTATGTAGCAAAGATGGGAGGCACGGATCGTGCGTAAAAACACAAAAAAATATAAAAGAGAGCTTGCAGCAGCAAAAGCAGATATCAAGAGATTACTCAGTGAGGAGCATGTGCCGTGTGAGTTTTGCAGATATGAATCACGAATGGATGTACCGTGTACACAGGGAGACAAGGAATGGTGCCGACAGCATGCAATCTGGAAAGGAGTATCAAATGGACGAGAAGGACGCAATTAGTATTTTAAATATGATTGAAGCACATGGGGCTTTACCAGTAAAAGCAAAGGAGATGGCAATCAATGTGCTTGAAGAGGTGCAGCAGTACCGGGCGATTGGCACGCCGAAAAAAATAACAGATTTATTAGAAAAAGCAGCAGAGGAAATTGAAAACCTGTATGGGAGAGAAACACTATTGACCGAAGAAATCAGAAATGTCTTGAATAATTAATTGTAGAGGAGAGCCATCATGACACATGAATTAAAAATACAACCAAAATATTTCCGGGCAATTCTGGATGGAAAGAAAAATTTTGAAATCAGAAAAAAAACGACAGAGGATATAAAGTCGGAGATAAAGTAGTTTTAAAAGAATGGAAGGATGACAAATATTTAGGCGGAGAAATCCATGGTGTCATTAAATATATGATTGGAGACGAAATTGAAGGACTGCAAGACGGATATGTGGTTTTTTCCATCGGGATTTACAAAATAGTACGGTCGGCAGATTAGTGAGTTAAATTAGAATTTACCGGAGGAAATGTGAAATGGGAATGACAAGCAATCAACTTGCCTTAGTGCGATATGTGGCTGAAAAC
>OLFG01000187.1_pt1 | contig 22813 bp, 17 predicted proteins | sample 1603061 | NCBI WGS metagenome assembly OLFG01 (sample SAMN02675044, study PRJEB24791) | human gut metagenome, SKBSTL002 | isolation source: stool | host: Homo sapiens | place: USA
TTAAATCTATTCTTGTGAGCAAATGAGTAATCATTTTTTAATATCTCCCGTTATAAATAGTAAAACAGACACACTGTCTTAACCAATTCATTTTAACACAAGAACTTGCAATTTACAATATGATATAAATTAAATTATTGTAAATTTTACGAAATTATGAAATATGCGTCGGTTTATGTTGCAATAATAAATGTTGTATGGTAAAATTGTTTAACAGAAAGCAAATGACGGAGTTGATAAAAATGATAGCAGTTATTGATTACGGCGCAGGCAATATCCGCAGTGTTTACAAAGCGTTAAAGCATATCGGCTGTGAATGTGTGATTACAAGAGATAAAGACGAAATTATGAATGCAGACGGTGCTGTTTTGCCGGGTGTCGGTTCGTTTGGCGATACAATGGACACAATGAATTCATACGGCATTAAAGACACGGTTATTGAGTACATAAACAGTGAAAAACCGTTTTTAGGCATTTGTCTTGGACTTCAGCTCCTCTTTCCCGAAAGTGAAGAAAGTCCGAATGTAAAAGGTCTTTCGGTTTTTGACGGTACAATCACAAAGATTCCGTCAGGCGAAGGCTTAAAGATTCCGCACATCGGTTGGAACAGCCTTAAAATCAATGAAAAGAGCAGACTTTTCAAAGGCATAGAACAGAATGCATATGTTTATTTTGTTCACTCATATTTTTTGAACGCAAGCGACAGGAGCATTGTTTCGGCTCAGACGGAATACGGTGTTACGATTGACGCCGCTGTTGAAAAAGGCAATGTTTTTGCAACTCAGTTTCACCCCGAAAAAAGCGGCAAAACGGGACTTAAAATTCTCAGAAATTTTGCTGACATTGTAAAAGGCAGGGAGGAATAAATATGTACGCAAAAAGAATAATTCCATGTCTTGATGTAAAAAACGGCAGAGTTGTAAAAGGTATGAGTTTTGTAAATCTTGTTGACGCAGGCGATCCCGTTGAATCTGCAATGCAGTATGACAAACAGGGTGCTGACGAGCTTGTATTTCTCGACATTACCGCATCAAGCGATTCAAGAAACATCACCATTGACATGGTTGAAAAGGTTGCAAATTCAATCTTCATTCCGTTCACGGTCGGCGGCGGTATCAGAAGCGTTGAAGATTTCAATGTTCTGCTAAGAGCCGGCGCAGACAAGGTGTCCGTAAATTCAGCCGCTGTTCATCGTCCCGAACTCATCAGCGAGGCGGCATATAAATTCGGCAGTCAGTGCGTTGTCGCCGCTATAGATGCCAAAAGAAACGGCGACAGCTGGGAAGTTTATGTGAACGGCGGAAGAACTCCTGTCGGTATGGATGCAATTGAATGGGCTGTAAAATGTGAAAAACTCGGTGCGGGAGAAATTCTCCTTACAAGCATGGACGAGGACGGTCAGAAAAAAGGCTATGACATTGCACTTACAAGGGCAGTTTCCGAAAAGGTGAACATTCCCGTAATTGCAAGCGGCGGTGCGGGCGCACTTGAGCATTTTTATGATGCTTTTACAGAGGGCAAGGCTGACGCAGTTCTTGCGGCATCACTTTTTCACTTTGGTGAAATTCCGATTCCTGAACTTAAAAAATATCTCAACGAAAAAGGAATTCCCGTAAGGCTTTAATTTACATACAAGGTTTATACAAAAGGCGGTTATGCAGAATATGCACAACCGCCTTAAAAGTTTTTAATATTAAATTTTATCGTTTAAGCAAGCTTAGTTATGATTTTCTGAATCAATGTTGCATCTGTAACCTCAATAATGCCGTTACCGTTTACATCGGCAATCTTCATTGTTTCTGCGTCAAAATCTTCAAGCTTTACGATGTATTTCTGAACAAGTGTTGCATCAACAACAGTTACACTGCCGTCACGGTTAACATCGCCCTTGAGAGTTTCATCCGATGAAGACGAACCTACAACGAATGTCTTTGTTGACTCTGCCTTGTTGCCGTTTGCATCAACTGCAACCACACCGATTGAATATGTGCCATCAGCCGACGGAGTCCATACACATGAATCTGTGTTTGAGTTCTGAACTGTTTCACCGTTAACTGTGAATGAATAAGTTACATCACCTGTAGCGTGATAGCTTTCTGCCAAAAGTGTGATAGGTGTGCCTGCACTCTGTCCCGAATTGAGGTTTGCACCGAAGTTAACTTCAAACGGAGCTTCGTTTACTTCTGTGTCGGGAAGAAGCGCACCGATTCTTGCAAGCGGAACTGTGATATTGTCGATATCTTCTTTCTCGTGTGAGGTTGAAGGATCGTAGCTGTACTCAAGATTTGCCTGATCAAGCATTGAGGGATCATGCGGAAGTGTATCCATACCAGATGTGCCGTATGTGAGAATCTGCATTGCACCGATACCCTGTGTTTCAATGTAGCTGCGGTCAATACCTAAAGTATTGAGCGGAACTGCAATTTCGTAAACATAGCCGTATGAGTTCTTGTAACCTTCATCGAAGAAGTCAACCCAGTTTGAGTTCATATCGAGGTTATCGCCCATTACCCTTGAACCCTTTGGAGCGTTGATACCGAAGATTGAAGTGCTTTTTGTGCCGTTAGCGTATTTGATTTTAAATCCGTTTTTATTGTCCTGAGCCTGAAAGCTTGTTACACCGATTGGAATTCTTGTGTCATAGTTAAACATATATGTTCCGTCAGTGTCCTGAGTATCTGCCTTAAAGATTGAAGCACCGCCGTTTGAGTTGTTGGAGTCAAATGCAACAAGTGTGTCTATATGAGTTGTAAAGCCTGTGCCTCCGTCTTTTGCAGTGCCGTTTGTGCAACCCCATACGAACGGATTGGTATACACAGAACCGTCCTTGTTTGTACCTACTGCCTTGCCTGTTGCCTGCTTTGCAGGGTCAATTGACAGAGCAAGATACATAGGAATACTGTTTCTCCAAGGACGAGCCTCATTTGATGCGGCAAAGTTGTCCTCGGGAGAAGTTATGTATGTTGTGTTAGCCAGTTCAATCAGGAAATAAAGATTATCGTCGTCCCATGCACTGTAGAGAGCATAAGCATCCCACGGCTGTTCATGCATTGAAGAAGGCATATAAACTCGGGGATCATCGTTTGCAACACCCTGAGCAATAATCATTGAGCTGTCCCAGTCGCTTAAATCACCGTCAACAGAGATTGTCTTATGCTTGCCGAGCTGCATTTCAGGGTTTGTGCCGTAATAGCCGCTCTCAGGCGCTGTTGTGTGGCCGTCTGATTTAGCGGAGAAAGTTGTCTTTGACGCTGTAAAAGTCTTTTTGAAGGTATATGTCTGCTCCGTTTCAACCCCGTCTGCACCTGTTGCATAAAGTGTAAGCGTAACTTTTGAATTGCCGATTTTGCCCTCACCGACTTTTACCGAATCACCGTTTGCAAACTCTTTCTTAGCTGAACCGTCAACTGAGTAATAGCCCTTATCGGCATTCTTTAACGCAAGCTTTACATCAAGTGATTCTGTTGAAAAAGACGTATTGTTTGCTGTAAGTGTGTAACCGTAAGCGTGATCATCAGGCTTGCCGTAATCAATCCACTGCTTTTCGGCTGTGAGCATTTTACATTCGCCGGCTTTGAGTGAAAGACCTGCTGCCTCAGGATACTGCTCCTTGCCATTGCCTTTTTCAAGACCGTTGTTGAAGATGATTTTTTCCGATTTAAAAGAAGACGCAAAGCTTGCCTTATAAAGACCGCTGTCCTCTTTTGTCATAAGCTCTCCCGGCCATTCGGCATTTTCCTTTGTGCCGTATGCGTAAACATAAACATCCTTCCATCCGTACTTTGAGTTGTCAAAGTACACCTCTGAACCTGACGATGTTGCTGCCGAAACACCACCTGCCGACACGACAAGTGCTGAAAGCACCATGAGTGCGGCAAGAATAATGCTCGTGATTTTTCTTGTTCTTTTCATTTTGATTCCTCCATTTCATAATTGTGGGCAATGTGATTGCTTTTATTATAGCATTTTGCACTTGTTTTTTCAATTCATTATCACATTTTTGTTTCTTTGTACAAGTTATTGTGCAGAGTTTTGTAGACTTAATTAAATAAAGCTTATTTTTGACTATATCGCAACATATTTTAACCATAAAAATCCGCTGACATAAACTGTCAGCGGATTTAATGTTTTGCTAAAACAATATTTAAATAATCAGTTTTCTTTTCTGTAGAAAGGTTCAACACCCTTTACTGCATTTTTTGCAAAATCCATTGAATACGGCATCATTGAAAGCTGGATTTCATCGTCAAGGAACGGATTTGCAACCTTGCTGATTGCATCGAATGTGCTTTCCATATCACCGAAGAAATCAACCACAATGAAGTAGCTCTTTTGACCGTTCTGCTCAATCAAGCGAAGATATGCGGCATTTACTGTCGGCTCTGTGCTGAAATGATTAATAAGAGCAGCCATAAGATCAATCGGATATTCTTTAGGCTCGCCGAGACTGATTGGTGAACCCGGCTCGATTGTCTGATTTTTGAGTTTCATATAGTCCTTCTGCTGTTTGAAAGAATGAACCATCTGTTTCGGGAATGTTACGCTCTTTCCGAAAGGATTGATTACAAAGCCCTTTACATCAGCCTGGGGATCCATTACCATCTGGGCAATGCTGTCAAAGTCTGTAACAACCTTCTGTGCATTTTGAGTGTCTTTCCACTTGAAAAGTTCGTCTGTGTCCGTAAATACACCGAAAAACTTTTCTTTGTTGCCGTTTTCAAGAAGTCTGAACTGAACCTGGGTTGACTGCTGCATAACAGTCTGACCGTTGGTTGTCTTAGCCTCTGTCTTTGGTGTTACCTTTGCAGGGAGAATGAATTTTGCCTTCATAACCTCATCAATCATCTTGTTGATGTTTTCGGTTGTGTTGTCATCCTGCATCTTTTCAATAGCGGCTACGAGGTTTGGATTCTTGATTTCCTCTGCCGGCACTTTGCTTCCTTCCATTTTTGCGCCTTTAAGTTCGCTCATGCTTTGTTACCTCCGTTATTCTGCTGTATGATTTTTGTCGGGAAATACTGCAAATCGTCGGATACTTCACCGTCAAAGAAAATAATATTCGGTGAATATAAATCTCTTTTAATTATGCAGTCGTAAGTTCCGTCTTTTTCTTTTTGTTTCTGCACCGATGTGTGGTTTTGCATTACAGACATCGGTGCAAGCGTAGCATAAAATTCATCTTTTACATATAAGTGAATTCAAGTCTTTCGTAAGTTTTGACGCCTTCGGCATTTTCCGCACGAAGCTCAAGCTTTGAAACATCGCTGTCACCGTGCTTGATTGTTACTTTGTCACCGTCTTTGTACGAAACAGCCTTTCCACCGTCAAGGGAATATGTGGCATTATCTGTGTTTGAACAGGTGAGAGTTACCTCGTATGTATCATCGCTGTATGTAAACTCTGTTTTTGAGTCAACACCAACGCTTGCAGGTCTTGCATATTCAGTGTATCCCTCATTATAAAGAACTACAACTGAATTTTCAGGGATATCCGTATCACAGGTAATCTTACCGTTTTTAACAGTATATTCGGTTTTGCGGTCAACACGGTCAACATATGTTCCGTCAGCAAGATTTGTTTCAAAATCAACCTTGAGAGCGTCATTTGTATTGACAATTACAGCTCCCTTTGTGCCTCTTTCAATCATAAGAGCAGTTGAGTCAAGGTTAGGATTAACGAGATTTTCGTCTTCACCTTTCATTGCTGTTCTGAAGAAATTCACTGCGGAAACACGGTTATCCTTGTACATATCGTCACCCTGTGTGCCGATTCGGTTCATGCCCCATGAATTGTCGATTGAACTGTTATACGGACGATCAAAGAAGAGCGGTGTTCCGTCTTTTCTTGCCGTGATTATTGCCCAGCCGAGGACAACCTGCTCGCTGTCGATATTGTTGTATGTGCAGTCATTGATGTAGTTATCGTGGGATTCAACCCATGTTACGATATTCGGGTCTGCATTGCCAATCCAATAATCAGACACAACTGCCGTGTCGATATTGCCGCTTGCAATTCCCGAACGAATTTTACTGCCGTAGGTGCTTGATGTGGTTCTGCCGATTTCCTTTATATAGTCGGCAAGTCTGTCATTGTCGCCCTGAAGCACTTCGCCGTAGATAAAAAGATTTTCTGCGTTATCAACTTCTTTTGTTGCTTTTTCCCAGAAGTTATTTTTAAAGCCGTCATCTTCTTTTGGATCATCGGAAAGTCCGATATGCTTTGCCGTGTCATATCTGAAACCGTCGGCACCGCAGGCAATACAATCGTTAATGTAATTAAAGAAATACTTTTGAAACGAAGGTCTTTCCGTGTTGATGTCAGGAAGTCCTCCCATCTCATGCGTGGTGCAGGCAAGTCTGTCGCCGAAATCATTAAGGGGCGTTCTGCCCTCCTTGTGATAAAGGGTTTCAAGACTTCCGCCGCCGGCCTCAATAAGATCTTCGCTTACCTCATCGGTTGCGGGAGTAGTGTGGTTTGCAATTACATCGACAATAACCTTTATACCATACTTATGAGCCTCATCACACATTGCCTTAAATTCATCACGAGTACCGAGCTGATAATTGCCGATTTTGAAATCAGTCGGCTGATAGTGATAGTACCACTTTCCGTTGCCGTAAAGATCCATACCGCCGTCTTCGCCCTCAAGACACTCGTTAATCGGAGATGTCTGCACAGCCGAAAAACCTGCTGCGGCAATATCCCCCATTGACTCCTTTATTGTGTTGAAATCCCAACAAAATGCTTGAAGAATCGCACCGTCAGCCACCTTGTCGGCTGTTTTGTAGTCAATTGACGCCGGCTGAGTTTGTGAGCAGCCCGTACCCGATACTGCAACGGCAGTAATCATAAGAGCCGAAAGAATTCCTGCTGATATTTTTTTAAACATATTTCACCGTCTTTCTGTTTTTAACTTACTTGAGATACAGTATAACATAAATGATATGATTTTTAAATAGTTTTTGGCATTTTTGCCATATTTTTTTATTAAAACGCCAATAATGACACAAACTATGTTTTTGAGCAAAAAATCGTTACGATGTTTACAATAGAAAAAAATTGAATATTGTCACAAAAGAAAAATTGTTGTATACTAAAAATATAAAAATGAAAGGAACAGCTGCATGAGTCACGCGATAATTATTCCTATTTATTGTGAAAACAGAAATACAATCAACCTCTGCAATGAATTACAGAATTTTGGAGCTGAGCATATTGTTGTTGTCAATGACGGTCTTAATCCCAAATCGGAATATTTTAACGAATTGACAAGTATTGGCTGTCATCTTGTTCACCTAAAAAATAACAACGGCAAAGGTGCAAGCCTTAAAGCAGGCATCAAATACGCTCACGATAACCTTTATAATATCACGGGCTACATTACCTGTGACGCTGACGGACAACATACTGCAAATGATGTTATGAAAATCAGCCGTATGCTTGACCTTAGAAACGGCAGTCTGATTCTTGGCAAAAGAGATTACAAAAAGTCTAAAATGCCGATTAATATACGAATTGGAAACAGACTGTCCTCTGCATATTTCAAGGTTATTACGGGCAAAAGCTGCAAAGACACTCAAACAGGACTGCGAGGTATTCCTGCATTTCTGTATGACACGGTGATGAAAACAAAGGGCAGTCGTTTTGATTTTGAAATGAATTTTCTCACAAAATGTGCCGACATGAGAGTCCCGTTTTACTTTGTGAACATTATAGCTGATTGCTCAAACTGCAGCAGCAATTTTCGGCTTATCAAGGACACCTACCTTATCTACAGAACTCCGTTGAGATTTGCAACGGCATCAATCGGCTGTACGATAATCGACCTTGTTTTGTTCACGATATTTGCGTATATTCTGCCGTCACATATGTTCTTTAACATTATGCTGGCAACGCTTATGGCACGAGTTGTTTCGGGCGGAATTAATTTTCTCATCAACAGAAAAGTCATCTTCGGCAATACGGATAACGGAGCAAAACAGGCACTCAGATTTTTCATTCTGTTTTTCTGCATAATGTGTGCAAGCTCACTTATTGTATCGGCACTTTGGTTCTTACCGATTCCCGTTACACTCACAAAGGCGATTGTCGATCTTTTGTTGTGGACGGTCAATTACAAAATGCAGAGAATATGGGTTTTCAAGGACAGCAACAGACTTAAAAGAACTCCCAAAAGCAAAAGAAAATAAAACAAACGAAAACGGTGACACGAAAATGCCACCGTTATTTTTGTATAATTTTCAGTTGCTGTCAATATTTACAAAACCTCTGCCCTTTATTGCGCCTGCGGTCGTTACGATAATAAAGGCATTGGGATCAACATTTTTGATTCCCGATGTGATTTTGTAAACCTCTTGAGGACGGACTGCGCACATAATAACCTTCTTATCATTACCGCTGTATGCACCCTCTCCGTTGAGGTATGTTACACCTCTCTTTAGGTTTTTCATAATATTGGCACTTACTTCTTCATAATTGTCCGAAATTACAAACATAAGCTTGCCGTTACCTCTTGAAGTACCGTAGCTTACAGCATCAATTACTTTTATGCTGATAAAAATTACAAGCAAAGCATAGAGTACATTTTCAATGCTGTGATAAACAAAGAACACCATTAATAGCACAAGAATATCGGACACAAGGATTATCGTACCCGTTGAAATGAACGGAAAATACTTGTGAAGATTCAGTGCGATGATGTCTGTACCGCCTGTTGAACCGCCTCGGTAAAAGATAAGACCGAGTCCGAGACCGTTAAGCACTCCGCCGAATCCTGCGGCAAGAATTGTATCGCCCGTGTATGCAGGCAAAATCGGTGTAAGAACATCAATCATAACCGAAACAAGTGCCGTTGCAACAAGGGTTCTTGTAAGAAAACCCTTTCCGTTCTCGATAAATCCCCAGATGAAAAGCGGAATGTTCATCACAAAAATCATAATACCTATCGGCAACGAGAACATATAGTTTAGCATTGTGGCAACACCCGTAAGTCCGCCCGGGGCAACATTGTTAGGTGATGTAAACATTGCTACCGATATGCCGTAAAGAACTGCTCCGGCGAAAATTACAAGATAATCAAAAAATAGTGTTCCTGCCTTTGCAAGACGGGAATTCGGTTTTAAATTCGTTTGCATAAAATCACTCCCCGAAACGAGTATGTATAATTATTTCAAAAAGCTGATTTATTCTGTCAAATTCTTTATTAATCTGCAAGTATCCGAAAAGTGCTTCAAGTCCCGTTGCACTGTGATAATCGGCAACAGAACCGTTTTTTGGAGTACATTTCGGTGCGGCATTTCTGCCTCGCTTATAAACAGCAAGCTCCTTTTCGGTTAAAGTCGGCATAAGAATTTTTGCAAATTCAGCCTGACTTTTGCAGTTTACAAGCGAAACCTTTATTTTATTGAGTTCTCCGACACTGCGGTTAGCCTTGCGAACAAGGTATTCACGCACAAGCAGGTCATAGACGCCGTCACCCACAAAGGCAAGTGTAAGCGGAGAAATTTCATCGGCTAATGAATGAACAGATGTATTTTCCATATTAACTCCGTATCACGCAATATTAATCCATAAAGTCAAATTCAAGCTCATAAATTGAAACCGTGTCGCCGTCCGAACAGCCTTTTTTTCGGAGTGCGTCAATTACACCGCCGTTTATGAGAACTTTTTGGAAATAGTTAAGGCTTTCGTAATCGTCAAAGTTAATGCCCTTCATGACCTGCAGCAGCCAGTCAGCCTCAACGGTATAGATTCCGTTCACATTCTTGATTATAACAGAATGGTCATCAAAATCATCAACGGTCACAATCGGAGCAGGCTCAGCCTCGTAGTGAGTGATTGGAGGAAGTTTTGAAAGCATTTCCTGAATCTTTTTGAGAAGCGGATCAACATCATAGCGGATTGCCGCCATAATCGGAAAGAAATCATAACCTTGATCTTCGACAAACTTCTTGAAGTCTGCAATTTGCTCATCGGTTGCCATATCGCACTTGTTGCCTGCAACAACCATCGGACGCTCTGCAAGCTCGGGATTGAACTTTGCAAGCTCATTGTTGATTGTTATGAAATCCTCTTTCGGATCTCTGCCCTCACTGCCCGAAACATCGACAATGTGAACGAGCATACGGCAACGCTCAACATGGCGGAGGAACTGATGTCCAAGACCTGTACCCTGCCATGCACCCTCGATAAGACCGGGAATATCAGCCATAACAAATGATGAACCCTCGCCCATTGACACAACTCCGAGAACGGGAGTGATTGTTGTGAAGTGGTAGTTCGCAATCTCAGGCTTTGCCTGTGAAACTACGGAAACAAGGGTACTTTTTCCGACATTCGGGAAACCTACAAGACCTACATCGGCAAGAAGCTTGAGTTCAAGAACAACATCAAACTCTTCACCCGGAAGTCCCGGTTTTGCAAAACGGGGAACCTGACGGACAGGAGTTGCAAAATGTGGATTGCCCCAACCGCCTTTACCGCCTTTTGCAACGATATAAGGTTCATCACCCGAAACATCGGCAAGGATTCTTCCGCTGTTCTCCTCTTTTACAACAGTTCCGACAGGAACACGGATAACAAGGTCTTCGGCATTTTTACCACGGCATCTGCCGCCTCTGCCGTTTTCGCCTTTTTTTGCGGCATATTTTCTTTTATAACGGAAATCGGCAAGTGTTGAAAGGTTGGAATCGGCAACAAAAACAATGTTGCCGCCTCTGCCGCCGTCACCGCCGTCGGGACCGCCTGCCGCTACATATTTTTCACGGTGAAATGAAACGGCACCGTCACCGCCGTCTCCTGCTTTTATTTTAATTTTCGCTGTATCTACAAACATATTTTTCTCCGTAACAGTTTTGCTGTTTAATTATCAGTACAAATGTAAAGAATCTCAGACCTGTTTGTTATTAGTATAAACAGAAATGTAAAAAATAAGGGTGGATATAAAATCCACCCTCATAAATTTTGAGATTACTGCTCAACAGGATAAACGCTTGCACGCTTTCTGTCTTTGCCGACACGCTCAAATCTTACAACACCGTCAATCTTTGCGAACAGTGTATCGTCAGAGCCTTTGCCTACATTTTCACCAGGGTGAATATGTGTGCCTCTCTGCTTTACAAGGATGTTGCCTGCGAGAACCTTCTGACCGTCTGCACGCTTAACGCCAAGACGCTTTGATTCACTGTCACGGCCGTTCTTTGTAGAACCCATACCTTTTTTATGAGCGAATAACTGAATGTTTATTTTAAGCGTTACCTTACACCTCCGAAAATTTAACTTTAATAAAATTTTTGTATTGCTCCGAAAGAGCAGTTAAGTGAAGCTTTAAGCCTGAGAGTATATCACAAGCCTTTAAAGCGTCATTCGGTGACATTCTTACTTTCATAAGACCGTCATCCTCGGTAACCTGTGCATTAATATGCAAAATCTCGGTGACAGTGTTTGCAGTCATATATGCGGCAGAACTGATTGCCGCACATACAATATCGCTGCCCTCTTCGGCAAAGTCGGAGTGCCCCGATATTTCAAAACCGCAAATTATATCATCTGATTTAAAAAATGTTACCGTAGTCATTTTTAGGCTTCGATTGAAGTAATCTTAACCTGTGTGTAAGGCTGTCTGTGACCTTTTGCTCTCTTTTCGCCCTTCTTAGGCTTGTAAGTGCAAACTCTGATTTTTTTGCCTTTACCGTTCTTTACAACTTCACCTGTAACCTTAGCACCCTCAACGAGCGGTGTGCCAACCTTGATGCCGTCGTCTGTGCCGACTGCCACAACATCAAATGTTACTGTGTCGTTTGCTTCTGCGTCAAGCTTCTCGATGAAGATAACCTCATCGTTAGTTACCTTGTACTGCTTGCCGCCTGTCTGAATAACTGCGTACATTTTAGTACCATCCTTTACATTGGGCTCGCTATGTGCAGGTGGAACGAATCACTTAAAACCCACAATATGCGGCTTATATACTATACCACAAAGAAAACTTTCTGTCAACAATTTTCCCGATATTTTTTGAGTATATCAAATGTTATTCTGTATTTTGCAAGCCTTGAGAGTATTTTTCATAAGAGTTGAAATTGTCATAGGACCTACACCGCCCGGTACGGGTGTGATAAACGAGCATTTATCCTTGACATTTTCAAAATCAACATCACCGCAGAGCTTGCCGTTTTCATCCCTGTCCATACCGACATCAATCACAACCGCACCCTCTTTTACCATATCGGCAGTAACAAACTTCGGTCTGCCGACTGCGGCTACGAGTATATCTGCCTGTGAACAGATTTCAGCAAGATTCTTTGTTCTGCTGTGACAGATTGTTACCGTGCCGTTTTCGTGGAGCAAAAGCATTGCCATAGGCTTGCCTACGATATTACTTCTGCCGATTACAACGCAGTTTTTACCGCTTACTTCAATGTTGTAGGAATGGAGCATCTCCATTACGCCTGCAGGCGTGCATGGAAGAAAATCATACTCACCGAGCATAATTTTGCCGACATTTACGGCATGAAATGCGTCAACATCTTTAAGCGGGCTGATTGCCTCAATAACAGCCTTGTCATCAAGATGTTTCGGCAACGGAAGCTGAACAAGAATACCGTTGATATCCTTCTTATTGTTGAGAGTTTCAACAAGGTTTAAAAGTTCTTCCTGTGTTGTTTCTGCCGGGAGTGCATACTCCTCAGACTTAAAGCCTACAAATTCACAAGCCTTTTTCTTGTTGTTTACATATACTCTTGACGCCGGATCGTCACCTACGATTACTACCGCAAGACCGGGGGTTATTTTGTGAGTTTCCTTTAACTCAAGCGTCTGCCTCTTTACCTCTTCCTTTACCTGTGCCGATACCTTTTTTCCGTCGATAATCTGCATAGAAAGAATCCTCCTTTTTTCTGTTTATAATTAAGAATACAATACCTGTTATAAAAATTACTGCTGAAAGAACCTGTGACACCCTTATGTCTGCTCCGAAAACTTGGAACGGAAGATAAAGGCTGTCTGTTCTCAGTCCTTCAACAACTGTTCTTTCAAATCCGTACCACACAAGGTACATAAAGAAAATCTGTCCCGAATATTTCTGCTTATATTTTCCGTAGAAATGGAGAAGTACAAATCCGAGCAGACACCACATTGATTCATAGAAGAAACACGGGTGAACTCCTATGTTGTCTGTTCCCTCGCTCATCATTCTCCATGGCAAATCCGTAGGAGAGCCGTATGCCTCCTGATTCATAAAATTGCCCCATCTGCCTATTCCCTGTCCGATAAGGAAACCGACCATTGCGATGTCAAGAACAGGCATGATTTCCATTTTCTGTATTTTGGCAACAGTCAGACCGCCGAGCAACGCACCGATTATTCCGCCGTAAATAGCAAGTCCGCCGTTGTTGATATAGAGAATTTCAATCGGGTTCTGTCCGTAATAATCCCATTTGAAGAAACAGAAGTACAGTCTTGCACCGATAATTCCCGTTATCATTCCTGCAAAAACACAGTTGACAAGCTTTGAACCGTCAACCTTGTAACGGGGAGCGCTTTTCCACGCATAAAGTACGGCAAGCAAAAGTCCGCAGGCGATGATTATTCCGTACCAATAGACCTTGTAATCACCGATTGAAAATGCAATCGGGTTAATATCAAATTCCCAGCCAAATCCGGGAAACTGTACATGATACGGCATAATTACACCTCATCAGGCTGTTTTACAACAGACAAAGTACAGTTGTCAACATCGAGCATCTCGGCAAGCCTTGCGTTGATATCCTCAAGCTTTGCATTTGCAACCGCATCAATGTAGGCAAAAATTTCGTTACCCTGCATTGCGTAGTCGATGATTGAATTTGAAATTGCGCTTACTGAGTTGAGCGATGAAACCGAATCGCCGTAAACAGACTTTCTTGCAATTTCAAAGTCCTCTTTATCAATACCGTTTTTCTTAATATCCGAGATATACTGCTTTATCATCTCAGCAGCCTGTTTCGGCGCTCTTGATTCACCGCCGAAGATTACCGAGCAATAACCCGGACCTTCAAAGAGTTCATAAGAAAAGCTTGAATTGATGAGGTTTGAATCCATAAGATTTCTGTAGAGTATGCTCGTGTTTGATGCAAGTGCCGAAAGAAGGATATCTGTGCATGCAAGCTGCTTTTCGTTAAGAGGCTTGTCTGCTTTCTCTTTGAAGCCGAGATTGAACAAAGGCATTGAAACAGGGAAAGTCTGCTCAACATAAGGTTCTTTGATTTCATAAGGCTCTGTTTCAAAATAGTTTTTGATTTCCTTTTTCTCACAAGGCTTGAGCATTTTGTCGGCAACTTTAAGCACACCGTCAACCGTTACATTACCCGCAACGCAGAGAATCATATTATTGAGGTTGTAGAACACATTGTAAACTTCATAAAGCTTTTCGGCTGTAATTTCCGCAATTGTTTCAACCGTACCTGCAATATCAATTTTTACAGGGTGATTGTGGTACATACCCTCAAGCATATTGAACATTACTCGCCAATCTGGAGAGTCGTCGTACATTTTGATTTCCTGACCGATAATGCCCTGTTCCTTTGCAACTGTCTGAGCCGTAAAGTAGGGATCCTGAACAAAATCAAGAAGAATTTCAAGACTTTCGTCAAACTTATCCGTACATGAGAAAAGATAGCAGGTTTTTTCAAAGCTTGTATATGCGTTTGCATTTGCACCTGTTTTTGCGTATCTTACAAACGCATCACCTTCTTCACTTTCAAAAAGCTTGTGTTCAAGGTAATGGGCGATACCGTCGGGAACTGTAATTATATCACCGCCGTTTACGGAAAACTTTGTGTTGATACTGCCGTAGCGTGTGCCGAAAATTGCATATGAAGAAGTGTAACCCTCTTTTGGATAAACAAAAATTGTAAGTCCCGATGGATGTTCAACTTTATAATAGCTGTCGCCTGCAATTTCCGATTTGATTTCTGTAATATTCATTCTGTCCGCCTCCCTTACTTATTTTTGAGAACATAAACCGTATCGAGCAAGAGCTTGTTTGCGGCATTTACAATCTGCTCTTTTGTAACGGCATTAACCTCAGCGGAAACTTCTTCAACAGTTTCAAGGTCGCCGTTAAAGATTCTTCCTGTGTACCAGTTTTCAATACCGCTTACGCTGTCGCTGCTTGACTTGAATGAATTAACAACAGCAAGCTTTGTTGCCTCAATTTCAAAATCTGTAATTTCGCCGTTCTTCATATCCTCAATTTCTTTGAGAATAGCTTTTTCGGCTTTTTCAAGATTTTCGCCCTCAACACCGCTGTTGATGTACATTATACCCTTGATTGAATCATAGGAGGACGAGCAGTAATAGCAAAGGCTCTGCTTTTCACGAACATTGTTAAAGAGTTTTGAGCTTGCAGTACCGCCGAGAACAGCACACATAAGTCTTTCGGCAACCGCCTCTTCATCACCTGCGGAAATCTGTGTTCTGAATCCCATGACAAGTTTTGACTGTGAGAGCTCCATTTCCTCTGTAATATGTTTTTCTTTTGAAACATTCTTAACAACATCAGTAGATGAAGTCACAACATTTCTTTCGATATTTGCAAAGGCTTTCGCAAAAACCTCCTTCGCCTTATCGGCAGGGCTGTCGCCTATATAGAGAATCTCAAATTTTGCGGTTTTGAGAAGATTCTGCCATGCCTTGCAGAGTGATTCGGCAGTTGCGGTCTTGATTTTTTCGGCTGTGCCGTAACGCTTGATTCCGAAAACCTCATCCTTGCACATATGCTTTATAAGCTGTCCCATTGCATAGATTCGCTTTTCGTTGAATTCCGAATCAATCACATCAAGAAGTTGTCTGCGTTCCTGTTCAAGTTCGCTCTCAATAAAAGCGTTGTTCTTGACATTCGGCTCAAAAATTACGCTGCACAAAAGCTCCGAAAGTTCTTTGGCAATGCTGACATCATCAAGAGAATATCTGTCATCAAGGCCTGATACGGAAATTTTAATTACCTGGCTTTCACCGTGTTTTGAAAGCGATGAAGTGAGGTCTGCACCGTAAAGTGAGCTGAGTTTTTTGCTGAGAACAGTAAAATCAGGATATTTTTTGCATGAACGAACAAGCAATCCGCCCACAAGCGCATTCTCCGACGCTGTTTCGACAGAAAGCGGAACAACAATATTCACGCTGATTTTCATAGTTTTAAAACGGCTGTCCTTAATGTTTGTAAAGTAAACACCGTTTGCAATTTCATTTCTGTTGATGAAATTCATTTAATCAACTCCGTTTTCAGATTATCATTCATATTGTATCACATTTTGATTTATTATAAAAGAGATATAAGAAAAAATAACAAAAGTGCAATAGCAATTTGAAACAATTTTACTTTTTCGTACAAGGCTATCGACATATTTTCTGAATTTTACCGCAATTTTATCTGCATAAGAATCTGTTAAGTTTATTGCTTTTAATTGTATCATAAATAAAAACAAATGCAACTATACGAACTTATTGACAAACTTGTCTGCCGATTTTTGGAAGTATTGGCATTAAATTCCGGATTTTGCATTTATTCTTTGTCTTTGCTTATCGTATGATGACCGAGAAAGTGCCTGTTTTTCAAAAGCAGTCATTCTGAAAGAAATACGGCACAGCGGTTTCTATACCTACTGTGCCGTATTCACTATATTTCCATGACAGAGCGTAAAATATTACTTATCTTTAATTTGGGCAGAATGTTTTTTACTCTTACCGAATGCCGTTACTCCTTTCATAACGCCGCCGCTGATAATCAGCAATGCAATCCACAAAATAAGGTTGCTGTTGTCGCCTGTCTGAGGGGACTTTGAATTATCAGGCAATTTAGCCGTTACGGTGTCAGCCTTTTTGATTTCTTCGGTTGGCGCATCTTCATGAGCAGAGATTGTCTTTTCGCAGTAGTCGCAGATATGGTTTTTATCCTTATCTACATGCTCAGAGATTGTCTTTTCGCAATAATCGCAGATATGGTCTTTATCTGCGTCATTATGCAGACATACATATCCGCATTCTCGGCACACACCGTCTTTCCACTCATGTGCTTCACTTGCCACAATCACAGCACCACAGCAGTTCCATTTTTGTTCGTGATTAAAAGCGGTTCTTGTCGTCCACTCCTGTACACCGCCCTTGTGGTTTGTTCCGTCAAATTCTCCGTAGGCTTTACCGCAGACATCACATACCGCCTTTTCGGTACAGGTGGCATCGCCGCCTGAGCAATTTTCGGTTTCAAACGCATCGCATCCGTCCACGGTACATTTTCGGGTATGCTTACCGTCATTGTCAGATACCCATTCGCCAAAGGTATGACCGTTGTTGACTGTTACGGTCACCTCTGCATTATTGCCTGCTTTGTCGGTGACAACTATCTTCTGCTCGCCGTTTGTCGGTGGGAGAACAAAACCTCCGTCTGCATCAAGTGTAACCACCGTACCGTTTACGGTAACGGTATCAACATACTTCTCATCAACAGTAACGGTTTGTGCCTCACAATAGGTCTTGCCGTTCTCAATACCGCTGATTACAGGCTGAATATTATCAAGCGTTATACGGTCGGAGCGAAGGTATGTTATGTTAATATTTTCATCAACAAGCATTACATAAATAATATATTCTCCGTTGGGGTCTATGCAAAACGGTTCTTCATATGCACGGAATACAAGAGAATTCAGTTCAGCCTCAGAAAGCTCCTTATCTGTTACCAAATAGGATACAAACACAACTCCGCTGTTATCTACGGCATTTATAGTTACCTCCTGTGTATCCTTAAAGAATATGCCAAAGGTAAGCTCGTTTAAGAATTCATTCCATTTATTTGTGCCTATGATAATTTCGCCCGTCGGCTTTTCTGTATCTTTCCACCGTGCCGTGATTGTAATGTTTTCGGCAGGCATGGTTTTGGGGATTTCCTTATCCCATCCCTTAAAGGTGTAACCTTTTCTTGTCGGGTTGTCAGGGGCGGTAATTTCTGTACCGTAGTCCTGAGTAATGGGTGCAATCTCACTTCCGCCGTTGGTATCAAAGGTTATCGTGTACTGATTGATTTCCCATTGTGCTTTAACCGTCATATTCTCCGCCGGCATGGTTTCGGGGATTTCCTTATCCCAACCCTTAAAGGTGTAACCTTTTCTTGTCGGGTTGTCAGGGGTGGTAATTTCTGTACCGTAATCCTGTGTAATTGGTGCAATCTCACTTCCGCCGTTGGTATCAAAGGTTATTGTATATTTATTCGTATTCCACACGGGATAGAGCGTCAGCGCCTCGTTTTTGGTATAAATATCTTCAAAGCCATACACCTTTTCGCCGCCGTCAACGGTTGACCAGCCTACTTGCGTGTAGCCCGCGCGGGTGAACAAAGCGCCGCGCAGGGTAAGAATATTGTTGTGGGGTTTCATATCCGTCACCGCACTGCCGGTGCCGTATGTGCCGGGGAGGTAAATCACCTCATAGTCGCCAGTGATCGAAAGCATGGAAACATCGGCAGGTACGGTATCGCCGGGTTTATAGCAGTTCCCATTTTCATCCGTCCAATACAGCTGCGCGTCTTCCGAAATGCCGTCCGGGCGGGGCAGCCCTTCAGTAGCGGGGGCGGTGAAGCTCTCGCCATTTTTCACGATGATTTGAATATCCTCGGAGCTATTACCCAGCGTTCCGCCGCCAAGGTCAAGGGTAACGACCTTCAGTCCGTCAGAACCCAGTGTGTCAGGGTTCAGGATTTCAAGCACGGGGCGGAAACTGACGAGCGGGAGGAAGTCCGTAGCATCGTCGTCGTTCCAGCGTCGGCCCGAATCGTACCCGCGAATCGCACGGAGCGACGAGTTGTATCTTGTTGTGTCCTGCCCCCACGAAAATATGCCATTCCAGTTTTTGATGTAGCCGCTGTCCTTGTCCAGTATCCTGTCCCATTCGTTGCTTTGGGGCGTACCGCGTTCTGAATCACCCGAGCCTCTGTTATCACTTCCCACGGACGGCGCACGCAGGGTATAGTCCACGCCGCCGCTGGCATAATCTTTGCCGAAAATCAGACTTTTCGTATTTAAGTCATCCCAGCTTACCGTATGCGTTACGACATAGTCCGCAATGAATAGGCTGTGGGGATATTTATTCTTCTGAGCATACTCCTCGGTGGTTGCCATTTCCGATGTGAGCTTATAAGCGTTGACCGTGCCCACATAGGTAAAAGGCACATAATGCAGGGTGCTGTCAGGCAAATTGCTGTTTACCGTTCCGGGGATGTTCATTGCCGAAAGGTCAAAATAGTATCTGCCGCCGGGGGCGAGGGTGAACTGCTCGTCAGGCTGACTTTCCACCGTCAGCGTGACATCCGCAAAAGCACTTGCAAGGTCGGTCTTGCAGTCACCGTTATACTGCTCGCTGAATACCTTCATGGTATAGTCGCCCGGTGCAATGTCAGACGGGATTTTGATTTCAACCCTTCCGCTTTTGGCAGTAGGTTGTGCTACTCTGCCGTAATACTGTGCGCCGTTGTTATCCGCCAGGATGACAGAGATATATTCATTTTTCCCTGTGGTCGCCCCTTTGTAATTCAGCGTAACGGTATCGTCGGGGGCGGCGCTGACAGTTTTTTCCGTTACGGCAAAATTGCGTCTACTATCTAAAAGCGTCAGTTTCCATTCGTTTCCGCTGTATTTGGAAACTTCGGTCAATCCTCCGTCAGGCTTTCCGCCCACAGCGGCAGATGCAAAAAGGACAGAGTTCAGATTTAAGTTAAAAGCGGGACGAACAGTCCGATGATTATTGAAAATGAGCATAGTGTACCCAGAGTATTCGACAGAACCATCACTACGCACGACGGCGACATTATATTTATTGGAGCCGGGGGAGCGCAGCCACCAAGCGGTTGTCACCCAATTCGGATGTGCAGGATTCAAGGCACGCAGATCGTTGTTTACAACAATAGCCTCTTTTGCGGAAAGTGGCCAGAATACAGCGTTATCCACCTGCCCTCCCGCTACACAGTCGGTATTCTCTCCGTCGTAACTTCCGCTTGTAAGCGCCCGTTTCTTTACGGCAGCATTTTCTTCTGTCGTCAGCTTTTCCGCAAGCGCATCTATTGTGGCTTTCAAATTACTCGGTGCGTATTCGTTGTTTAATATGGTATCGGCAAATGGTATAACTCCCATATCGCCTGCCGCGAGCAGGGTAATATCCCCTTGTGCGCTTGTAACACCGCTTCCGTCATAACCGATAACTCGCCATGCAGCGGGATTATTTTCATGGTTTTGCCCAAAATACACAGTCGGTGCGGTCGCTGTGTTTACATTTTTACTTAACACACTTAGTGCATCTGTACCAAGCTGTATCGCAGCAGAGCCCTCTGTCCCAACCTCCTCGGCAAATACGCTTATCGGCGTAAGGCAGAGCGTCATGCATAAAGTCAGCAGGATACTAAGTATTCGTTTTTTCATTTTTCGCCACCTCCGTTATATGAATTTAATCAAGAGCGGTTATTGTAATAGTGCCTCTGAAGCCACCGAGATAAGTATTGTATGCCGAATTTTCAAACCACAACTGCAATGTAATGTCTTTATTTGACGCATCATACATTCTGTTGAAATTAAAGGAATGTTGATCATTGGTATACGGTATTTTTGCCCCGTCCCTTTTTATTCGTGTAAGCTCCCTGCACAGATCGTCATCATAACCGTCTGTCATCTGAATAGAGTAATTGCCGCTGTTGTTAAATTCGTTTGAACCAACTTCGAGAGAACCGCTTAAGCAGACATTGTAAATATGTCCTTTTTTGAGGGTAATATTATTTCTGTAGGATGAAATCAAGCCGCCCTTGTTTATTTTTTCGTAGACAGAAATATTGACACGACTGTTATTCAGTACTGTCCTTGGAGCGTTTGCCTCTCCGTAAAAATATCCCGAACAGCTGCCGTTCTGACCTGCATCACCTTTGTCGCCTTTATCTCCCTTGTCACCCTTTTCGCCTTTTTCACCGGTGTCTCCTTTGTCTCCTTTTTCACCGTCAACTCCTGTGGCTTTTACTCCCGTATCGGTCGTTCCAATCCACCAGTTGCCGTTTTCACCGATGAACGGGGTGTTGCCGTCTTTGCCGTCAGAGCCGTTTTGTCCGTTTGTTCCGTCCTTACCGTCAACACCGTCTTTGCCGTCAACACCATCTTTACCGTCAACACCGTCTTTGCCGTTTATACCATCCTTACCGTCTGCGCCGTCAAGACCTTTCAAAATTGAAAGATCGTAAAGGTTAAGCCATATTTCATCGCCGACATAACGCCACTGTAGGTTATTTTCATTTACACGGAACTCAGGTGTTTTTCCGTTTGCTCCGTCCTTACCGTTCTCTCCGGCATCTCCTTTATCTCCCTTGTCGCCTTTTTCACCGTCAACACCTGCGGCTTTTACGCCAATGTCGGTCACTCCGAGCCACCAGTTGCCGTTTTCACCGATGAACGGCGTATCACCGTTTTTGCCGTCAATACCATCGACACCGTTCTTTCCGTCGATTCCGTCTTTTCCGTCAAGACCTTTCAAATTTGAAAGATCGTAAAGATTTAACCATATTTCTTCACTGACATAACGCCATTGAAGATTGTTTTCATTTACACGGAACTCCGGTGTTTTTCCGTTTGCTCCGTCTTTACCGTTCTGCCCTGTGGGTCCTTTTATATCGGAAATGGCAACAAGGTTTTGCCAGTCTTCTCCCTCATAGCGCCACTGTATATATTCTGTTGTTCTTTGTACCTCTATGTTTTTGCCGTCAATGCCGTCTTTACCGTCAGTACCGTTTATTCCGTCAGCACCGTTTTTACCGTCAATACCGTCTTTGCCGTCAGCACCGTCTTTTCCGTCAAGACCGTTTTTGCCGTCAAGACCGTTTTTGCCGTCAAGACCGTTTTTGCCGTCAAGACCGTTCTTGCCGTCAGTGCCGTCTTTACCGTCAGTACCGTCTTTACCGTCAGTACCATTTTTGCCGTCAATGCCGTCTTTACCGTCAAGACCGTTCTTTCCATTAGTACCGTTTTTTCCGTCAGTACCGTCTTTGCCGTCAGTACCGTCTTTGCCGTCAAGACCGTTCTTTCCGTCAGTGCCGTTTTCTCCGACAGCACCTCTGAGCGTGTTAAGAGCTACAAGATCGTGCCATTCCTCTTCGGCGGTATCTCTCCATTGGATTGCTGTGCCGTTGTTTCGCACCTCCGGCAACAGGGCTTTGCTGTTTTCCGCCTTGCTGCATACGGCAGCGAATGCAATGCAAAGTACGATGCAAAGCACAAGACAAAGTGCGGTAGTAATACAGTATATTCGTTTTTTCATTTATCATTGCCTCCTCTCAAATATTGTGAACGGTATTTATCAGCAAACAGGGCAACACCCTGTTTTAAGACCTCCATTTGGGTTTTTAAATAATATTCATCCTCAAACATAGCATAGTGTACACAGGCACGGACAAATATAAAAATGAGCGGTGTAATCACCGTGTACGGAATGCCGATTTTCGGCTCAAGCCGCTTGGCATACTCGGTATAGCGCTCATTTACCCCCTCAAAGAATTTCTTGCCGTGCTCAATATATTTCGGATGGGTATAGACCTGATACATCAGCCGATATTTCTTGCCGTGCTTCTTTGCGGTCCAATACGGAACCTCTTTCACAAATCGAACAACATCCTTCGGGTCGGTGGGAGCTTTTTCCATAAAATCATCCTCGACCTTTTCCATACAGTATGCAGTTGATTCAATAATCAGTTCATCAACACTGTTGAAATAGGAATACAGATTTCCCGTTGTACAGCCACACGCTGCCGCCAAAGCCTTGATGC
>OLFG01000291.1_pt1 | contig 15335 bp, 9 predicted proteins | sample 1603061 | NCBI WGS metagenome assembly OLFG01 (sample SAMN02675044, study PRJEB24791) | human gut metagenome, SKBSTL002 | isolation source: stool | host: Homo sapiens | place: USA
CCTGGAACGGCCCCATCGGCGGCGTGCAGGTGGGCTTGGTTGACGGCGAGATCGTGCTGAACCCCACGCAGGAGCAGCGCAAGGTGAGCGACCTTGCTCTGACCGTTGCCGCCACTATGGATAAGATCGTGATGATCGAGGCCGGCGCCAACGAGGTGGACGAGGACACAATGCTGACCGCCATCAAGACCGCACACGTTGAGATCAAGAAGATCATCGAGTTCATCAACAAGATCGTGGCCGAGCGCGGCAAGCCGAAGATCGACTTCCAGGTGGTGGGTCTGGATATGGACGTGTTCCACGCCATCCAGAACAAGTACTTGGACGATTTCAAGGCTGCCATGGACACCGACGACAAGAACGTGCGTGACGCAGCCCTGCTGCCCATCATGGACAAGATCGCCGAGGAATACCCCGACCTGTCCGCCGCCGATCTGGATCTGGTAAGCTACAAGATGCAGAAGTTCGTGGTGCGCCGCTGGCTGCTGGATGAAGGCAAGCGCGTGGACGGCCGCGGCATCAACGAGATCCGCCCGCTGGCCGCAGAGGTGGGCATTCTGCCCCGCGTGCACGGCTCCGGTATGTTCACCCGTGGCCAGACGCAGGTGCTTACCACCTGCACGCTGGGCGGCACCAAGGACAACCAGTTGATGGATGACCTGACCGACGAGCAGACCAAGCGCTATATCCACCACTACAACTTCCCGCCGTACTCTGTGGGCGAGGCACGCGCACCGCGCAGCCCCGGCCGCCGCGAGATCGGCCACGGCGCGTTGGCTGAGCGTGCTCTGGTGCCGGTGCTGCCCTCTCTGGAGGAGTTCCCTTACACCATCCGCTGCGTGTCCGAGGTGCTCAGCTCTAACGGTTCTACCTCTCAGGCTTCCATCTGCGGCTCTACGCTGGCACTGATGGACGCAGGCGTGCCCATCAAGGCTCCGGTTGCCGGTATCTCCTGCGGTCTGATCACCGAGGGCGAGCGCTGGATGACCATGCTGGACATTCAGGGCGTGGAGGACTTCCACGGCGATATGGACTTTAAGGTTGGCGGCACCCGCAAGGGCATTACCGCCATCCAGATGGATATCAAGATCGACGGCCTGACCTACGACATCATTGCCGAGGCCTTCGAGAAGTGCCGCAAGGGCCGCCTGTATATTCTGGACGAGATCATCAAGCCCGTGATCGCCGAGCCCCGTCAGGAGCTGAGCCGCTGGGCACCCAAGATGTTCAGCATGATGATCCCCACCGACAAGATCAAGGACGTGATCGGTAAGGGCGGCAAGGTCATTCAGGATATCTGCGCCACCTGCAACTGCAAGATCGATGTGCAGGAGGACGGCCATGTGTTCGTCTCCGCCGTGGATCAGGAGGACGCAAAGCGCGCCATCTTTACCATCAAGACCATTGTGGAGGACCCCGAGATCGGTGCCATCTACAAGGGCAAGGTGACCCGCCTGATGAACTTTGGTGCCTTTGTGGAGATCGCCCCGGGCAAGGAAGGCCTTGTGCATATCTCCAAGCTGGACACCAAGCGCGTGGAGCGGGTAGAGGACGTGGTTGCCGTGGGCGATGCCATCGTGGTCAAGGTGACCGACATCGACCAGCAGGGCCGCATCAACCTGAGCCGCCGCGATGCCATTCTGGCTCTGGAAGCCAAAAGGGCCGCCCAGCAGCAGTAAAAACCTAATACAGATTGCACAAAATAAGAGCCGCTGTACTTTTTGTACAGCGGCTCTTTTGCGTGTACCCCCTCAGGCTCACTGCGTTCGCCAACTCCACCCAAAAAGCTCCCCCTTCGGGGGAGCTGGCATCGAGCAAAGTGAGATGCCTGAGAGGGTTCGTGCCCAAACCCCACCCGTGAAAAGGCAATTCTGGAAAATCTGCGGATTTTCCAGAATTGCAAATTTAAAAATATATTTTCCGCTGATTATGCGCAGAGCAACGCGGAGCGCATTCAAAATCGTGCTGCGCTCGGCAGGGGAAGGGCACAAAAAATGCTCCCCCTTGCGGGGGAGCAAATTCGGTACACAACGCCACGCTGTGCCGAAAAGAAAGGAGTGCAAAGTCAGTTTTCCTTTTTGCCCTGACGGTTCAGCACCCAGCCTGCGGCAAACAGCAGCACGCCGCTGCAGGCCAGCACCGGCACGGGCCAGTTCAACTGGCCGGTCTGGGGCAGAACAGGCTTATCGGGGTTGGAAGGGGAGACCGGGTTATCCGGATTTTCGGGGCTTACCGGGTTGTCCGGGCTGTCGGGACTTACCGGGTTATCCGGTGTGCCGGGGCTCACCGGCGTATCCGGGGTGTCCGGCTGCTCCGGGAGATCGGGGGTGTCCGGTGTGTCGGGCGTATCCGGCGGCGTGTCAGGCACATCCGGGGTGTCGGGGGTGTCCGGCGTTTCCGGGATGGTAGCGCCTACCTTGGGGGTGGCGTCCACATCGTAGATCCAGTTGTCGCCATCGGGCATGGGGATGGACACAAGGAAGGGTTTGATGGCCTCGTAGCCGTGGGATGCCTCGGTCTGCACGACCAAGTACAGACCCTGCGGCAGCTTGGTAATGTTGGCATAGCCCTCTTCGTTCACGTCCTGCTGGGCGGCAATGGCGGGCACAGCGGGCAGATACTTTACCAGCTGGTCTGCCAGCGTGCTGTCGGAAAGATCGCCCAGCACGACACCGCAGCCCGTAAAATCGCCGGTATAGTCAAAGTACAGGTTGCCGTTGGTGCGCTTGACGGAGGCCACCTGATACAGGGTAAGCTCGCCGCCGCGCAGGGGCACATCGTTGTGGGTGTCGTACAGACGGACATGGAGCGAGCCCAGACGCCCCAGCACAATGTTGGCACTGGTGGCAAACGCCGGCAGGGCGCAGCATACCACAAGGCACATAGCCAGCAGCACAGCCGCCAGACGATGACGCAGATCAATGCTTTTCATGTTCTTCACCTCTCGTTTTCTTGGGTTTGCGTGTGGAAATCAGCATACCGATCAGCAAGATCAGCAGCATGGGCAGCGCCATAATGGGCGCAACAATAATGGGTTCAATTTTAAGCGCTTCGGCGGTAACGCGGAGGTGCTTGTACTGATCCGGGGTCTCTACGCGGCGGCCGCGTACCAGCAGGCGGTGGGTGTTGATGCCGTAGGGGGTGCAGGTCATCAGGGTGACGTAGTCCTTGCCTTCGGCGATCTTCAGCTCATCGGTCTCGGTGGGCAGCACGATGGAAATTTTGTCCACCTCGTAGGTGAGCACCCGGTCCAGCACGGTGATGGTAAAGGTATCGCCCACTTCCAGCTGGTCGAGGTTGGTAAACAGCTTTGCGCTGGGCAGGCCGCGGTGCGCCGAGATGACCGCGTGGGTGCTCTCGCCGCCCACCGGCAGGCTGGTGCCCTCCAAGTGGCCTGCGGCGATCTGCAATACGCCGTCGCTGGTGCCGTGGTAGATGGGCAGCTCCACGCCGATTTTGGAAATGGTGATGTAACCCATAATGCCGGTGCCGGTAATATCCAGCGTGTCGTTGTAGCCGGAAAGCTGATCCGGGCGGTAAAGGGCGTTTTCGTTGGCGGCCACCTGTGCGTTAAAGGCATCGGCGGCGTCAAAGTAGGCGCTGTAGTCGGCATCGGTCAGATTGTCCACATCCTCGGCATAGGTGGCCACAGCACGGGACTGATGCAATTGGTTGACGTAATCGCTGAGGGTGGGGTATAACATCACGGATAGACCCACGAAAAAGACGAGGATCAGGATGATGGTGCTTTTGTTCTTTTTCATGGGCTACTCCCTAATGTTATAAGGATAGGAGCGGGGGCCTTGCAGCCCCTTTGCTCCGGGTTCTTGGGGGAAATGGAGCTTACTTGTTCTCCATGCGCTTCTTGGTGACCAGCAGAACGATGGCCGCAACCATCAGGCCGCCGCCGACCACATAGAACAGGGTAGTGCCGATGCCGCCGGTGGAGGGCAGGGTAATGCCGCCGGCTTTTTTGTTGATGATTTTATTATTCAGGTTGGATTCACCGGACAGATTAACATTGTGTTCGTCGTGCGTTGCAGAAATGACGATTTTAGTTTTGTCACAGGCACTGTAACCGGTGGGAGGGGTGGTCTCCTTCAGGTAGTAAGTACCGGCGTCCAGACCCTTAACGTTAAACTGGCCCTTGTCGTCAGAGAACATTTCTTCGCCATCTTCAGTTCCAAAGTAGCGAGAGTAAGTGCCGTCAGCATTCTTTTTGAGCTTGATCTCATCTTCATCATTGCAAGCTTCACCGCTGTACAGACGGAAGCCAGCGCCCTCCAGCTTGTTGTTCTCGTTATCATCATCGTGATACTTGGTGTTGTTCAGCTGGTAGGTGTACACACGGACTTCGCTTTCGGGAGTGAAGCCCCAGTATGCGCTGTTTCTGGGGTTATTAGAGTACTGGAGCTGTACTTTGTTTTTGTTATCGGTAGAGCCACTTGTAGTATTGACAGCGGCTTTGTCGTTCAGGTGTGCAGTATAGGTGACCGTAATAGTAGCGCCGTCATTCAAATTGAACCTTGGATCTTCAACACAGGTTTTGACATCAGGAATGCCTACCACAAAATAGTTATGACTTTCAAGATCGGTAGTATCAATGGTATACTTCGAAGAATCGCCGGTGATATCATAGGGAATGCCCTTGGATTCAATGACTACACTATCGAGTCTGTCATAAGTAATGCCCTTGGACAAGGTATCATTGAACAAAACAGCGTACTCGTCATAGTAATCGTAAGCACGGCCATTGTCTCTGCTTGCGGGCAAGGTAGCAATCAGCTTGAACTGGAACTCTTCGTTGATCGCATGGTCAGCGCTGGAACCAAAACCTGCTTCGTTGGTGCCATCCTGATCGTCATAAACTTCCTTCTCAACATAGGGCTTTACAACCTTATGATTAACTAAAACGACATAGGGTGCTTGGGGAACATTCAGCAGGAAGAAGGAATTGTAGGCATGATAGAAATCGCGAAGGTTAAAGTAGGTAGTATCAACGATCAGATAATAACCTGACTCTGGAATGTTGATGCCACCGGTGTGATCTGTAATGACGGGTTTCGGGTTTGCATTGGCATCCGGGTAGAGATAGTGGCATACAACGCGCGCAAAAGCGATGCTGTAATCATCGGAATTATGCCATTTGCTGATAACCGCAAGAACGTCCTGAGCAGTGAAATTAGTTTTAAACTCACCGCCGATGGTAGGATCTGCCGTCAACTGCGCCAGAAACTCGTCAGGCTTAGTGATGCTGCTGCCCCACCCAACGTTGGAAAGCGTCTCATTGTCCTTACTAATAACACCCTTGAAGATCTGGAAAGCGCTGTAACCGTGGAGTTGGTTGAGGTCCTCCTCAGTCTCCCAAGTGTTGTATGCAAACGCCGGGATCGCCATGGCGCACACCATGGCAACTGCCAGCAGCGCAGCCATGAGTTTTTTCATTGCTTTTTTCATGGAAAAAGCCCCTTTCTTTTCTGCCCCTTGCCGCCCCCCTGCGTTTTGCACAGGGGGTAGGGGTGTAGTTTTGTTTGGTCTATCGCGTAAACTTTGCGCTGGGCGGGCGGGGGCTCAGCCCCGGCACGCCAGCAGAAAAGTGCAGTTTAGTCATCTGCTCTCCCTTCGCGTCTGCGCTTGCGGTGGATAAAACTATATGCCAGCGCGGTCAGCATCATTGTGCCGCCCACGGCTGTATACGGGAGTGTACCGGTGCCGCCGGTAGAGGGGAGAACGTAGTCAGAGTTGTCATTGGGGGTGTTTTCGCAGTAGTAGTAGAAGCTGCCAAACATCTGCCCTTCAGCCAACTTGTACTCGCTAAAGGTATCTGTACTCTTAAAGTCGGGAACGCCAGAGGCCGTGTAGCTGTGACTATTGTCAGAAATTACAAAATAATGGTAATTATTCGGTGTCCGATAACCATCAGGCGCTTGTGTTTCCTTCAAGCGATAGAAGGTGTTAACGTCCAGACTGCCAAGCGTTACGTTGCCGCTGGTGCTGGTCGCGCAGTTGCCGACATTATCCCAAGAGGTTCCGTTATACTTTTCCAGACTGAACTCTGCACCGGGCAGAACCTTGTCTGGCGTGCCGGAATACTTGACGATGGTCAAGCGGTTGGAGTTGAAGTCGATACCGGCAGAAGCTCCCGAACTGGAAGTAAATTTGGTGTTCGAATCCTCATAGCTCCACTTGCCATTCAGTTTTGCAGTGTTCTCAAAGGTGAAGGTAATGCCTTTAACCAGACCTTCCGTATTAACTCGGTAATGGAAAACCAGCACAAGCGGGGTGCTATCGGGTACCATTGTCCATGCCTTAAGCTGGTGGCTGCTATTGCTGCTGTACTTGGAATAGTAGGTGGACGTGTCAACGTTATTTCCGGCGGCATCGTCATCAAACTTTCCGGCTACACAGGTAAGGTCTGCACGCCATGTGGTTGCTTCCAGCGTACCATCTGCCTGCAGCTTGGCATCAAAAACAGAGATGCCTTCCAGCGTTACACGCTTGGTGCCAGACCCATCAGCCCACAAATCAGAGGGCACGGTCATGACGTCTTGCAGGACCATAGGCTCGCCGCCATTCAGCGTTGCACCGTAGGGGTTCAGCTTGACCTGATAGGTCAAAAGACCGGTGGTTTCGTCAAAAGTACCGCTCTTGCCAACAACTTTGCGCTCGACTGTTTCGGTAAAGGAGGTATCACCTATCGTATTGCCGTTGCGCTCGAACTTGGCAACGTTCTTAAACGATGCGGTATTGTCATTCCAGATGTCGGTACATTTAGGATCCAGCGTAGTGTCGTAGGTGATATTGATTTGCTTGCGGATCTCAGTCACACCGTTATTTGTATAACTGAACGACTCCGGCAACATGGTGATTACCAGCGTGGTGGTTCCGTCTGCGTTTTTGGTGACTGTAGATGTAGCGGGCAGGGCAACGCCATGGTTCTTGATTTGAACGCTGCTTTCGTCCAGAACCAGACCGCGGGGAATGGTATCGGTAATGACCCATTTGGTGTCATTTTCCCATTTCAGCACTCCATCCGCGTTGAGCTCGATCGTCCAAGGCAGCTTTTGGCCGGGCTGCAGGGTAGTACTGCCGCTGCCGCTCTGAATGTTCGTCCAATTCCAACCACAAGCATACTTATAGAAGTAACTTATCGTGTCAGAGCCTTTTGTAATTTTCTGCTCAGCGGTTGCCACAGTGCCATTATTGATGCGGCAGTGGTTCTTGACCGTTGCACCGCCTGGCAGCTGCTGGACGATAGAGCATTTTGTTGTGTAGGTAATGGTCATTGGACCGGATGCAGTAATGCCTTTAAAGTCTATCATAAACAGACCCAGATCCTTGTCGTAATCATCTGTTTCACCGGAGTTCCATGCGACGGGCGTAACGGAAACAGAATTCCCATCCTTGTCCTTTACCACAATAGAGGCAAGGTCGATCTCCTGCGCCTTGCGGTTTTTACCGTCTGCATCCTGCACTGCGTTACTGTAATCGTAGTAAATATAGCTGCTGACATCTGTCGGTTTGATGGTGCTCTTCCACTGCATGGTGGCCTCTGTACCATTATTAGTCGGCTCACCAACTGCCTCTTTGGTAAGAACATCCGAGTCGATGTGGACAGTGCCTTCAGAGCTGCTGTCCAGCCCATCGCCCTCCAGATTGCCGGTGTTTTTGACATCCAGACCGGTCAGAGGGATAGCTTTTGTGACCCTTGTCTGGTAGGTGATCTCATACTTGTTGAAGCCTTCCGCAAGCTGGTAGGTGAGGGTCTTGTTTGTGCTGTCGTAGACATCTGATGCTGTGGGCTTGGTCTTGTTGCCGTCTGCATCGGTCTTTGTGACCTTGAAAGAACCGGCAACAAATTCCTGATCTGTGTCGATCGTATCGGTAAATTTAGCGTTGCTAGGCAGATAACGCATGACGTCACCGTTGTTGATCTTGACAGTCCATGTGATGATCTCGCCGTCTTTGCTGAGCTTGCCCGATTTTTCAATATCCTTTGTTTTGATAGAGGTGGAAGTACCTTCTACATCATCACCAAATTTGATAAAGTTTTTTAAATAGTCCCCGTTGTAACTTGTGCTGCCAAAATTATCAGCCTTGACGCGGTAAGTGATGGTATAGGTGCCCTTTTGCAGGGTCTGACCACTAGTGCCCAAGGTGATCATTTTGCCCGTACTACCTGTGGTATCTGCCCAAGAAATGTCGGGCGCAGAACCATCCGGGCCAGTAACTTGGAGGAAGGTGTCAACATAGTCGAAGGTGACCCCGGACGGATTTGTGAGTGTATCGGTCAGCGTCAGGGGGGCTGCTCTGTCCTCCTTCAGGGTAAGTTTTACAGTGTAATCAACGTAAGCATTCTTGCCGTCGTACTTAAGCCCGGCAGATTGTTTATCCAGACTGAATTTCTTTTCCTCGCCGGGCGTGGTGCTTTCTTCGCGCTTAATATAAATGGTGACCTTTGCTTTTTCGTTGACCTTAAACTCATTGCTCCCGCCGGTCGTGACCTTGGTTTGGTCCCACCGGAAATCAAAGTTGACTGTACTTCTGACCTTGGTGGTATTCGACACCTGATCCTGATGAATAAAATCACGGTCATAGGTGAACAGGACGTACCACTTACCGTTTTCCTTTACAAACTGGTAGGTGCCACAAACGCTGCCCTTTGGACCGGTATAGTTCGGATCGATCAAGTCGCCAGTTTCCGAAGCAACGCTCTGCAAGTCAAAAGCCTCCGGCAAAGCTACTTTAACCTTGTAGTCATGGCTTGCAATGTCCTGAGCCGGAATATCCTTCAGTTCAAGGTAGCCGTGCATTTGGTCAGTGACAACGCTGGTGGCAACATCAACGTATTGGCTGCCCTGCTGCTTCTGAATCTTGAAATCAGTAACATAATTAGTACCGTCCAAGGCAGAGCCAACGGTCGTGGTGCTTACGGTCATGGGCTCACCCGCCAGCGTAAGCATATCGGGGGCTTTCAGTGCGCCGTCAACGGCAGAGGAGAGCATCTCGTCTGCGTACTGGGCGGCGGCAACATCCACCACGGCCAGAACCTCGGCGTTGGAAAGGGTGACCTCAGCCACCTTGCCGTCCACGTCGCCGGAGATGACGGTCAGGGTGTCGTCGTCCGCCTCGCTCACGATGCCCACGGTCTCCACGGGCTGAGCGTCGGTCACGGTGGTGGTCTGCGGCTCGGCAGCGGGGGACACCACGCTGGGGATAAGGGTGTCCGCGCCGGATGCAGAGGTACTGGTGCTGTCCACCGGCTTTGCGGCGGGCTGCTCCGGGTTAGCGGTGTCGGGGAGATCGGGGGTAATCACGCTGTCGGCAGCGGGGGCTGCATCCAGCGCAGAAGCGCCGGAAGTTTCAAGCTCTGCGCCGTTCTCACCCTCAGCGTCCATGCTGAACTGGTCGTCCAGATCGTCCGCTGCACCATCGGCGCTGCTGTCCACAGCCACGGTGCGGGTGACGTACTTATTATAAATAACGATGTCGCCCACATTGGCGGCGCTGCCGTCCTCGCCGTCCAGCAGCCAGTCCATGTCGCTCATGGAGCTGCGCAGGGAAAGCACGCTGGCCTCCTGCGGGATGGCGCTCTGGGGGATACCGGCGTACTTCAGGCAGTAGGAGAGGAACATCACGTCCCACTCGCCGTAGGGGTTGCCGTAGGACTGGCCGTAGCGGGAGTAGTAGCGCAGGGTCACGCCGTCCGCAGGGTCGATCTCGAAGTTTTTCTCGCTCTGCTCGTAGCCCAGCTGGGTCTTTGCCACGCTGAGCAGGTCCTCGTCCCAGTTGCCGGTCATCACGGCCTCGGCGTTGGCGGCCTGCCACTCCTCGGGGGTCTCAACGTCGGCGGAGGTGTCGCTCAGGCAGGCTACGGTGTGGTGATGCTCCGGCAGGGGGCAGGTAAGCACTTCCTCGTAGCAGGCGTCAGTGTGGTGGTGGTAGATGGGCTCCACGGTGTCCACCGTCGGCTCCAGTGCCACAGGCTCGGCCACGGCCATAGCCGCCAGCTCGGCGCTCTGGGTGGGCTCCACCACCTGCTCCACAAGCTCGCCCTCTTCCAGTCCACAGGTCAGCTCGTACTCGGTGGTATAGCAGTTTTCATCGTGGGTATGCTCAAATTTATCGCAGATCAGGCTGCCGTCCTCAGGGTCGAAGCAGTCGTCACCGTGGACGTGCTCTTCCTCCATGCAGGTCAGGGTCTGCACCTCGGTGTAGCAGTCCTCGGTGTGCTCGTGGGGCACAAACTCGATCTGCGGCTCCAGTGCCAGCGGCGCGGGCTCAGCCTCAACGGTGGGCTGGCTGGTCGCAGCAGCAGCGGCGGCCACCTCGTCCGCGTTTTCAAGCTCGCCTTCCTCGTAACCGCAGGTGAGCACCTTGGTGTAGCAATCCGCGGTGTGGGTGTGCTCCTCCTCGCCGCACTGGTACTGCGCGGTCATCGAGATGCCCACGCCATGCAGCTGCCAGTTGACGAACAGGGTGGTGATCATGGCAAGTGCCAGCACAAATGCGGTGTAGCGCCGCAGGGTGTGCCGGTTCTCACGGAACCGCTCCATGTACGTTTTAAGAATGTCGTTCATAACGAAATACCTCCTCCCGGGGTCAATGGATCAACGAGAAGCTGGACAAGGGCCATACCCTTAGGAAAACCCTGCCCACGATCTGGCTTTTTTCAACGCAGCCTATCACGCTGCTGCGGCTGTCGATGGAGGTGGCACGGTGGTCGCCCAGCACGAAGTAGCGGTTTTCCGGCACCTGATAGGGGAACCGGATGTCGCATTCGCCCACGGTCAGCGCGTCCACATAGGGTTCGTCCAGCGCCACGCCGTTTACCGAGACTACGCCGTTCACGTCCATATCGATCACATCACCGGGCTGTCCGATGATGCGTTTGAGCAGCAGCTTGTTCTGCCAGTAAAACCCGCACAGCTCGCCGTTTTCAATGTGGTTGGATTTTACCAGCAGGATAATGTCTTTATCATTTAATGTAGGGTACATGCTGTCGCCGGAGACCTGAAGCACCGGCAGAAACAGCGTAGCCAGCAGCACAGCTACTGCGGCTACCACCACCAGAATATAGATCGTACTGCGCAGCACCCGCTGGTAGCGGCTCTGGTACGCAAGACGCTCACGTTCTGCGGCCACTTCCTCGGTGGAAGGGATGGAAGCAAACCGGATATCGCGTTTTTTCATGTTTCCTCCGAAGGCAGGCCGTCGGTGCTGCGGTACTGGTCCAGCAGCTCGTTGGCCTTGTGGTCAAATGCCTGCCAGCGCTGCTGCACCTCCTGCTCGGCGCGCTCTACCATGGCCTTGCAGTCGGCCTCGGTCTGGGTGCGTTTTTGCGCGGCGGCGGCGGTCATGGCGTCACATTCCTGCTGCGCCTGCGCTTTCAGGCTGTCGGCGTCTGCCTGTGCCTGCTCCAGAATGCGTTTGGCCTCGCTGCGCGCCTGCGAAAGGGTATTGGCGGCGGTGGCGTTGGTGTCCGCAAGACTGGCCTGCACCGAGTGCAGATAGTCATCGGCGGCGGCCTGCGCGGCGGCGAACACGTTGTTCAGCTCCAGCGCGGCCTGCGCGATGGAACCGGCGCTTTCCAGCCGCAGCTGCCGGTCCTGCAGCTGCGCGGTAAGCGCGGCGTTCTGCGCCTTGAGCTGGTCCTCGCTCTGCTTCAGCGCATAGATGATCTCTATCAGTTCAGCGCGGTGCATCCGCCGCAGTTCACGATCTGCCATTTGCGTACAAACTCCCGAATGTAAAGATAACGAAATTTTTTTCGAAAATACCGAAAAAACTTAAAGAAAATGCCTGAAAACTCACTTGTTGCCACGCAACTTGCGCAGCTGGAGAGACCTTTTATAAACTATCTTATTTTAGCACATTCCATGTAACAACAATATAACAAATCAGACACAAAATCAAGAGATAAAGCCCAAAAAATATCGCATTTTTTTGCTTTTTATATAGAAAAAGCCCAAAAAACGGCCACTGACCCCCAAAAAACTTAAAAAGGCTGTTCACAATTCTGGAACGCGAAGTTCTGCGCAGTAATGCACTGAATTACAGCGTGTACGAAAAACGGGAGCCGCACTTTTCGAAAAAAGCGCGGCTCCCGGATCTGAACTTTGGGGTGATGCTTTTACTTGCCGAAGCTGCCCAGCAGGCTGTTCAGCGATACAAAGGACTGGTAGATGACGTTAACGTTGTTGATGATGGAGCTTGCACCGGAGAAGATGCGGGCAATGTAGTTGAACACCTTGCCGATGTCCAGGAAGGACTGATAAGCGTTGCTGGCGCCGCCGTCCAGATAGGTCATCTCCTCGGCTTCGATGGTGGAATAGCTGGCGGGCATTTTCATGGTAGAAGTAGTCATGGTAAGATCCCTTTCTTCAATGGTGTCATTGTGTTTACAGCAGTGTTCAGAACATGGTGGCGACCAGCAGGGTAGTAAGCAGGGCACCGGCCACAAGGGCAGGGCCTACATACTTTTGCCACTGGGTGGCGGCAGGCTGGGTGGTGGGCTGCGGCACGGTAGAAGTACCGGCCTTGGCAGTCCAGTGGGCGTAGATGGTGGCGTCGGAGGTGAACACGGTGGAGGTGGTCACCTTGCTGCCGCCCACCGGCTCGGTGTACCAGCCATCAAAGGTGTAGCCCGTCATGGTAGGCTGCTCGGGCGTGCTCTCCAGTTTGCCGGACAGGTTCGTGTAGGTTACCACGGTGGAGCAGATGCCGCCTTGGGCATCCATACCAATGGCGTACACGTTCTCTTCCTTTTTGCTCCCTGAAGTTTTGTCGGCGGCAAATGCAGCCGGCAGTGCGCAGCACAGCAGCGTGAACAGGCAAAGCCCGACCACCAGCGTTTTCAGGAATTTTTTCATGAGATCCCTCGCTTTCCTTCACAAAGATGGAGACACTGCCCCGCCCGGGGACAGCCCGGACATCGGCGTAGTTTCTTCAACTTATTTTTATCACATCCAGTGTACCAGAATCGCAACAAAAAATACAGTCTTTTGAGAAAATAATAAGAAAAATCAGGAAAAAAATAAATTTCACCTTTGCAATATGAATCTTGTGCCCCCTGCGGACTGTGTTTTTTGAAAAACGCATCCCGCAAAACTTGCCTTTCGTAAAAACATGGAAGGATATGGAAAACGCAGGGTCCCGGCCGCAAAGCCCAAAAACCGACCCAAACCGCCGCAAGTGCGGCAGACAGCGCACAGAAAAAGCTGCAAAAATGCGGCGCACCTCTTGTGGAACAGCGGAAAATATGCTATACTGTTTTGCATGATGCGCCATCGCCAAGCGGTAAGGCAGGGGACTTTGACTCCCCCATCGTAGGTTCGACTCCTGCTGGCGCAACCAGAAGAAGGCCGCTGCACAGGGAACTGTGCAGCGGCCTTCTTTATTTTTTGTTCTCCGGCAGCTTGAAGTAGCCGCGGTATTCGTCCGAGTAGATCTTGCTGCCCATACGGCTCACACCGCCGTACAGGTGGGTGCGCATCAGCGGCTCGATGGCGTCCAGATCCTTCTCACGCAGGATGCGCAGCATCTCGGCGTGCTCGCTGACGACGCTGGACACGTTGCGTGCACCCACGATGTCCAGACGGATAAAGCGGGAGTAGTCTGCCTGCGGGCGGGTCATCTGCTCCCAAAGGTACTCCTTGCTGGTCTTGTGGAACCAGTACTCGTGCATGGCAAGGTCGCAGCTGAGGAAGTGGTTGAAATCAAAGTTCTCCGGGTCGCTGCGCCCTGCAGCGGCTTCCAGCAGCATATTATAAAGGTGTTCTACCGCAAGGATCTCCATGGGCGAGCAGCTCTGCACAAAGTCCCGGAACACCATGCCCTCCACCGCAACACGCTGGAAGATGAGCTGGTCCACCACGCCGGTGTCGATGGCGGTAACAATGGTGCCCTTGCAGGGAATGATCTGCACAAAGCGGTTCTGCTCCAGCCGCTGCAAAACGCTGCGGATAGGAGTGCGGGAAACGCCGAACCGCTTGCACAGCTGGTTTTCGCTCAGCGCTTCCCCGGGCAGGATCTTCAACGCGCAGATCTCGTCCTCGAGAATATGATAGAGCTCATCAGTGTGCTGTAATGTAGCCATAGTTGTTCTCCATTTATCCGGTAAATGTAATCTTAGTATCATTGTACCGTTACAGCAACTGAATGTCAATGCTGGAATGGAACTTGATTTGAATACTTGTATACAAGAATGCGCACTCGCGCACGGAACTGTTCCTGAAACTGAAAAACTGATATACCACTTTGCAATGCGGGAAAAGTGCTGATAAAATGCTGCAATCAAGTGACTGTTGTACCAAATGCACAAAGAAAACAGGAAACAACTGTCAAATTGCTATAATTGCAAGGCGCTGTGCTTGTTTCGCGGTAACGCTGCGAGATGATATGCTGTATACAGGATTTTACTAAAAAAGCTGCAAGGGCACACACCCCGCAGATACCGGCTCGTCTCCGGCAAATACAACAGGGTGTTTGCCTTTTTTGCGTGCGTGCTTGCTTTGCCGCACAAAAGGCGGTAAACTGGGTACAGACAAAATGCCCGAAAAGGAGAAACGACATGGCATACACAAAGGCTGACCTCAAGCACGACCTTGTAGCAATGGGGCTGACAGGCAACGAGACCATCCTGATCCATTCCTCCATGAAGTCCATCGGCCCGGTGGAGGGCGGCGCAGACACGGTTCTGGACGCATTGATGGAGTTTTTTGCGGAGGGCTTGCTGCTGCTGCCCACCCACACATGGCGGTTCATCAACGAGGAAAACCGAGTGTTCGATGTACGCCGCAGCCCGTGCTGTGTGGGCATTCTGCCGGAGCTGTTCCGGCAGCGCCCCGGGGTGGTGCGCTCGCTGCACCCCACCCACAGCATGGCGGCTTACGGCAAGGGGGCGGCTGCGTATCTGGAAGGAGAGCTGGACGCCAACACCCCCTGCACTCCCGGCGGCTGCTACGACCGGCTGCGGGCAGCCCACGGCAAAGTGCTGCTGCTGGGGGTCACCCACGCCCGCAACATCTTTATCCATAGCGTGGAGGAGGTACTGAACGTGCCGAACCGCCTGACCGACAAGCCCATGCAGATGACCGTGGTGGACGAAGCCGGGGCGCAGCACACCGTCTATATGCGCCGCCACTACAACGCACAGCAGCCGCACATCTCGGAGGATTTCGTCAAGCTGGAACAGGCGTATCTGGACTGCGGCGCAGCCCGGAACACAAAATTTGGCGATGCAAGATGCATTTTGTGCGACGCCGAGGGGCTTTTCCGGGTCACCCGCCATGTTCTTGCCCCGAACCCCGAGGCCTTTGTCACCGAGCCTGTCA
>OLFG01000339.1_pt1 | contig 12865 bp, 12 predicted proteins | sample 1603061 | NCBI WGS metagenome assembly OLFG01 (sample SAMN02675044, study PRJEB24791) | human gut metagenome, SKBSTL002 | isolation source: stool | host: Homo sapiens | place: USA
GCCGTGCCTGCCTTGATATGGTCGATGACGATACCGTTCTGAATTTCATCAATGTTCAGCATCTCAGTTGCCCTCCTTTTCAGCCTTGGGGTCCTTGAGGCCCAGCAGTGTCATGATCAGCGCCATGCGGATGTAGACGGCGTTCTGCACCTGCTCAAAGTAGGCAGCACGGGGGTCGTTGTCCACATCCAGTTTAATCTCATCGATGCGGGGCAGCGGGTGCAGCACCGGCATATCCGATGGGGCCAGCTCCAAGAGCTTGGCGTTCAGGGAGTAGCAGCCTTTCAACCGGAGGTAGTCCTCTTCGTTGAAAAAGCGCTCCTGCTGGATGCGGGTCATGTACAGCACATCCAGACCGGGCAACTCGGCCTCAAGGTCGGCGGTCTCTTTATAGTTCTGGTGCAGCGGAGTCAGGGTCTCGTCCTTGACGTACTGCGGGATGCGCAGTTCCTCGGGCGAGATGAACACGAACCGGTTGCCCTCGAACTGGCTCAGCGCGGCGGTGAGGGAGTGCACCGTCCGGCCGAACTTGAGGTCGCCGCAGAAGCCGATGGTCAAATGATCCAGCCGCCCCTTGCGCTGGCGAATGGTCATCAGGTCGATCATGGTCTGGGAGGGGTGGGCGTGGCCGCCATCGCCTGCATTGATGACGGGCACCCGCGCATACATGGACGCCCGCAGCGGTGCGCCCTCCTTGGGGTGGCGCATGGCAATGACGTCTGCATAGTTGCTCACCACGCGGGCAGTATCGGCCACCGTTTCGCCCTTGCTGGCGCTGGAAAGCTGCGCCCCTGCAAAGCCCAGCGTCTTGCCGCCCAGCCGCAGCATGGCCGACTCGAAGGAAAGGCGGGTGCGGGTGCTGGGCTCGTAGAACAAAGTGGCCAGAATGCGGCCATCGCACAGGTGGGCGTAGGGCGCGGGGTCAGCCTCCATCCGGTCGGCAAGGTCGAGCAGTGCCAGCTGCTCGGCCAGAGAAAAGCTGCCGGGCTCAATAAAATGTCTCACAGCCATTCTCCCTTCAGCACAAACTTTTCGCGCTCGGCACCGGTGGAAACGAACTGGATCTCGTGCCCCAGCTGCTTTTCAAGGAACTCCACATAGGCCTTGGCTTCCTTGGGCAGCTCTGCCCAGCTGCGGCAGCCGGAGATATCCTTGTTCCAGCCGGGCAGCAGCGTGACCACCGGCTGCACACGGTCAAGGTCGGACAGGGTGTCGAAGCGGGGGACTTCCATGCCGTCCAGCTTGTAACCGGTGATGACCGGGATCTGCTTCATGCTGCTCAGCACGTCCAGCTTGGTCAGCGCGATCTTATCCGCACCCTGACATTGCAGGCCGTAGCGGCTGGCAACGCAGTCAAAGGGGCCTACCCGGCGGGGACGTCCGGTGGCTGCGCCGTACTCGCCGCCGGCCTTGCGCAGCTTTTCGTTCCACGCTTCGCCCATTGCGTTCTCTGCCGCAAAGGGGCCTGCGCCTACACAGGTGGAGTAGGCCTTCAGCACACCCACCACATGGTCCAGCTTGCAGTTCGGGATGCCCGCACCCAGCGGCGCGTAGGCCGCCAGCGTGTTGGAACTGGAAGTGAACGGGAAGATGCCGTAGTCGATATCCCGCATTGCGCCCAGCTGCGCTTCCAGCACGATGCGCTTGCCGCTGTCGTGCGCCTGCTGCAAGAAAGCGCCCACATCACAGATGAAGGGCGCAAAGTACGCTGCCTGCTGCCTGCACCAGTTCAGCAGGGCATCGTAGCTCATGGGCTCCTGATGATAGCAGCCTGCCAGCTCCATATTCTTGGCGTCCAGGATCATGTGCAGGCGGTTCTGGGTGCGCTCCTCGTCCAGATGCAAAAGGTCACCCAGCCGCAGGGTCTTTTTGCGGTACTTGTCGCTGTAAGCGTAGGCGATGCCGCGCCGGGTAGAGCCGAACGCGCCGCCCTTTTTGGCAAGGCGGTCCTCTTCCAGCCCATCCTGTACCTTGTGCCACGGCATGGAGATAGTAGCCTTATCGGAGAGTTTCAGGTTCTCCGGCTCCACCTTCACGCCGCGCGCCTCGATGGCCTCCATCTCTCCGGCCAGATGCTCGAGGTCGATCACCATGCCGGTGCCCAGCACGCAGGTCACCTCCGGGTGCAGGATGCCGGAGGGCAGCAGGTTCAGGATGAACTTGCCCTTCTCGGTCACAACGGTATGACCGGCATTGTTGCCGCCCTGATAGCGCGCAACGATATCGGCATTTTCGGCCAGCAGGTCGATGACGCGGCCCTTGCCCTCATCGCCCCAGTTGATTCCAGTAACAGCGGTCAGCATAAACTTCATTTACCTTCTTTTCATTCTTGTTTCCTGTTCGCGGTGTCTATTATACGAGCGTGCAGAGAATATGTAAAAAGTATCCTGTGTATAGCAGCAATATGTTTTTTACATTGCAGAGGCTGCTACCCGCATCCGGCACAGCCAAGCCGTAAAAAGCGCTTGCAATTCCGGCGCGCCGTGCTATGATACAAGAAGAGCATAAAGCCGCTTCTGCCGCTGGCCGCGCCGGAAGCCCGACAGGAAAGAGGGCCGCACCTATGTATGTGGACTGGGAATACTACAAAATCTTTTACTATGTGGCAAAGTATCAGAACTTTACCCGCGCGGCGCGGGTGCTGGGCAATAATCAGCCCAACATCACCCACGCCATGAACCGGCTGGAAAGCCAGCTGAACTGCGTGCTGTTCATCCGCTCCAACCGGGGCGTCACCTTAACGCCGGAGGGAGAGCTGCTGTATTCCCGCATTGCCTCAGCAGCGGTGCAGATACAGGATGCCGAGGAGGAACTGAGCGCCACCGCCACGCTGGAGCACGGTGCCATCAGCATCAGCACCACCGAGACCGCTTTGAACATCTACCTGTCGGAAAAGCTGCGCGCTTTCCACACCGAGTACCCGGGCATCCGGCTGCGCATCTCCAACCACTCCACCCCGCAGGCGGTGCAGGCGGTACGCAACGGCGAGGTGGATTTTGCCATCGTGACCACCCCCGCAGAGGTGGAAAACGGGCTGAAAATGGTAGAGCTGATGTCCTTTTATGAGGTGCTTGTGGGCGGAAAGACCTTTACGGCGCTGGCCAGCCAGACCCTGAGCCTGAAGGAACTGGCCGGTTATCCCCTGATCTGCCTGAACGAGGAGAGCATGACCCGCAGCTTTTACCGGCAATTCTTTCTGGAACATGACGCAGTGCTGAAACCTGACACCGAGGCCGCCACCACCGACCAGATGCTCACGCTGGTCAAAAGCGAGTTGGGACTGGCCTTTATGCCGGAGCCCATGGCAGCACCTCTGCTGGCCAGCGGAGAGCTGGTACAGCTGCACTTGCAGGAGATCATCCCCTCCCGCTCCATCTGCCTTGTCTACGACCATCACCGCCCGCTGAACACCGCCGCCCGGAAATTCCAGCAGCTGCTGACCAAGGCCGGGACACGGAGCGCAGAGCGTAAATAAAACCAATACTCCGGGCGTTATTACACGACTGCAATCCTAACGGTTTCTACAAAAGGCTTCCCCCGGTCGGGGGAAGCCTTTTGTTCCGACAGCTTTCAGCCAAAAAGGGCTGCTGCACCAATGATGTGCAACAGCCCCTTTTTTGTTATTTCCGGGCGCTCTGCGTCAGCTCCCGCTGCTCCTCCTGCAGCTCCTGCTTCAGGGTGCGGTCGATCTCCCGGGTCTCCTGCCGGATGGCGGTCAGGTCTTTTTCGATGACCGGGTTCTCTTCCAGTTCCTCCCGGATGAACATCAGCGTAAAGCTGACCAGCAAAAAGCAACAGGAGAGCCAGATGGCTCTGCCGCCCAGCTGCGCCGCGCTCTTGCTGCCCAGCCCTGCCCCCAACGCGAACAGGAATATGATGCCGAAGTAGCGCACCATCCTATCCTTTGCGTGGGGTTCATGGGACTTGCGCCAGATGCAAAAGGCCTCCACGCCGCTGCGCAGGTCGCCGATGCACATGGTACTGGCAAAGGCGTAGCCGTTCACCTTGCGGAAAGCCTGTACCTGCATGGCGCAGGAAAAAGAAACGATGGCGTTGGCCAGCAGGTTCTGCGATTGCGGCAGAAAGCCCACCGCGAACAGCAGCAGCACCTCGCCCAGCACCACCAGCTGCCGCCAGTGCAGCCGCTGCATCGCCTGAAAGTGCTCCCGCATTTTTTCCGCAGCCAGAACCCCCAGCGCAAAGGCGCACAACGGCACCAGATAGTGCAGCACCTTGTCCCACCGGCCATCCATGATATTGGTGCTCAGCAGCACGATATTGCCGGTCTGGGCATTGGCAAACACCTTGCCCCGGAACAGATAGGTGTAGGCATCCTGCAAGCCGCCGGACAGCGAAAGGAACACCGCCGTAAGAAAGGACTCGGACATTTGCCCGTGATGCTTTGTTTTCATACTTGTACCCTCTTTTCGGGCTCTATTATAATACATTTTACGGCAGTTTCTGATATCATTTTTACATACCGGCTATGTTTTCCGCCCCAAAAGACGCAAAAACCGCGGGTGCCCTTCCCTATTTCACCGCAATCTGTTAGAATAGGGAAAGAGAATATTGCATACAGGAAGGAGCTCTTATTATGAAGATCGCAATTCCCTACGAAAACGGTCAGGTGTTCCAGCACTTCGGCCACTCTGCGCAGTTCAAGCTGTACACCGCCGAGGAGGGCCGCATCACCGGTGCCGAGGTGGTCTCCACCGACGGGCAGGGGCACGGTGCACTGGTGGGCTTTCTGGTGCGCAACGGCGTAAATGTGCTGCTGTGCGGCGGCATTGGCGGCGGGGCACAGATGGCGCTGGCACAGGCCGGCATCCGGCTGTGCGGCGGCATTACCGGCGACGCCGACAGCGCTGCGGCGGCTTATCTTGCCGGCACGCTGGTCTTTGACCCCAACGCCCGCTGCACCCACCACGACCACGAGGAGGGTCACAGCTGCGGCTCTCATGCCTGCCACGCCGACAAGGGCGGCTGCACCGGTAGCTGCCACTAAAGGCCGCTCCCCTTTCCGGGCGGGACGATTTTGAATGCCCTCCGCTTGCGCTCTGGGCATAAGCTAAGGAAAAAATATTTATAATTTCGGAATACCGGAGCGTCTGCGGACGCTCCGGTATTCCATTTTCACGGGAAGGGTTTGGAACGAACTCCCTCAGTCAAAGCCTGACAGCTTTGCCAGCTCCCTCTAGGAGGGAGCCTCTGACGCGCCCGCAAGCTTTGCGCTTTAGCCGGAAACTATACCGTCATGCCAAAGGCCCCATCTCAGAGGACGACTTCCCCCGGCCGGGGGAAGATGTCGCCGCAGGTGACAAAAAGGGGAATCTGTCGCCATAGGCGACTGGGGGAGTTCAGCGGCGTGCGCCCTCTCCGTCATCGCTGCGCGATGCCACCTCTCCCAAAGGGAGAGGCAAGAGCACCATCGGAAGCTTTCTCATTGCTTTAGCAACGGACTTTAAACCTTGGCTCTCCCTTTGAGGAAAGACTTCCCCCGCTCCGGGGGAAGATGTCACCGTAGGTGACAAAAGGGGGAATCTGGCAAAGCCGCAAGGCTTTGACCGAGAGGGTTTCTCTAAGCAAATCTTCCCATACAAAAAGAGAGCCGCCGCACAAGGTTCTGTGCAGCGGCTCTCCGGTGGGTTTAGTTCATCTCTTCCAGAGCCTTTTTCAGGTTCTTTGCGATCTGGTCCGGGCAGCTGGTGCTGCGGAAGCCGCACAGCGTGCCGTCCAGACGGGCAATAGCGTCCTCTGCCTTCATGCCGGTAAGCAGCTGGCAGATGCCCTTCAGGTTGCCGTTGCAGCCGCCGATGACCTCGATGGATGCAATGGTGTGGTCATCGTTCAGCACAAAGTTGGTCTGCTTGGAGCAGGTGCCCTTGTTCGGGAAAGAAAATTCCTTGCTCATGGTCTTTACGTCCTCTCTCTTTTACGTTTTTCGGCGATGGCGCGCAGCTGCGCTGCGGCTTCGTCCGGTGCGGTACAGGTGCCGATGGGGTGGGGGTGCTTGTGGTTGCGGCCATGGAAGTCCGTGCCCGCAGTAGCCACAAGGCCGTACTGTTTGCACAGGGCAAGGCACTCGGCGCTGTCCTCCGGGCTGTTGCTGGGGTGGTACACCTCTATGCCGTCCACTGCGCCCTCTGCTGCCAGCTCCCGCAGCAGGGGCATACTTTTATACACCGTGGGGTGCGCAAACACCACCGCGCCGCCGCTTGCCTTGGCGGTAGCCAGCACCTGCCGCACCGGCAGATACTCCGGCGAGTGCAGCACGATGCCCCGGGGGTTCCACCCGAACAGCTTGTGGTAGGTCTCGCCGTAGATGCTGCCATCGGTCAGGCCCAGCAGTTCCAGCGCCTGCATCAGCCCGCTTTTGAACAGCACCCCGCTTGCCTTTGTGGTCTCCCATGCAAGGTCGGTGGTAAACTGCGGGTACAGCTGTTCCAGCTCCTTTGCGCTCTGCAAAGCGCAGGCGTTGCGGCGCTCCTTCATGATGGCGCAGTGCTCCCGCAGCGCCGGGCAGTCCACGTCCGGGTAGTAGCACAGCAGGTGCACCCGGTGCTGGCGCTCAAAGTCGTAGCCGGTCAGCTCCACGGCGGGAATCAGCTCTACCCCGTCCTGCCCGGTGTGGGCATAGGCGTACTGAGCGCTGAGCAGGGTGTCGTGGTCCGAAAGGGCGATGGCGTGCAGCCCGGTGCGGGCGGCGATGGACGCCAGCCGCTCAATGGGCACAGCACCGTCGGAGCAGGTGGAATGGATATGCAGGTCACAGGACATAGCGGGTTACTTCCTTAGTGCTTATAGAAATTGATCAGGCAACCGTCGGCCAGGATCTGGCGCTCGTCGGTGGTGAGCGGAGCCATGTACAGCTCAAACTCCTTGACGGTATCGCCCAGAACATAGGCCTTGATGCTCTGCAGGTCGCCCTTGAGTGCCTCCCGCACATTGGGGATGAGCACATAGTCCCCCAGACCAAAGGGGGTGGCACCTGCCAGCTGCAGGGGCAGCATGCCCCAGTTGATCAGGTTGGAGCGGTAACGCTTGGTGGCGTACTCGGTAACGATATTGGCACCGGCACCCAGCACACGCTGGCAGCTGGCGGCCTGCTCACGGGCAGAGCCGTCGCCGGGCTTGACCGCAAAGATGGTAGAGGCGATCTGGATATCGTTCCAGCTCAGCTTCTCGCAGCCGGGCACGGCGTTCACCTTTGCCAGCAGAGCAGCGTCCCCTGCACCGGCGCGGCGGGCAGCTTCCTCGGCCTGCACGGCCTTGGCGCGACTCACATACTCCGGGTCCTTGCGGCTGAGGGTGAACTCGGCCAGACCCAGGGGGTTAGAGCGGTAAGAAGAGGTCTCACCGGAGGGGATCAGTTCGTCAGTAGTGGTGACGGGATCGGTGATATAAGAAGCCACCTTCAGCAGCAGATTGTCGCCCAGCGGTGCGATCTCCGGCCAGTCCTTGATGTTGGGGCCAAATTTGAGCAGGGCATCGTAATCGCCCTTGCCAAAGCCCTGATAGACGCGGGTGTCGTAGCTGGAAGCATCGTACTGGTACTCCGGCACGGTGGGATCGTAATCAATGTCGGTGGCGGGGGTCAGGATGCCGCCGTTTGCGGTGGTGGCTGCAATGCTGCGGGCATCCATCAGTGCCACACCGGCCAGCTGGCCGCTGCCGGGCTTGGAGCCCTCGCGGCTGGGGAAGTTGCGGGTGGTGTGACGGATGGACAGTGCACCGTTGGCGGGCACATCGCCTGCGCCGAAGCAGGGGCCGCAGAAGGCGGTGCGGATGGTAGCGCCGCTGGCCATCAACTCGCCAATGACGCCGGTGCGCACCAGTTCCATCATGATGGGCTGACTGCCGGGGTAAACGCTCAAGGCGTAGTCGCCGCAGCCGCCGGTATGACCCTTGAGGATGGAAGCAGCCTCGTAGATGCTGTCGTACAGACCGCCTGCGCAGCCTGCAATGACGCCCTGATCCACACGCAGCTTGCCGTTTTCGATCTTGCTGCACAGATCCAGCTGCACATCCTTGCGGCCGATCAGCTTCTGCACATCCTGCTCGCAGGCGTGGAGGATGTCCTCCAGATTTGCGTTCAGCTCCTCAATGGTAAAGGCGTTGGAGGGGTGCATGGGCAGGGCGATCATGGGACGGATGGCAGAAAGATCCACCTCCACCACGCCATCGTAGTAGGCAAGGTCTGCCGGTGCCAGCTTTTTGTAGTCCGCTGCACGGCCATGCACTGCCAGAAAACGCTGGGTGACTTCGTCGGTCTCCCAGATGGAGGACAGACAGGTGGTCTCGGTGGTCATGGCATCAATGGCGTTGCGGGTATCCTGCCGCAGGGAAGCAATGCCGGGGCCCACGAACTCCATGACCTTGTTCTTGACGTAGCCGCTCTTGAACAGCTTGCCCACAAGGGCAATGGCTACATCGTGGGGGCCGCAGCCCGCCGGCAGACTGCCGGTCAGGTAGATGGCCACCACACCCGGGCGGGCAACATCATAGGTGCGGCCCAGCAGCTGCTTTGCCAGCTCGCCGCCGCCCTCGCCGATAGCCATGGTGCCCAGTGCGCCGTAGCGTGTGTGGGAGTCAGAGCCAAGGATCATTTTGCCGCAGCCGGCAAAGCGCTCGCGCATATACTGGTGGATGACTGCCATGTGCGGGGGCACAAAGATACCGCCGTACTTTTTGGCAGCGGACAGGCCAAAGCGGTGGTCGTCCTCGTTGATGGTGCCGCCCACAGCGCACAAGCTGTTGTGGCAGTTGGTAAGCACATAAGGAATGGGGAACTTTTCCAGCCCGGAAGCACGGGCGGTCTGGATGATGCCCACAAAGGTGATGTCATGGCTTGCCATGGCATCAAACTTGATCTTCAGGTTCTCGGCATCGCCGCTGGTGTTGTGTGCCTGCATAATATTGTAGGCCATAGTACCGGTCTTAGCCGTGGCAACGGCAGCGGCATCAAAGCCCTTTGCTGCCAGTGCAGCGGGTGCATTGCCATCTGCGGGCACCCACTCTCCGCGCGCATAGTACGCACCGCCGGTGCTGCATTTGATCATATCCAACATCTCGATTCGCCTCTCTTTTTGTATTTTCCCGCCCGCCGCAATTGCGGGCATTGCCCCGGCAGTGCGGCTATTCATCCCGAAAACAGCTGTCCTCTTAGCCTTCACCCCTTGGGGGGAAGCCATTAAGCAAACCAGCTTTTCAAAGACTTATAACCCCTGCCCTGTTACGGCAAAGCCGTATTTATTTGTTATTATAGCATGAAAGGGCGAAAAGAAAAAGCATTTTTTATGAACCCTTACTGCACCTTTGCGGCGGCTTCCTGCTGCTTTTCCTTTTGCAGTTTACGGAACACCACAAAATAGGCCGGGATCAGGAAGAAGCAGGCAAAGAGCCATGCCACCGGGCTTGCGATGCAGGCGGCGAAGTAGCCCCACAGCGGCACGAACCAGAAGCCCACCATGGCGCGGGCGATCATTTCAGCCACACCGGCAAACATGGCAAGGCCGGAGTGCCCCAGACCCTGAATGGTGTAGCGGTAAATGATAAGGACCGCCAGCGGGATATAGAACACGCTGTTCCAGAAGATAAAGCTCTGGGCATTGGCCATGATGGCGGTCTCGCTGGCATCCAAAAACAGGCCGATGAGCAGCTTATCCGTCACGCGCAGGATGAGGAAGGAGGCCACGCTGTACACGCAGCCGATGCCCAGTGCGGTGTTCACGCCGCGGTTCACGCGGCCCAGATCCTTCGCGCCCATATTCTGGCTGGTGTAGGTGGTCATGGCGGTGCCGATGCTCTCCAGCGGCACGCTGAGGAACTGCGCAGCCTTGCCGCCGGCGGTCTGCGCGGCTACGATATCGCTGCCCAGACCGTTCACCGCGCCCTGCAGCACCACGCTGCCGATGGCAGTAATACTGCACTGCAGACCCATGGGGAGGCCCATGGCGCAAAGCTTTGCGCAGTGCGGAGCGCTGATGCGCCCTTCTTCCTTATTCCAGCGCAGTTCCGGGTAGTGGCGCATGATGTAAATAAGGCTGCCGATGCCTGCCACAGCCTGACTGAACACGGTGGCAAAAGCCGCGCCGAACACGCCCATGTTGAACAGGATGATGCAGGCAAGGTCCAGCCCGATGTTCAGCACGCTGGCCACCAGCAGGAAATACAGCGGGCGCTTGCTGTCGCCCAGTGCACGCATCAGGGCGCTGGTCACATTATAAAGCAGCGTGAAGGGGATGCCTGCAAAAATGGTGCGGATATAGATATCCGCAAGGTCGATGATGTCAGCCGGGGTGTTCGTCCACACCAGCACCAGCCGGGTCATAGCCACCGTAACGATGGTGAGCACCGTGGCAAAAGCGATGGACAGCCACACGGTATTGGCGGTGTAGCGGCGCATCTCGTGGTGGTCGTGGGCGCCGAAGGTCCATGAGATGGGGATGGAAAAGCCACAGGCAATGCCGTTGACAAAGCCCAGCACCAGATAGTTCAAACCGCCCACGCTGCCTACCGCCGCCAGCGCTTCCACGCCCACGAACCGCCCCACGATGATGGTATCAGCCAGATTGTAGAACTGCTGGAACAGGCTGCCCAGCATCAGCGGCACAGCAAAGGCAAGCAGCAGCTTCAGCGGGCTGCCCTGCGTCATATCTTTGGTCATGGAAATATACCTCCTGCTCACACAAAAAAGATGGATGTTCGCATTTTTGCCGTGAAAAACGCCCTGCCGGAAAAGCGGCAGGACGTTGTAAGGATTCATGAGTGGTATTATAGCGGAGCAGCGCCGGTTTTACAAGACTTGGTTTGCATCAACATTTCCATTTTTTTGCCCAAAGAATTGGTGATTTTGCTCATTCCGCGTAGTGTGCCAAGAACTGTTTGGTGCGCTGTTCGCGCGGGTGGTCGATCAGCTGCTTTGCAGGACCTTCTTCCACCACCACACCGCCGTCCATAAACAGGATGCGGTCGGCCACATCCCGGGCAAAGTGCATCTCGTGGGTGACGATGATCATGGTGGTCTTGCGGTCGGCCAGCTCCCGCAGCACCCGCAGCACCTCACCGGTCAGTTCCGGGTCAAGGGCGCTGGTGGGCTCGTCGAAGCAGAGGATGTCCGGGTGCAGCGCCAGCGCCCGGGCAATGGCCACCCGCTGCTGCTGCCCGCCGGAAAGCTGGTGCGGGTAGTGGTCTGCCCGCTCCGAAAGCCCCATCTGCGCCAGCAGTTCCCGCGCCTGCTGTTCCAGCTGGGCGTGCACCGCCTTTTTGTTGGCGCGGTAGTCCGGGCGCTCCTTTGCCAGCAGCTCCCCTGCCAGCATCACGTTCTGCAAGGCGGTATACTGCGGGAAGAGGTTGAAGTTCTGGAACACCAGCCCGAAGTGCAGCCGCTTTTTGCGGATCTCGCTTTCCCGCTGGGTGGCGGGGTCGGCGGCGTCCCACATGGTCTCGCCGTTCACCCGGATGCAGCCGGTGTCCGGCCGCTCCAGAAAGTTCAGGCAGCGCAGCAGGGTGGTCTTGCCGGAGCCGGACGAGCCGATGATGGCCAGTGCCTCGCCCTGCTCTAAGGTAAGAGAAATATCTTTTAAGACCTTTGTATCTCCGAAATTTTTGCCAATGCCGGAGGCTTCCAGTAATGCCATATTCTTAAAAACCTCCTCAGCAGCGGAAATAATCCAGTTTCTTTTCAGCCCAGTTGAACAACAGGGTGAGCGCGCCTACAAACACAAGGAAGAACAGCGCCGTGGAGAACAGCGGCCAGATCAAGCCCTTTGCGCTGTACTCCTTGGCCATCATGATGATCTCCTTGTTGGCGATGGTGTTTGCCAGCGAGGTGTCCTTGACAAGGGTGATGATCTCGTTGCCCATGGGCGGCAGGATGCGCTTGACCACCTGTAGTAGAGTGACCTTGAAAAAGATCTGCGTGCGGGTCATGCCCAGCACCTGCCCGGCCTCGGTCTGCCCTTTAGGCACCGCCTCGATGCCGCCTCGGTAGATCTCGGAAAAATAGCAGGCGTAGTTGATGGCAAAGGCCACCACCGCCGCCACCATGCGCCCGCCGGAGCCGGAGGGCCACGGATTATTCATGCCCAGCAGGCCGGGGCCCAGATAAATGACGATGATCTGCAGCATCAGCGGCGTACCGCGGATGACCCAGACAAAGGTCTTTACCGCACCGGACAGCAGCCTGCACCGGCTCATGGAGCCAAAGGCCACCACCAGCCCCAGCGGCAGCGCAAATAGCAGCGTAAGGGCAAACAACTCACAGTTGAGCAGGAACGCGCCGGAAAGGCGCCCAAGGATCACAGACACAAAAACACACCCATCTATCGTTTTGTTTTACGCCCGGCTCAGTCGGCCAGCGCCAGCTCGTACTTCTCGGCCAGTGCCTGCATGGTGCCGTCAGCCTTCAGCTCGTCAAAGGCGGCGTCCACTGCGGCGGCGGCATCACTGCCCTTGCGGAAGGCCACGCCGTATTCCTCGGCGTTCAGCTCGTCCACGATCTTCAGGCTTGCATAGTCGGTGCCTTCCCCGATCATGGCGTTGGCAAGGGTCAGATCCAGCACAGCGGCATCTGCCGTACCGGCAGCCACTTCCATCAGGCAGTCGGTCTGCACGCTCTTGGAAACGTAGTCTGCCTTGGCAAGGTTCTCATCGCCCTGAATGGCGGCTTCACCGGCAGAACCGGCCTCGGCCACCACGGTCTTACCGGCAAGGTCGGCGGTGGAGGTATAGGCGGTACCCTCCTTGACCACCACGACCTGTGCGTTCTTGGCGTAAGCCTTGGTGGTGGCGGTGTTGGCCATGATATCCTCGGTCAGGGTAGATCGGAAGAGCGTCGTGTAGGGAAAGAGTGTAGATCTCGGTG
>OLFG01000388.1_pt1 | contig 11174 bp, 7 predicted proteins | sample 1603061 | NCBI WGS metagenome assembly OLFG01 (sample SAMN02675044, study PRJEB24791) | human gut metagenome, SKBSTL002 | isolation source: stool | host: Homo sapiens | place: USA
ATTTGGATGGGACAGCAGACCATGTGGGTATCGTGATCGGTACGGATGGCAGCCGCGTTTATACCGTGGAGGGAAATTCCGGCGATGCCTGCAAGATCAAAAGTTATGATCTGAATTATCAAAGCATTAAAGGCTATGGTCTGATGAACTGGTAACAGACTTTGTGGAAAGGAGTGAACGGTTATGGCAAAAAACAAAATTGAACGTATCGACCAGGAAATTGAGAAAACCCGTGAGAAGATTGCGGAATATCAGGAAAAGCTCAAGACCCTGGAAGCACAGAAAACGGAGGCAGAGAATCTGGAAATCGTTCAGATGGTTCGTGCGCTACGCATGACTCCAGCACAGCTGAACGCTATGCTTTCCGGTGGAATGAACCACGGCAGAGATACAGCACTGTCGGAATCAAATAATCAGGAGGCTACCGCTTATGAAGAATAAAAGAATTTGCAAAACACTTTCCGCCCTTTGCCTGACAATGGTTGTGGCATTTGGCTTTACGATCCCTGCTTTCGCACAGGGGTCAGAACAGGCTCCGGCGGCACCGGCAGAGGATTCTACCAATGACAGCAATGTGATTGTGGAAGAAACAGAACCGGCACTTACACCGGAGGGGAATGCGGCATTGGTGGATGATTTTGGAGGCAATAAGCAGCTCATTACCGTTACCACCAAGGCTGGCAACTATTTTTACATTTTGATCGACAGGGCGAATGAGGACAAGGAGACTGCTGTTCACTTTCTGAATCAGGTGGACGATGCAGACCTTGCGGCGCTGATGGAAGATGGAAAACCCAAAGAGGAGATGCCTGCGGTATGCAGCTGTTCAACAAAATGTGAAGCAGGGGCAGTCAATACGGCCTGCCCGGTCTGCGCAACTGATAAGAGTAAATGTACGGGCAAAGCACCGGAACCTCCGGCAGAAACACCGGAGCCGGAAAAAGAGAAGCCTGCCGGACTGAACCCGGCTGCGATAGTCCTTTTGCTGGCTCTGCTTGGAGGCGGTGGCGTATTTGCCTACTCGAAGCTCGTTAAGAATAAGCCTAAGACCAAGGGCAATGACAGTCTGGACGATTATGATTATGGCGAGGAAGATTCCGAGGAATGGGAAACCGAGGATGAGGAGTCGGACGAAACGGATGCTGACGGGGGCAGCACAGAAGAAGATGATGAGGACAGTGTGAAATGACCCGTTTCACAGACAGCCCCTACGAACGCATGATGACACGCAGGCCGGAGGGCGGGAAGGAAACTTCCCGTCCTCCTTCTTTACCCCACAGCCACCCCTGCTATGGTTGCGGGAATTATGGAAGTCCCTGTGTAGGTATCTGCCATCGTGAGATGGAACGCTGGCTCAAAGAAAGGAAACGAAAAAAATGAGTGTTCTGATTATATTTATCAAGCTGATTGCTGTTTTTGACCTGCTGGTAATTGCTGTGTATTTTGGCGGCGACATTCTTTCTACCATGTTAAACAAACTTCGGAGAAAGCCAAAGCAAGATGACCCCTTTGATTTCTCCTTAGATACCGTGACAGTTTCATTGTCCATAGATTCTATCCGTCAGCTTTGTTCCGACGATGCGGCAGATTTTGTGGAAGAAAAGATCCTGCCAAATGCGGAGAAAACGATGGCTGTTTTGACGGACCGGGAACAGACAGCAGCCCGTCTGCTCCTATCTGCCCTGATCGGTTATCTTGCAGCTGAGGCCCCTATGGATGAACAGAGCTTTCCTCTGATGATGGAACTTCTGAACTGCATGGAAGGGGAAAAAGAAGATGGTTGTCAGGACGCAGTAGATATTTTACTTGAAGATACCGTCCGCAATATTCACCGTTATGAAGAATATTACAGCAATTATCAACGCTACCAGCTGATGCAGGTGGATAAAACCCGTGTCATTTTGGCTTGCCGTATCATCATCAATGACCTGCTGGGGAAACTGTACCGCTATGACTACCGGTTTGGTTATAACCTGCTACTGGATGAGGAAAACAGCATAGAGAAAAAACTGCACACGCCTGTGCGGGAAGAATGGGAGGCTGAAGATGATGAGATATAAACTGGTAATCGCTGAAAAACCATCGGTTGCACAAAGTCTGGCTGCGGTAATCGGTGCAACTGCTCGTAAGGACGGGTATTTGGAGGGTAACGGTTGGCGTGTCAGCTGGTGCGTAGGCCATCTGGCCGGTCTTGCGGATGCAGACAGCTATGACCCCAAGTATGCCAAGTGGCGATATGATGACCTGCCTATCCTGCCGGAACATTGGCAGATGGTGGTGGGAAAGGATAAGAAAAAGCAGTTTGATATTCTCAAAAAGCTGATGAACGCCCCGGATGTGACGGAGGTAGTAAATGCCTGTGATGCCGGACGCGAGGGCGAGCTGATCTTCCGCAGCGTCTATGAGCTGGCAGACTGTCAAAAGCCTATGAAAAGGCTCTGGATTTCTTCGATGGAGGACTCTGCCATAAGGGAAGGCTTTGCAAACCTACGCCCCGGTGCGGATTATGACGGACTTCGGGATGCTGCCCTCTGCCGTGCCAAGGCCGACTGGCTGGTGGGAATCAATGCGACAAGGCTTTTTTCCGTGCTGTATCACCGAACCCTCAACATCGGGCGCGTGATGTCCCCGACGCTGGCGCTTATTGTTCAGCGAGAAGCTGAGATCGACACCTTTCAGCCGATTCCCTTTTATACCGTGGCGCTGGAGCTGCCCGGTCTTACCGTATCTGGGGAGCGCATGGCGGATAAGGCCGCTGCTGAGCAGCTGAAAGAAACCTGTCAGGGTGCAGCTGTCACGATCAAAAAGGTGGAGTGCAAGGAAAAGTCTGAAAAGCCGCCTGCCCTCTATGACCTGACTACTCTGCAAAGAGATGCCAACCGCCTGCTTGGATTTACAGCCCAGCAGACCCTGGACTATCTGCAAAGTCTGTATGAAAAGAAGCTTTGCACCTATCCCCGTACTGACAGCCGTTATCTGACCGGTGATATGGCAGACAGCCTGCCGGTGCTGGTGAACCTGGTTGCCAACGCCATGCCGTTTTGCAAAGAAATCGCCATTACCTGTGATCCGCATACGGTCATCAACGATAAGAAAGTAACTGACCACCACGCAGTAATCCCTACCAGAAATTTCAAGGATGCAGACCTTTCTGCCCTTCCTGCGGGAGAAAAGGCGGTGCTGGAGCTGGTATCCCTGCGTCTGCTGTGTGCCGTGGCCCAGCCCCATATCTATTCGGAAACCGTTGTGATTGCAGCGTGTGCCGGTGGGGAGTTTACCGCCAAAGGAAAAACGGTGAAGCACCCCGGATGGAAAGCACTGGAGGACACCTACCGTGCCAAAATGAAGGATGCAGAGCCGAAAAAAGAGGGCGCAGAGAAAACCCTGCCGGAGCTGACCGAAGGACAGACCCTTTCGGTTGCTACTGTAATCGTCAAAGAAGGCAAAAGCAGTCCGCCCCAGCACTTTACGGAGGACACCCTATTGTCCGCGATGGAGACTGCAGGAAAAGAGGATATGCCGGAGGATGGCGAACGAAAAGGTCTGGGGACACCGGCCACCCGTGCCGGTATTTTGGAAAAGCTGGTATCTGCCGGTTTTCTGGAACGAAAAAAGAGCAGGAAAACGGTGCAGCTTCTCCCTTCCCACGATGCAGTTTCCCTGATCACCGTTCTGCCGGAACAACTGCAATCGCCGCTTCTGACTGCCGAGTGGGAGTACCGCCTGGGCGAGATCGAGCGCGGGCAGCTTGCCCCGGAGGAGTTTTTAGACGGCATCAGTGCCATGCTGAAAGATCTGGTGGGAACTTATCAGGTCATCAAGGGAACCGAGTACCTGTTCACTCCGCCCCGTGAGGTGGTGGGCAAATGCCCTCGCTGCGGCGGTGAAGTTGCAGAACTGCAAAAAGGCTTCTTCTGTCAGAATGATTCTTGCAGATTTGCAATCTGGAAAAACAACAAATGGTGGGCTGCCAAGAAAAAAGAGCCGACCAAAGCTGTGGTGTCTGCGCTGCTGAACGATGGCTGTGTCCGTGTGACGGGGCTATATTCGGAGAAAACCGGCAAGACCTACGATGCCACTGTGGTTTTGGAGGACGATGGACAGTATGCCAACTTCAAGCTGGAATTTGACCAGCGGAAAGGAGGCAGCCGATGAAGCTCTCTTTAGTGGAACGGGAAACCATTCTCCTCTATAACCAGGCAGAACCAATGGCTGAGGTCTACACCCACGATCCCCGTCTGATGGAGAAGCTGGAACTGCTGGCAAAAAAGCACCCCGACCAGATCACCCGAAAGGACGCCCATAACTTTACCGTCCCCAAGCGGTGTGTATCAGTCAGGGAGCCATACAGCGCAGAACGCCGCAAAGCTGCCAGTGAGCGTGCGAAAGCTGCCGGATACCAGCCCCCTGTGAGAAAGTCCGGCAGTTAAAGGCACATGGCAGAGAATGTATTTGAAGCAGTCAAGCAGTCGGTCAGCACCAGAGAAGCGGCAGAGTTTTATGGGATAAAAGTCAGGCGAAATGGCATGGCCTGCTGTCCTTTTCACGATGATAAGAACCCCAGCATGAAGGTAGACCAGCGATTCCACTGCTTTGGCTGCGGTGAAGATGGGGATGTGATCGACTTTACCGCAAAGCTCTTTGACCTCTCCCCAAAAGAAGCGGCGGAGAAACTGGCACAGGACTTTGGCCTGATCTATGACAGTCAGGCCCCGCCCCGCAGGAGATATGTCCGGCAAAAAACCGAGGCACAGAAGTTTCGGGAGAATCGACAGCGCTGTTACCGCGTACTGTCCGATTACTACTATCTGTTGAAAAAATGGGAAGCCGACCGTTCTCCCAGGACACTGGAGGAAGAACCGCACCCCCGCTTTGTGGAAGCAATCCAGAAGAAAACCTATGTAGAGTACCTGCTGGACCTTTTTCTTTATGAAAGTGAAGAAGAACAAAAGGCATGGATTGCAGAACACACAGCAGAAATCACACACTTGGAAAGGAGATTGAAAATCATGGCTGAGAATAAACCCACCAACCGAGAACGGCTAAGGGAAATCACAGATGGCATCGAGCAGGGCATCAAAGAACTGTTTGAGAGTGAAAAGTATATGCGCTATCTGTCCGTCATGTCCCGCTTCCACCGCTATTCGGTAAACAACACCATGCTCATCTATATGCAGAAGCCGGACGCCACTTTGGTAGCCGGATACAATAAGTGGAAAGACCAGTTTGAGCGTCATGTAAAAAAGGGCGAGCATGGCATTACCATCATTGCCCCGACACCGTATAAGAAGAAAATCGAGGAGCAGAAGCTGGACCCGGATACCAAGGCTCCGATTTTGGATAAAGACGGAAAGATCGTTACAGAGGAAAAAGAAATCGAGATCCCCATGTTTCGCCCGGTCAAGGTTTTTGATGTGAGTCAGACCGACGGGAAACCTTTGCCGGAGCTTGCTTCCTCCCTTTCCGGCAATGTGCCAAATTATGAGGCATTCATGGAGGCCCTGCGCCGCAGCGCACCGGTGCCGATTACTTTTGAAGCAATGGCTGCTGATACGGACGGCTATTTTTCTGCTGATCATCAGAAAATTGCCATTCGTCAGGGCATGAGTGAGGTGCAGACAGTTTCGGCCACGGTTCATGAGATTGCCCACAGCAAGCTCCATGACCCTAAAAAATATGAAATGCTACCGTCATGGAAGGTTGTGCAGGAGAGTGAAGGTGGAACCAAACATGATTTCAAGTTGGATTTTGCCACAGAAAAAGAAGCCGAACAGTTTGCTTCTGATATGGATTGGCGTTATGTGGACGAAAATCAGTTTGAATGGCGTCTTGCAGTTGAGGAAGATGCAACCGCAGAAAAACAGGCAATCAAAAACCGTCACACGGAAGAAGTGGAGGCTGAAAGCATCTCCTATGCAGTCTGCAAATATTTTGGCATCGAGACTGGAGAAAATAGCTTTGGCTATATTGCCAGTTGGAGTCAGGGCAAGGAACTGAAAGAGTTGAGAGCCAGTTTGGAGACCATCAACAAAACCTCCGGCACTTTGATCTCCGACATTGAGCGCCACTATAAGGAAATCTGCAAAGAGCGTGGAATCGACCCTCATGCAAAGGTAGAGCCGGAAACCGCCCCGATAGAGCAGCCAGCAGATGCCATTAAGGTATCTGATAGGCTGCCGACCGGCGATCTGACCTACTATGTAGCAGAGTGCATGGAATTTCCAAACCTCGGAGAATACCACGATAACCTGTCTTTGGAGGAAGCTGTCCGCATTTATCAGGAGATTCCAGCAGAGCGAATGAACGGGATAAAGGGCATTGGTTTTGAGCTGAAAGACGGAAGCGACTATGAAGGACCTTTTCCGATTTTGACCGGCCAGACCATTGACCTGGACACCATCCAGGCAATCGACTATTACCGTGATAATCCTCTGGTGCAAAAAGCGGTAAAGGAACTGGCTGCGGCAATGCCGGAAATGGAAGTGCTGGGGGCGGATGCCAACCAGCAGGAGGCTTTGTTTCTGATTGACGATGCCACCTATCTTCATATCCAGTCCTGTGACAGCGGCTGGGACTATACCCTTTACGATGCCGCGTCCATGAAAGAGTTGGATGGTGGTCAGCTGGATATGCCGGAGATTTCCCGCATGAAGGCAGTTCTCCAGATTTGTGATGACAACGATTTGGGCAGAGACTCGGTAAAATACGCACCGTTGTCCATGATTGAGACCTTGCAGGAAGCTGCCTACCAGCAGATGCAGGCAGAGGCCAGTCAGATGGCTGCTTCTTCTCAGCTGCCGGAAGCACAAGAGCAGGCGCTGGATGAATACCCTATGCCTGATGAGCAGGTATCCACACCGGATATGCAGGAATACGGCTACTTCTATGATGGGATGCTCCCTGTCACCAGAGAACGGGCGCTGGAACTGGATGCCGCTGGTTTGACCGTCTATGTGCTGCATGAGGACAATACGGAGAGCATGGTGTTTGACCCGCAGGAAATCATGGATCATGGCGGTCTTTTTGGCGTGGACCGTGAGGAATGGGAGAAAAGCCCTCAGTTCCACGAAAAGGTCATGGAGCGTCAGGAACATCAGCAGGAACGCGAACAGGCATTTCTATCCCAGAACAGAGATTGCTTTGCTATCTACCAGGTGAGCCGTGACGATCCGCAGAATGTGCGCTTTATGAATCTGGATTGGTTAAAGTCCCATGACATTTCCATAGACCGCAGCAATTATGACCTCATTTACACAGCTCCGCTGAGGGAGTCTGGCACGGTACCGGAGCAGCTGGAAAAACTATATGAGCAGTTTAATCTGCAAAAGCCGGCGGATTTTCACAGTCCTTCTATGAGTGTCAGTGACATCGTTGCGATCAAGCAGGACGGTAAGGTATCCTGTCATTACTGTGACAGTGTTGGTTTTACCCAGATCCCCGGATTCCTGCCGGAAAATCCGCTGAAAAATGCGGAGATGGCCGTGGAGGACGATTACGGCATGATCGACGGTATCATCAACAATGGCGCAAAAGAGCCTACGGTGGCAGAGCTGGAACAGCAGGCCCGCAACGGTCAGCCCATTTCCCTCATGGATTTGGCTGCCGCTGCCCATCGGGAGGAACGGGAAAAGAAAAAGTCCGTCATGGAGCAGCTGAAAAGCCAGCCCAAGGCAGAACACAAAAAGATAGCGCCAAAAAAGAGTGCGGAAAGGGAGATTTGATATGGGAAACTTTACTTTTGAGGAAATGAACCTGATGTGCATTTACAATACCGGCAGCCGCACCGGACTGATCGACAGCCTGCGTGAGATGCGCGGCGAGCTGGCCCCGGAGGAAACCGAGCTGCGGGAGTTGACAGACAGCGCACTGGGCAAGCTCCAGGCCATGAGTGATGCCGAGTTTGCCGAGCTGGAGTTGTATCCGGATTTTGACCAGTAAACACCATAATCGCAGGGATGGGGTGGCAATATGCCACCCCACCTTTTTACCCCAAAACTGAAAGGAGGACAGAACACTATGCCAACCAAAGCTGAACTATATGCACAGATGGCGGACAAGGTGGCAACACAGCTCACGGGGAGCTGGCAGGAATGGGCAGGGTTTCTCACTACTGCTTCCCGCCTTTACAAGTACCCGTTCCATGAGCAGCTGATGATCTATGCCCAGCGACCGGACGCTACCGCCTGTGCAGAGTACGATTTGTGGAATGAAAAGATGGGCCGGTATGTAAGGCGCGGCTCCAAGGGAATTGCTCTGGTGGACGATTCCGGGGACAGGCCCCGCCTGCGCTATGTTTTTGATATTTCCGACACCGGAACCCGTGAACATTCCCGCACTCCCTGGCTGTGGCAGCTGGAGGAGCGCCATTTGGATTCGGTGCAGGCCATGCTTGAGCGCACCTATGATGTTTCCGGTGATGACCTTGCCGGACAGCTCACCGAGGTAGCCGGAAAACTGGCTGAGGAATACTGGACGGAGCATCAGCAGGACTTCTTCTATATCGTTGACGGTTCCTTTTTGGAGGAATATGATGAGTTTAACATCGGAGTACAGTTCAAGGCAGCAGCCACCGTCAGTATCACTTACGCTTTGATGTCCCGCTGCGGACTGGAGCCGGAACGCTACTTCGACCACGAAGATTTCATGGCGATCTTTGATTTCAATACTCCGGCAACCATCGGAGCGCTGGGAACAGCGGTCAGCCAGATCAACCAGCAGGTGCTGCGGCAGATCGGCGTTACCGTCCGAAATGCAGAGCGCGAAGCCAACCAAGAAAGGAGCAAACAAGATGAACAATCCCATGACCTATATCCAGAACGGAGACTATCTGATTCCCGACCTGAAGCTGAGCCAGCAGCCGGAGAAACCCCTGGGCAAGTACGGCAGGATGAGGAAAACCTACCTGAAGGAACACCGTCCCATCCTCTACAACCAGATGTTGCTGAGCGAGAAGCTGTACCCGCACCTTCTGGAGATCGACGAGACCGCCCAGAGCAGACTGGAGCAGATGATGCCCCAGCTGACGAAGGAAGCGGGAGCCACCGAGGAACTGAAAGCCAGCGATCCCATGAAGTGGGTGGGGCTGATGAACACCTGCAAAGCTCAGGCCGAGGAAATCCTGATGACGGAGCTTATCAACAGCTGACTCTAAACCTGTTCCTCTCCGAAGCGGAACAGATCCAATCCATAGATGAAGCAGAGAATGTAGCGCATACATCCTCTGCTTTTTCTTTTGCCCAAAATGACATCGACCATGTGCTGCGTTTGGGCGGCAATACAGACCGCCAGAGGGAGCGTGTGGTTGCAGCCTTTGAAAAGCAGAAAACCACCGCTGAGATTGCCGAGATACTGAAAACGCTGTACCACGGCGGCAACGGCCTTGGCAGTGTGAGCGCATGGTATGCCGAGGATGGTATCCATCTTTCCCACGGGAAGTCTGTCCGTTATGACAGGTCTGCCCAGGTCATTTCCTGGGAGAGCGCCGCAGAGCGTATCGGGGAGCTTTTGGAGAGCGGCCAGTTTGCCTCCAATGTGGAGCTTGCAGAAGTGGCAGGCTATGAACGATCCCTCCTTGCAGAAAAGCTCTGGTATCTGTATCACGATCTCAGTGAGGATGCCAGAGAAGCCGGATATTTGTCCTGCCTGTCAGAGATCAAAGGCAATGGTTTCCCGGAGGAGACCCGCCACCTGATGGAGCAGCTGAGTGAACCGGCTTTCCGCCAGACCCTCAAGGAAGAATACGCTGCCTTCTGGACTGCCTATCAGCAGGACCGTGACCTGTTGCGTTTTCACTATCATAGACCGAGGGAGATCTGGGAGAACCTGAAGGACCTTGACCTGCCCCGCAGGACCTTTTCTTCAGAGCTTTCCCAAGTGCCAACCGTCCAGCACTTTATTACCGAGGATGAGATCGACGCCGCCATGACCGGCGGAAGCAGTTTCGCCGGTGGAAAAGGCCGTATCTATGCGTTTTTCATGGCAAACCATACGGATAAGGAGAAAGTGAGATTCCTCAAAGACGAGTATGGCATTGGCGGACGCTCTCATGCCTTGTCCGGTGCAACACACAGCGGCGAAGATCACGATGGGAAAGGACTGCACTATAAAAAGCAGGACTGCCCGGATGTTCACTTGAACTGGGAAAAGGTTGCCAAGCGCATTACCTCACTTGTCCAGAAAGACCGCTATCTTACCGAACAGGAACAGGCGCAGTATGACAAAATCCAGTCTGAAAAGGAACTGGCCGAAGAAGATGCCATTCAAACACAGCAGCCGGAGGTGGAGAAAGAAACGCCAAAGCCTATCCTTCGGGAGCAGTTTGAGCAGTATAAGCCTGTGGTGACTGCCGCTATTTCCGAGGATGCCGCATACCGCAATGCCTGCGGGCATTCTGACCGTGAAAATGCTGTCATCGAGGGCAATGCCGCTGTGCGCCGTGCGGTTCTTGGTTCTAAGGATATGGAGCTGATCCGACTCTATTCGGATGTGCCGGAGTTCCGTCAGCGTCTGCACCGGGAAGTGATCGACGAGACCTATCCAAAGCTCCATGAGCTTCTGCGCCCTCTTTCTCAGGAAGATATTGATACTGTCCTTTGTGCATGGAACGGCAATATCGAGAGTAAACACGCTGTTGTCCGCTATATGAAAGACCATGCAAGAGAAAAAGATACCGCCGCATGGCTGGCTCAGGAATACGGCGGCAGTAACAGCAACAGCCTGTTCGTTGTCCGTGCCGGCAGCCCGGAGGAAACGCAGCTGCCCTGGCCGAAGGTACAGCGCAGGCTTGCCCAGCTCATTCAGGAGGAACGGTTTTATACCGAAGAAGAACAGGATCGTTTTGACAACATCGACCCAATCGCCATCTGGGAAGCTCTGGAGGAAAGAGGGATTGTCAACGGCCAGGTGGCAGACCCGGAAAAACTGGACAATGATCCGTTTATCCAACAGGTGAGGTCAGATGCAGAGCAGATTGCAGATGCCGAGACAGAGCAGACTTCCGAAGTTTCCATTTCCGATGAGGAATATGACGCAGTTCGCCGCCCAATTCCGCAAAGAACCTCCTATGACCCAGCCGCCCCGGTCTATGCCGTGGGCGATACCGTGTATATCGAGGATGACGCCTATCAGATCACCGAGCTGCGGGAGGACACCGTACAGCTTCTGCCCACCGAGAT
>OLFG01000390.1_pt1 | contig 11137 bp, 7 predicted proteins | sample 1603061 | NCBI WGS metagenome assembly OLFG01 (sample SAMN02675044, study PRJEB24791) | human gut metagenome, SKBSTL002 | isolation source: stool | host: Homo sapiens | place: USA
GCCGTTAATGGTAGTATGCAGTCCCTTGCAACCGCTAAGTACGGCGGCAAGCACATTGCTCACGGCAAGGTCATAGTCATTGTGGGCATGGAAATCGAAGTGCATATTCGGATGATGCTTCTTCATCTTCCGCATATATTCAATTACTTGCAACGGATTCAGGATACCCAAAGTGTCAGGCAGCATATAACGTTTGATACTGGTATGCTTCAATCCCTCCATGAGTTGAAATACATATTCGGGAGAGTCCTTCATTCCGTTGCTCCAATCCTCCAGATAGACATTGACAGCAATATCCTGTTCATCGGCATAGCGCACCACATTGATGATATCCTCAATATGTTCTTCGGGACTTTTCTTCAATTGCTGCGTACAGTGTTTCAGCGAACCTTTGCAAAGCAGGTTGATGACGCGGCAACCGGTATGCTGTATCCAGTCCACCGAAGTATGGCCGTCTACAAATCCCAGCACTTCCACTTTATGAAGCAGATTGCGGCGGGCTGCCCAGTCGCAGATCATCTTCACGGCTTCAAACTCACCGTCCGACACACGCGCCGAAGCAACTTCCACCCGGTCTACCTTTAAATCTTCTAACAGTAAACGGGCGATCATTAGTTTCTCATGAGGCACGAAAGACACTCCGCTGGTTTGTTCACCATCACGAAGCGTTGTGTCCATGATTTCTATTTTCACGCCTTCTTTTCCCATTCTTCTATTTTATCTTTATTGCTCAACAAGAAATCGATATCGTCCAATCCGTTCATCAAACAAAGTTTCTTATAAGCATTGATTTCGAAATGTTCACTTTTACCTGTCGCCTTGTTGGTGATACGTCCGTATCGGTCATATTCCCTTACCACCTGTCTTCCGTCGGCATCGGTTTCCCTGCATACGTTTCCTTCCTTATCGTATTCGGTTCTTCGTATTCCTGCACTCGGATCCTTGATGGCAGTCCGTCTTCCATATATGTCGTAGTAGAATCTTGTCTGTACACTGTCTGCTGCCACTATTACGAGCGGCTGTCCGTCTGCGCGGTAGAAGTAGGCAATGCTTCCCCCTTCATCGGCTGTGCCTGTCATCAGTCCGTCTGCACTGTACTGTCGGATGTGTCGTATTCCGTTTTCCGTGAGGGTATCTGTCAAGGCTCCGTATGCACACGAGTCCACTTTTCCGGATGCATAACGTGTAGAGGTTTTCCGGTCGTATCGGTCGTAGGTATACTGGTTCCACAAGGTAGGAATACTGTCCTTGTCCGGCAGGGATTCTTTGACAAGCAGTCCTGTTTTCGTGTCATATACCTTGTCAGTCTTCAGTTCCTTTCCGTCGAAACGTGTGGTCGCGGTGCGTACCTCCCGTTTCAGGGCATCGTAGTAGGTCTTGACGATTGGCTTTCCGGTTTCTGCCACGGTTACACAGAACAGTCCGGGTTCTTCGGGGCGGATCTATGTGGTTCCAGTCTGTTTCTTTCTGCCATCCGGGTAGATGGTCTTCAGAAGGTTTCCTCATTAAAATCAAATCGGTCATTAGAGAATGATAGTAAGACCATTTCTATGACCGATTTAATTTGGTAAAAGTGGCTTAATTTTGTTTATATACTGGAAATCTTCTGCTGAAAATGATGCATCCAATCTTGATTGACAATCCAATTAAAAGTTAGATTATGTTGTAGGGAAATGATATTTTTATCACAAATGTTTCCTTGTATCTTTACTCCATCTTTTGCTCTTATAAACCGTATACTCCAATATTCTCCGAGTGGGGCTAAAAGCACTTCACTTATTTTTTCTTCTTGGAATAAAGTTAAATCTTGTTTAAAGGAGATAAGTTCGTCTGTGCTTATGTTGGTATTCATTAGTACCTGGAAAAAAGATTCTTTTAATTTTATGTTCATATGGATATAATCATTGAACTCAAGCTTTTCTTTTTGAATGAAATCGATGTTGCAAATGTTAGGATAGGTAGAGTCGATACTTTCCACACAAGGCTTGACTTGTGATATTTCGTGAATAAAGTTTAACAACTTAGGAATAAAACTTTGGTCAAAATCTAAATGTAATGTAAATTCAGTTCTGCTATCTGACTTTTTAGTAAGATGTACATATTGATAGATATGCCCAAACTGATTTGATTCCAATTCAATATATAGTGAATAATCATCTGAAATAAATGAAATTTTATGGCTTATTCCATGATATAAATCTTGTAATTCTTTCTCAAAATTAATGATTTGTGTAATATTGGTCTTATAACATTCGGAAATATTAAAGATGGAATATTCAAACTGTACATTAAATAATAATGTCCCATTTTGTTGATTATAAGAAAAATTGTACCATGTCATGTAAGGTACATTTTTAGAATCGTAAAATATTATTTCTTGCATAAATTTATGTTTTTTGATTTGTAAAACCGTATTGATGTTATATTGCTAAAATAGTACATTTTTGTTGAGCTTGCTTAAATTTTCCAATAAGTTATTTTCTCAGATTTTTTTGGGGCCCTTTTTCGACCTTTTTTTCTTGACGTTCATAAGAGTATAGTAGGCATGGCTTATCTGACGAATGAAACCAAGAAAAAAGATCGAAAAAGTACCTCAAATTATCCTTGAATAAAATACTTAATTCTAAAATTTAAATTGTTTTGTAAAATTACTTAATTCATAAAATGCTCTATGGTAAACTATACCTGTTTCAGTGTTTATTCCTAATGTATAAACTCCTTGTACTCCATTGATTGTTCCTGGAGCTACCATCATCTGACTGTTTCCTTTTATACCTATAATATATCCTTCATTTACTATTTGATTATCAAATGAATAAGGGAAATTATGATATAAGTCTTTTTGTATATCTATTCTTGGATGATATCCTTTTATTCTTAATGAACGTGTTAAAGATTTATTGTTTTCAATTATATGGGTTGGTGCTTTCTTAGTTGTTGTGATAGTGTATTCTGTAATTGTACCGTTTTCAGGTTGTGGACTACTTGCAAGAGGGGTGTCAGGTTTAGGCGTTTTAGGCATAGCATCCGGCACAGAGTTTAATGCTCCGGTTTCTCCTACAGGTGTATTCTTCCATGAGAACATTCCTCTTCCCTGTGCGATGGTATTTCCATGCCAGAAGTTCTGTCCTTTGGCGATGGCTGTTCCTCCTCCAAAGACTCCTCCTAGTGCGCCTCCACACATCGCTCCGGAAAAAGCCCCCATAGTCCCGTTTCCCAATGCATTGAGAAAACCTCCTCCTGCCATGAGTGTATTTCCTGTTCCGAGCGTGAATCCTGAAGCGGCTCCTCCCACCATTCCTGAAATCGCTCCACCGATAAATCCTGCCCCTCCGACAGCTCCTCCGACCAGTGGTCCCAGTGCCCCTGCGGCGGCTCCCACACCGAAGTATCCAAGAAACTGCCCAAAGTTACTAATATTATCCCAATGTGTTGCTACATTGATGGCTCCACCTATAATGGCTCCCGCTATGATCCATCCGATAATTTCCCCGTTCTTGTCCACATAGCACAGGGGTCTGTTCATACAGTATCCGTACCTGTTCATGGCCTGTGTAAAGTCCGGCAGCTGTACGTAGGGGTCCGGACTCAAGAATCTTCCCAGTATCGGGTCGTACAGTCTCGCATTCATGTGGATAAGCCCGAATTCATTTAGGTGTTCATGTCCTGTAAACCCTCTTCCTGTCATCAGGCTTGGCACTTCTGTACCGGTATAGATTTCCTGTGTATCGGGATCTCTTCTGCTTCCCCATGCATCGAAGCTGTTTTCCTCGATGATGTTTCCTTTGTTGTCTGCCACCTGCAGGATACTTCCCAGATAGTCTCTGTGCAGGAATCGGATTTCGGTTTTCCCTTCCTTTCTGACGAGGAGTGCAGGCGCTTCGTAACAGTCTCCTCCTACATAGAGCCTTTCCTCCGTTCCGCTGCTGTCGCAATGGGCTTCATAGTTCCCTCCAAGGTAATACTTTGTGTATACCGTCTTTCCCTCTTCGGTCATTCTCATCCGTACCCTGTCAAACTGAGAATTGTAGGTGAATTCCGCCTTTCTGTTTCCTTCCTCTATCCATGCGGGTCTGTCTGCGGCAGTATATCCCACCTGTAGTCCGCTGTGTATGCAGGCTTCCTTTTCCGGTGTATTTCCTGTAGCGGCATAGGGTCGGTTGGGGTTGGTATATACCATGTCTCCTGCATCCCCTTTGCGTATGATGTTTCCGTCGGGTGTGTATTCCACCTTTTTCCCGGCATAGAGGGTCAGTCTCTGCAGAGCATCGTATTCAAATAGTTCTGTCCTGTTTCTCAGTGCATCCTGTCTGCTCTTCAGGTTTCCGGTTACAGCATCAAATTCGTATCGCTGGTCCATCAGTACCTTTCCGTTTCCGTACAGGATACGTCTTTGGGTGGGGAATCCCCATTCATCGAATTCATACCTTCTGTCGTATTCCCCGGTAGCGATTCGGGTAAGCTGTCCGTGTCTGTCCTCTTCGCCGTAGCTGTATACACAGGTTCCGTCGTCCAGATACACTCCGGTCAAGGTTCCGTTTCTGTAAACCAGCTGTTCAGTACAGAGTTTTCCGTACTGTGAAGAATAGGAGATGGTAGAAAGCATTCCGTCTTCTGTATATCCGTATGTCTTCTCCAGCCGGTATCCGTCGGGTGCTTCTTCCCTGACACTTTCCACCCTTCCGTATGCATCGTAGGTGTAGTAGGTGGCAGTACCGTTGTCGGAAACGGCGGAGAGAAGCAGGTCTTCGTCTTCGGCATAGGTATATACAGTGGTAAAGTCGGGGTGTACCAGTCTGGTGATACGTCCGTATCGGTCATATTCCCTTACCACCTGTCTTCCGTCGGCATCGGTTTCCCTGCATACGTTTCCTTCCTTATCGTATTCGGTTCTTCGTATTCCTGCACTCGGATCCTTGATGGCAGTCCGTCTTCCATATATGTCGTAGTAGAATCTTGTCTGTACACTGTCTGCTGCCACTATTACGAGCGGCTGTCCGTCTGCGCGGTAGAAGTAGGCAATGCTTCCCCCTTCATCGGCTGTGCCTGTCATCAGTCCGTCTGCACTGTACTGTCGGATGTGTCGTATTCCGTTTTCCGTGAGGGTATCTGTCAAGGCTCCGTATGCACACGAGTCCACTTTTCCGGATGCATAACGTGTAGAGGTTTTCCGGTCGTATCGGTCGTAGGTATACTGGTTCCACAAGGTAGGAATACTGTCCTTGTCCGGCAGGGATTCTTTGACAAGCAGTCCTGTTTTCGTGTCATATACCTTGTCAGTCTTCAGTTCCTTTCCGTCGAAACGTGTGGTTGCGGTGCGTACCTCCCGTTTCAGTGCATCGTAGTAGGTCTTGACAAGCGGATTTCCTGTTTCTGCTGCGGTTATGCGGAACAGTCCGGGTTCTTCGGGGCTGCTCCATGCGGTTGCGGTCTGTTTCTTTCTGCCGTCCGGATAGGTGGTCTTCAGAAGGTTTCCCCATTCATCATATTCATACCGTGTGGTTCTTCCCTTGTGGTCTGTATCGCTTAGGGGCAGTCCGGTTGTTTCATCGTAGCGGTGTGTTACGTGAAATCCCATCGGGTCTGTTTCCTTGACGAGTTGTCCGAGGTCGTTGTATTCAAACTGTGTCTTCAGCCATTGGTCGGATTCATAGTTGCACTGTGAATGGGCTGTCATTTGCCAGTTTGCATTGTATTCAAACTTTTCCTGTAGGGATTTCTTTCCGTTGATACGCTCGGTTCTGCTTACGGGCAGGTATCGGTCGTCGTAATCGATATGGATTGTTTCTACGAAAAGAGAATCATCCCGCATCTTTCGGGTTTCCACAGAATCCTGGACTCCTAACAGATACAACGAACCGTCATCTACGTTCCGGTAGCTGTACGTTGCCTGTTCGGTATAATGTCCGGACGAAACGGAAGAGTGCAGTATCTGTCCATAGTCGTTATATTCATATTTTCCTATCGTAGTAGTTTCGTTCAGAACATTTTCTGTGGTTTCCTGCTTCAGGGTCAGCAATGCGATTCTGTTGGATTCCCTTTTCAGATCATAGATTCGCTTAATGGTATCTGTGGGAGTGGATTTTTCCAATTCACTTCCCAGTAGCTCTATATCGTAGGTCGAAGTCATGGTACGGTCGTTGACCATATCTTCCGTCTCTATTTGCTGAAAGCCTCTGAATCCCATTCCGGTACGGTGAAACACTGCATTGGTGTATTTATAGTATTCCCACGACAATGTTTGGTTGTTTTCGGTATTTTTGATCCATGCCGGTACAAACAGATGAGGATTCATGATGGTATAAGGATATCCTACATATTGGATAGCTCCCGGATTTTGGACGTACCGGGTGGCATTGGTCGTCATGATATCCACATAGGCATGATTGGAATTTACTCCATAGCTGTCAGTCAGGTTGTGCAGCATTCTTGCTTCCTGTTCATTGTGGGAGTAGTTATACACATGCAGTTTCTCGTTGTCCACACAAATCAGTCCTCCCGACCAATAATAGGACTGGGCTACATTGGCCACAGCAAACTGAGCTGTCAGATTATCTAAATATTGGGTGGAACGCATATTGGGAGTCTGGCTGATTTTGCCGTTCTCGTTCAGATATACATCCACTTTTCCTCGCTGGTTGCGCAACAGGTCGGGAAGTCCGTCGCTGTCTACATCCACCAGCATGAAGTTCAGCCCCACCGTTTCATGGAAACAATAGAACAGTTCTTCTGTGTGTACTTTAAATCCGGGGTTTTCTGCACTGTACGAAGAGTTTCCTGTCGACATAAGGAAAAGCCACTGTTTACCATTTTCCACATTCCAGTCGAATGTAATCAGAGCACGATCCGGTGTATGGGGGTCAATATGACATACATTACCCGAAGCATCTTCGTAATATTTGTATCCGCTGGCACTGGTACTTTTCAGGTTGTTTTCATTGTTGCAGGCTCCATAACAGATTCCGTCGCCAAAATGCTTGTATCCTTCCTTGCAGTGTACCCGGCGAGGACCTAAGATGATATCAATGTTTCCGTCTGCATTCATATCAGCCAACATCAATTCCCTGTCTTTGCTATTAATTTCTTCAAAATTGAAGTACATGATGTTAAGGGCATTGGAGTAGGCCAGTTGCTTGAAACCGTTACCAGTAAACTCGTAAACATAAGTACCGTTGATATTAATCAAGCAGATATCCGTCTTGCCGTCTCCATTGTAATCCATTGGAATCAAGCGGTCGGCATGTCTTACTTTAGAAGTATCAATAGGATATAGGGTAAAATCAAAGCACTCGTTGTCATAAAGAGTCTTTCTGTTATCCAAATCGACTAACAAGGCACGGGAGGGATATTTGTCATGGTCTGAATTGTAGCAACTCGAAATAGCCAGGAGTTCTGCTTTTCCATCACCGTTGAAATCACCGAAAACACATTGCCGTTCGTGTACATATCCGTCTTGCTCCGGATAGATATAATCTGTATGGCATGCAGGATTTATTTGACTATCATAAATGGTTACTTTCAGTGTATCCTCTCGTATGAATAAAATTTTTTTCGTGATATAGTTGATTTTTACCGGTACATCAATACCGTCTCCATTTATATCAATGGCTTCCAACTGTTTGAATCCTTTCCCGGCAGTAAAGACTACAGGTTCGATAGACATATCACTCAGGTCTTTGTAGACCAGCAGCTCTTGTTTTTCATTATATTCGCCTTGATTAGGTATGGGGTAAGTTATCAGTCCGTCGCTATTGGAAGCCTTGCTGAATTTTCCTCTTGATATGGCAAGAGAAGAATAGCCGGTTTGTCCTTGTTGCGAATTGTAGTAGTATTTGGACAGATAATGCGTGTTATCGTTCAAGAACTCAATGCTGCGTTCGTTTCCATAGCTGAAGCGTAGGGGATTCAGGCGATGGTTGGAAGTTTCGCATTCCAAGCTGTCCGGTAAATAGACTCCCCTATTTTGATAGCTAATCCGATATCGGCGCCAGAGATTGCCTTTGTAAAATGAAGAAACATTTTCCAATAATTTGCTGTATTTAAATGGCTTTCCATCTGCATAACGTGTGATACCGGACGGTATATCACGGTAATTAAATACAATGGAGTCATTGTATACCCCCTGAGTTTCTCCATACCGGATTGTCCGGATGTAGGGCAGATTGTCTGCTTGCATGTAGGTGTACAGTATCGAACGTCCTTTACGATTAGTGTACGAAGTCATTACATAACTGAACGGCGCTTGTGGGGAATTTTCAAATACGGCTGTATTTCCATCCGGATAGTACACTTTCAGGCGGTTTTCCGATTCTCTGTTTACCCGTATGAATCCCTGTTCACTTTGCCAAGTGTCGGTACCGGTCTTGATTAGTCGCATACCGTCCAGCATCAGTTTGTCGTCTTTCAAGGAGAGAGGAGTAGCTTTCCCGTCGTAGTAGATGCTGCCAGCTACGTGGGTAATGCCTGATAGTCCACGGATATTCCATCCATATCCTAATGCGGTTTCGTGCTGTTGACTATTGTACATAAAGGACAGACGGGGTTGGAACCCTTCTGTATCAGGGTGCACATCGATAGGGATGGTATAACTGACCGCACCGCTTGGAGTGAGGCTGTATTCTATTGGTATTTCACCGACATCGCAGTTCTTGTTGCCGTTACTCGATACAACTGCCACTTGTGCCTTACCGGAGAGGCTAAGCAGAAAGGCGGTTGCCATGATTATTATTTTTTGTGTTATCTGATACATATTCATTTATTTTTTATGATAGTTTTTACTCTATTTCCCGAGTTATCGTATTGGTATTGTATCGGACTGTAATTCGGGCTTTCGGGCTTTAGATTGGGTTCATCAGGGATGCTGGGTACTAAATCAGCGATTACGGTTGTTTGGATGGTCCCATTGGGGATAGAACCGTTGGAATACTTGTAACCTGCCGTAACGATATAATAGGAGCCCGTAGACAGATTGGGAATACTTAGGTAGGCTTGACCTATGGAAGCCCCTTCTGGCATACCCAGACTGATAGGGTCAAAGTTTGGATTCAAAAAATCATGTTCTTCGAATGTGGCAACCCATTTGAACGAGAGTTCTCCCTCCGACCAGTCCCCGGCTTCTCCTTCTTGTGCTTTCTTCAGTACATAGAGGGTAGTATAACCCGGTCCTGCTGAATAGTCTGTTTTCCAATTATGGATAATGAGATTCCCCGGTGAGGATAGGTCGAGCTGATAATATACAGCCTTTCCTTGCGTATAGCGATACTCATTTCCTTGAGGGGGAATATAACGGAAGTTGTAATAATAGTATGCCCCAGGTGGCTTTTCGCCTGTATTACGTTTGTCAGTAAATATAGACCTGTTACCAGATAAGACAACCGGAATGGCATCATCGAAGAACGTGCCGTATTTTTCTATTGTTTGTGCTTGCATTGTCAGTCCGTAAAATAGGGTCAGTACAATGAGTTGCACTCGCTTGAAAATAATGTGTAGTGTCATATTCTATTTTCTTTTACTTGAACTGATTAGTCTATGCCATGCTTCCCGAAGGAAGCAATGGCATAGTACTTGTTTGACTCAATTTTGTTGTTCGCTTACATCGCACTTCCGCCCAATGCGCCTAACACGGCAGATGCCACTGCGATGATTACTTTCAAAATGGTGTCCCATATACCTTTCTTCATTGCCATAATTTGCTCCTTTCTTTAAATGGTGAATAAATGTGTTCGTTCTGTCGTTTCAAGCTTGATGACAGTGCAAAGGTAAATTATTTGTTTTATTTTTGTGTATCATGTTTACAAAACCGTTAAACCTATTTCTATTTTTAAACAGATACATCGTTATTGCCGAAGTCGCGGTATTCGGATTCCTGTATCTTTTTCCGCTTCCGCAGGACACTAGCGCGTATCTTTCCCAATGCACGTAGGATAAGTTCCATGCGTAGAAGGGAATCGTCTATTTCAGTAATAATAAGCCGTTTCCTATTTTTTCCGGTATGCCTGCATTCTTTCCGATACTGCCTGCTCCGCTTCTTGCGGCACTCCTTGCAGTATTTGTCAAAAATTCGTGTACGGTGATTGTAGTAAAAGTTCTCGGAGGAAAGCTCGCGCTTGCAGCATGCACAAATGCGGGCAGAAGTAGCTGTGGTATTCATAGTGATGGATTGATTATTTCTTGAAAACAATTTGATTTATTAAAACAATAAGCTATATTTGTCGAGGCAAATATAATTATGTTTTCAATTATAAAACAATTAAATTTATAGTTTAACCCCAAAAAAGATGGATGCACTGTTCAATGTAACTGATATAGTGAAGCGAGCCAAAGAAGTTATGGGCTTCAAGACGGATGTGGAACTCGCCAATTATTTAGGAGTATCGCGTTCTACATTAAGTAACTGGTGTGCAAGAAATAGTATCGACTTTCCACTGCTGTTGGAGAAGATGAAAGAGGTAGATTACAACTGGCTGCTGGTAGGGAAGGGAACTCCTCACCGCGATACACACCTCTGCCAGTTGGGAAGGTATACGGGAGAGGTGGAAACTATATACATTCCGAAAACACCGGAGATGAAGGACGACCGCTATGTACAACTATATGATGTGTCGGCAGCTGCCAACCTGCGTACCATGCTGATGAACCGCAACCAATATGTGTTGGGAAAGATTGTTATTCCTAATATATCTTCGTGCGACGGAGCGGTATATGTAAGCGGAGACAGTATGTATCCACTGCTGAAATCGGGTGACATTATTGGTTTCAAGGAAATCAGCGATTTTCATCATCTTATCTATGGAGAAATGTATCTGGTATCGTTCTGTCTGGATGGTGATGATTACTTGGTGGTGAAATATGTTAACCGGTCAGAGAATCCGGGATGTATTCTGCTGGTAAGCTACAATCCACATCATCAGCCGATGGATTTGCCAATAGAGAATATTCAGGCAATGGCTATCGTGAAGTTCTCTATCCGCAAGAATATGATGTAAAAATGCTTTCATTCATAAGTTTGTCAAATCGGAAGTACATCCCATGATAGTCGCTGCAAGGTTTCAATTTCACTCGAGACACAAAAAGGAAGAAAAGAATCGAGTAGGAGGAACGGGATTAATTCCCGTTCCGACCTCTCACACCACCGTAC
>OLFG01000410.1_pt1 | contig 10748 bp, 9 predicted proteins | sample 1603061 | NCBI WGS metagenome assembly OLFG01 (sample SAMN02675044, study PRJEB24791) | human gut metagenome, SKBSTL002 | isolation source: stool | host: Homo sapiens | place: USA
ATCCTTAATCCCTTATCCTACAAGTATCTGTTACTGTTAGGCAGCACACTATCTTCAGCATGCTTCAAGGCATCTTCTACGACATTGATTTCAAGGAAAGAGGTCTGTGTGCCTTCCTTACCGCTACTCAGGTAGCCCACCATGTCCGTAGGACATAAACGGCCTTCCTTCAACAAGCGACGCAAGGCTGCAAAGTAATATTCCTGCCCGTTGGCAATTCCAAGCCTGCGTGCCAAAGATGAACGAACCTCCCCGAGATTTAGTTTCTCTCCTTCTATTTCTGAAGAGCGGACGAGTTCCATGGATATATTTGACAACACTGCATTGTCCTGAGAATCGAATCCGAGTGACAACATTCTGCCTATTATCATTCCCTGCTTCGATCGGACGCGCCCCAGCTCATTCATTACCCGCAAGCTGTCATAGCGGAATTTCCACCAATTATCATAATCATGAATGTATAACATACCATATAGTTTTGTACAAAAATAGAGTCTATTCGGTGAATAGACAAATTATTTGCCGAAAATATTCGGTGAATACGGGGATTATTCACCGAATATTTAATGTCTTATCCCAAAAAGGTTGGCCGTTTTGATATGAATGTGCAACATCACTTTAAAGAAGAAGTAAAAATAATCTACAACATAAAATGAAGGACAATATAGAAGGTTGAAGAGGAGAGACCGGCCCTTTCGATGGCATCGCGATATAAGGATGTCATACAGTTGAGAGCTTTGGATGACTGCTCATCCGCAACATGGTATTTATGAACCCACCCCCGTTCATTCAGTATGTCCATAAAGTCGTTGTCCTCCTTATCCTTGTGCATGGAATCCCATAGAGGGGGGACGACAGATCCTGCAGTATGTCCTTCAGGCGGGGGTAGTCTTCAATCACTATATCGTCGATAGGCTGACCTGCCGCCTGTCTCTCATACAGAAGTTGTACAGTCGTGAGGTTATCCAAAACCTTTTCTGCAAGCGTCGTTGGAAATGCCACAGCGATGCTGTCGAAGGTTTGTCCACAAGACGAAATGACAGATGAAATCACTTCGATGCTTTCATCTACATACACCCCTTTGCGGTATCTGTTGATAATCTGTCTGGGGGTAAGGTGCTTTTTATTGTTTGGTTCGTCTTTCATTTTCTGTTTTGGCTTTACAATGATAAAACAGTAACGGCATACTGTCGGCTTCAAATACGTTGTCCCGGAGGATGGACAAGATGCTCTTGTCGGTGAAGATGGTCCGGCAGATGTCACAGTTGTGGCGGGTATGCCAGTTGAACTTCTGGCCGGTCTTCTTCTTCACGAATGCTAACACGTCTTGCGGACCTTCCGTGTAGAGCCATATTTTCAGCACATCCTCGAAAGCCCGCTCATAGATGGTCTGGATGGGTTCCTGATGGATATTGCCGAGTCTCATCTGCGGTATATGGCAGACACCGATGCCACAACAGGCATAGACTTCGCCATAGGGATTGATGATGATATCCTCGAAGAGGTGTTTGCAGGGTGTTTTCTCTTTGGAATCCATAAGCCGCATTTTGAAATGTCTTGACTTTTTACTACTATTGTAATACTCCATCCAATAGGGGGTAGTAGTAAAAGCGGCTTTCAAGCAAGTTTGATGACTTACAAAAATCGCAAACGGTCATTCCACTCTCTAAAAAACGCTGGTAAACAGGTTTGAAGGTTTCTATGGTATCCATATCCATAATCAATAATTTAAATTTGTGGTTGCAAAAATAAGGTGATTATGAATGAGAGGTTATACAGGATCGACCGAATGCTTACGATTATTTGAAAAAACGTCATAGAAGAAATATGAATTATATACAAAAATACATGAAACGAACATTAGCTTCGTTTTTTATGGGTAAATTTGCACTTAAAATGAACTTAATAGTATGCCAGCAAATAAGAATGCGGTAATTAGATACCAAAAATTAGATGAGCTATTATCAGATCGTCACCATCATTATACGATGGTGGAGATAACAGATAAGGTAAATGACTACCTTGTAGATTTAGGCTACGAGGAGGTAACTCGGCGCTGTCTTGAGAAAGACATAAATTTCATGGAAGAACGTCCTTTTTGTGCTCCAATCAAAAGGTTTACATCTAACGGCTTCAGATGTATCAAATATGGAAGAAGCAATTTTTCCATATTTACAAAGGAGTTAACCAAAGAAGAAGAAAGCCTTCTTTCTGAGGTAATTAACACAATAGGACAGTTTGAAGGAGTGCCCAACTTCGAATGGTTGGATGCCCTTCAGGAGCAATTAGGAACAAAGAACCATCGCCAGATCATTTCGTTTTCATCAGCAGTAAAACTGAAGAACTCGAATCTTCTTGCTTCGCTCTACGATGCGGTTTCAAATGAGCAGGTAATATCAGTAATATACAAGAGATTTGAAGATGAAAATGCGGACACCCTTATTGTTCATCCATACTATCTGAAAGAATACAACAAACGATGGTACCTTGTATGTTATGACGAAGTACGTAACTTTATATGTACTCTTGCCCTTGATCGTTTCGAGGATTTTACGCCAATGCCTGAAAAGAAACTTGTTCCAATGACTGCAGAAGTGGAACATCGTTTTGATAATTCTATAGGCATAACCGTCTTAGACAACCAAGAACCAGAACATGTCGTATTCTGGACATCCGATAAAGAATCCAACTATATCGAAACAAAAAAGATGCATCATAGCCAAGGGACACTTGACGAGGAAGCTTCTACCATCTATCGCAAGAAATACAATCTTCCCGATGGCGGAAAGTTCTTCAGTTTGTATTGCCAAGACACGTATGAGCTCCGAAGAGAACTGTGTTCACATTTCAGTGACATAATCGTTCTTGAACCCAAAAGACTTGTCTTGGAAATAAAGACTGAGGTATCAAAGATGAAAAGCCTATATGACAATATATAGATAATGCATATTTGTGACTGCAAGCGCTAAAAATAAAAATTTAGCGCTTTTTCTGTGAATACTTTTTAAAGCGAACATACCGTTCATATTATAGCCGTAATTTTGCACAGTCATAAGAAAAAAATGCTCTTGTGACATCAAACAAAGATAAGTAAAAAATTTAAAATAAAACAGCTATGAGACTTGAAAAATGGTTTATTTCTAACTTGGACGATTCACAGAGAAAAATCATCGTTGAGGACATTGATAAGAATATCGTTGTACAGGGCGCTGCAGGTAGCGGCAAGACAAACCTTGCAATACATAGAGCATTGCAGGCAAAGAACCGAGGCTCTTATGCTCTCGTAATATTAACCGTTGCCTTGAAGAGAATGATTTCTTACGGCATGAACGCTCTTGGACTTGACCGAGATCGTATTGCTTACGATTGGGGATGGACCCATCGTGGGTTTGATATGACAGGTGATGTCTATTGGAAGAAAAACGATAGAAACCACCTTTATCTCGTTAATGACATGGAGACCAGGAAGTTCGTTCGCTGCGAAAAGAAAGACTCAGAGTCATTCGGCATAGACTTTGGTGACTGGGTAGCATCAAAGTTCTACTATGCCTTTGGTAGAAGAAGCAGTTGGTTCCATGAGGTGCAGCCAGACTCTTCTTTTGATGTCACTGATACTGATACCTACGAGCTCATCCCATCTGGAACTATGTTCAAGCAGGCAGAAGACCAGGTTGATTATCTCATTGTGGATGAAGCCCAGGACTTCAATATCTCTGATTATAAGAGTCATTTTGCTAAACGTGCAAGAAAGAGTCTTTCGCTCTTTGGTGACACGAAGCAGCAGATGAACAGCCATGGAAGTAATATTAAAGATATTGCTGAAGGACTCGACAGCAAGCAGATGTCGCTTGATTACAATTATCGCCTTCCAAAGGCTATTGCCAAGGTTGCCCAGCAGATTATCGGCGGTGGCGTTGACCTGATGAGCAACAATCAAAAGGATGGAGGTAATAGCGACTATCCTAACTATCCAAAGCCTATAATCACTCAGTATGCAAATCCTGAGAAGGAATTGGAAGGAATCTTGACACGAATCCAGATGGAAGATCTTGATGACGTAGCCATACTTGTACCTTCAGACAAAGAGGTTATGATGGTTAATGACTATCTTGCCAATCATGGCATTAAGACCCAGGTTATGTACCGTACTGGAAATACTGTTCCATTCCGTACGGTGAATACACTAGACTTTTCTAACAATGACCTTCCTTGCATACTCACATACTATGCGGCAAAGGGCTCGGAGTTTGACAATGTATTTGTGCCATTCGCGAACACATCCAATGATTGTTCACGCAACTCTTTCTACGTGGCATGTACGAGATCTTCGAGAAGTCTCTACATTTCATATTCAGGTACAAAGACAAAGTATCTTAGCGATGTTAACTCAGATTTTATAACCGAATTAAAAGCAGCATAAATCATGAAATACTATATCTCAATTTCAGCTTGGAACCTTCTGGAGTCATTTACAACAGAAAGTATCTCACCTGTGGCATTCTATGCAGAAAGAGCATATGGTGCTAAGCTCAGTAGATTCTTGGAAGATAAGTTTGACCGAACTTACAAGCTCGTCCTTTCTACCAAGGACAATGGAGGAGATTATACTATTGAAGTCGATGAAGAGCTTATCGACAAAAGTCTTCTGGCACCTGAAAAGGATAAGACAATATTTTCTTATCCTAAGACTATCTATTATCAGAAAGGTTTGGTTGCTTTTAGATTTAACACACAGGGAATTATGGATTCTATGATTGCTGAGTCTCAAATTCTATTTGAGGTTAAATGTGTCAAGAAGTACCAGCCAGACTTTTATGTAAAAGAGATCAAACCTACAAATATTAAGTCTGGAAAGATTGGCAATTCATTATCATTTGATTTTATGAACTACGTAGAGCAGGACAATCGATACAACTTGATCAAAGGTGCCATTACGGGGTATGCTCGTGGAATAATGACAGCCCAAAGTAGTGACAGCCGTACTTTGCAGACTAAGGTCATGGATTTAAAGAATGCTTTTGCAGGGCTCAACACCATTACGCTTATGGGTAGTGGCGAGATAATGAATGCTGGTAAATATACTGCTATGATTGAAGACTGCAAGAAACTGTATAAAAGTCAGCGTGAAGAGCCTACTCGCATCTTTGATATTATGAAGCAACAGTTCTCGGAGATCATCGAGCTTGCAGAGACAAGGGCTAACGCTATTTTAGGTCATGGCCATTCTTACGACCAGAACTTGATTAATTCAGAAATTATGTTTGTTCGCAATAGAATCTTTTCTATTGAAGAGGCTAATAATATTGGTTATCTCATCAGTGAGCTGGAGGCAATAAAGAAAGCAGAACGTGAAAACGGACTTATGGTAGGGAAAGAGAGACTTTATTTCAAAGCTGGTACTCCTGAATATGAGCGCAAGCAAGAAATAAAGAGAATACTCAACGAGTTCACCTACGGGAACGAGGAGTATAAGATGCTTAAAGACGAGCTGAAAAGACTTTATGGCAAGCAGTTTGAAAACAGCAATGATGTGGAAATTCTTGAAGGTGCTATTCAAGCTATTTTTACTAGATTAAGTGACCTATCTAATGAAATCATTAAGAAAATTGTTGCCACAGAAAGCAAGAACAACCTTGACCTCTCAGCTATCACTATATCGAATAAGATTGTTATAGAATCGACTAGCGGATTGCAGGCAGAATTATCATTCTTTAATACTTTGTTGAATGTCATTCTTGACAACCCTTTGGATAGTCCAATTTCAGAAAATGCGATTTTGAAATTTGTCGAAAAGAGTACCAGAGCTTTTATGGAACTACCTGAGAGCGAAACAGAAGACGGTAAACAGATTGTGAGCTGCATGAGAGGCTTCTGGCTTTACAAGAACCACCGAGCAGTAAGCTTTGAAATACCTTCAAACATGGAGATAATAAAGTCAACCATGGGATTCTTGCTGAAGCCTTTTGGATTCGATCAGATAGAAAGATACCTGTTGAACAAAAAGTGCCAGATTAAGGAATACGCTTTTATGCTTTGGGGAGCATGTATTGGCTACGCGGATATGCCCAAAACATTCACTGAGGTTCTATACTCAGATGCAAAAGAGGCAGTAAAACTGGACCGCTTCACAAGAAAATTCATATAAAATCAAGAATTATTCTCAAAACGAACAATGTGTTCGGCGTGAGGATGTAATTTTGCACCAGAATCAAAAAACAAACGACATGGAAAAAGAATAATATTACGAAGAAAAGCGTACCTATGACAATTACAATAGCAGTTATGTTCAAGATGTAGAAGGATGGAGTGACCAGGACATAGATGATGTCTTTGACAGCGATCCTGATGCATATTGGAATACATATTAGGTTAAATATGTATTTTTTCCAAAACTTATTATAAGTTTTGGAAACTTACACTAATTTTGTAAATTATATGCGGTCCTTGGCTATGTCCAGAGGGTAAACTTTGACTCTTGTCCAGCGTATTCGCTAGGATGTCTGCTCCTTCGGGAAAAGACAAAATCAATGTCACAATATTGATGTTGAACATCTATGACTCTTGACTATAATCGACTAACGTCTGACTTTATGATGTTGTCTGATTTCTTTAAAGAAAACTAACCTCTGGCATAAATCAAAGGCCGCATTTTAACAATAAAAGCAATGAACGATTTAAGAACACTTATTAGCAAAATAAACAATCTCTCTGATTTGACAAAGGTATTAAACTACTTCAAGCATCGTGAGACCAACAGTGAGGAAAATCTCTTCACGGAAGATGTTCTTGAATCATATGCAAATCCAAGTAAAAAGGTTGCACGCCGTTATAAGACCTTCTATATTCCCAAGAAAAATGGTAAGCTGCGTGAAATTTCTGCGCCAAATAGGAATTTGAAAGAGATCTTACACTATCTCAACATGATGTTAGCAGAAGTTTACCAAGCCGGACCTTCTGCAATGGGATTTGTCAAAGGACGTTCTATTGTCGATAATGCCAATTTACATGTAGGACAAAATTATGTTCTGAACCTAGATTTGTCCGACTTCTTCACTTCTATTTCACAGAGCCGTATTTGTAAAAGGTTGCAGTTAGCACCATTCAACTTTAATGAGAATGTGGCAAAAGCCATCTCTGGACTTTGTTGTAAGAAAGTCGTGAAGGGCGGAAAGAAGGGGTATGCTCTTCCACAGGGGTCGCCGACTTCCCCAATACTCACAAATGCTGTTTGTGATTTCTTGGACAAGAAGTTGAGGCACTTATCTACTCGCAATGGAGTAAAATATTCCAGATATGCTGATGATATGACATTCAGCAGTATGCATAATATCTATCAGGAAAATGACACTTTTATGAAAAATCTTTTTTCTATTATCAAAGAAGAAAGATTCACCGTCAATCCAGATAAAACCCGACTCCAAAAGAGAGGCGAAAGACAAGAGGTTACAGGTTTGACGGTTAATGATAAAGTAAATACTGCTCACAAATATACCCGTGAACTACGCAATGTCCTATATATGTGGGAGAAATACGGATATAAGGATACTTATACCAGTTTCTACAAGCATTATAAAGCGACAAAAGGTCATATTAAAAAGGGTGAACCTGTATTGGAAAATGTCATCATTGGTAAACTTGACTTCCTAAAGATGGTAAAAGGCGAAAACGATGTTGTATATACAAAGTTGCGTTCGCGTTTTGAAGCCTTAAATCCAAACATATACGATTCAAAGAACACCAATTCCAGATCAAAGGTGAACTACATAGAGCTGTATTCTGTTGTTGAATTTGAAAAAGCCTTTAAGACAAAGATCAAGTTCATCATGAGTGGTGAGGGTAAACTATCTGCTGTTTATAAGAATGGGAAGAAAGAAAATTCCATTTATGTAAGCAATGCGGTAAAGGATATTGTCTTTACGGAAAAAGCAAAGCCTAGAAAGAACTGCAGGTTTACTATAAGCTCAATGGAAAGTTTTTTCGTTGCTTTGTGCCGTTCAAACTGTGTAAACTATTGGATGATGCTTGCAAATGAACCTGCAAGAGAACGTCATATACATCCTAAATATAATAACCTTCCAATCAATCAGCTCTTGAAAGAATGGGAGGAGAAAGGTCTTGAAGCAGCAGCAGACCTTTTGTCATCTATTCTTGTCGACGAAACCTTTTCGTCTAATGGTGACAGAAAGGAACCAGCTTTGCCCAAATTAGGTAAGAAGAAACGTAAGAAGAAGAGTTCTATGGGAGTATTAGAAGAATTGATGATTGAGGACTATATGGACGATATGGAACTGCAAGCTTCACTCACCGACTTTGAGGATGAAGAGACCATAGAGTATAATACAAAGGCAATAATGAAACTTTTAAAAGGGGATAAAGATGGCAAAGAAGAATAACTCTCAAAAACTGATCAGCACACTTCTTGCAAACAAGAAACTGACTAATGCTCAGAGAGAGAAGATTGCTATCCTCATGATTCGTGATCTTGATTTAGCAAACACTAATCAAGATGGCGAATCTAATGGTGATTTCCCAAAGAGTAATCTGCCTGAATATCGTTCTGCAAAAGATGTAATGGATTTTCTCCTTGAATATAATCAGGATCCAATTTTGAAATACACCTGCCATCCTATCGATGACTTGAGTGTAATCAATGAGATTGCAGAACAATGTGAAAACAAGGTTTATTCAGTTAAATCACACTACCATCTTATTTTATCAAGATTCACCCAGCTACGTGAAAAATATAGAGCCACAGGAAAATATCTTGATGGAAAGGTGGTATCATTAATGCGTGTATATATTACTGGCGAAACATTTCGCAGAGAACCTGCCTCATGGTCGACACAATCAATTACCTACAACTGGCATTCACCAGAATTATGGGAATGGTCTAACAAGACCCCGGGGATAGTTCCAAACCCCGGGGAAAACATTGCAGAGTTCATCTGTAATGAAGGTTATAAGTTGCCAAAACCTTTTATCTCTAATCTTTCAGGTAAGAGAATAAGCACTTTTGGTGACCTTGTTATGTATTACAAGTCTTTGTTACATATAAAGAGGGATGATAACCTCCAAAATAAAATTCTGTATGTATATAAAAAGGGGTATCAAACAGGAGACCAAAACTCCCATCCTTGGCTTGACCGAGTAGATTTAACCATAGGCGATTTTGATAATAACATTGAGTTGTTCACCAGCGTAGATAAACTATTGCAGGCATTTGGAGCAATTCTTTCGATATGTATTGAAAACCAAGCAGAAGGTATTCCACACGTAGAAGTCGGATTTTACCGAGAACTTGAGAGCAAGAGAGTATGCTTTTATGTCCATCATAAAAACTCTCAATATCGTAAAGGCATTGAGGATTCCATAAAAAGAATAGGAGAAAAACAAACATTGCTTATTAAAAATCAAATCAATGGAATTTGCAATCTGTATATTCAAGCTGATTTTGGTAACAATCAATATGCAGAGATGAATCTTTGGGACGGCAAGCCAAGAACTGCAACAAGTATTGATAAAATTGAAGGTGTAAAATATATATTGAAATATTAATTGCATGATATACCTATTCGATGATAAAGAGTCTAGACAACAATCGTATGGATGGACAAACAATAAGTTTGAGCTATGGTCTGATGTTATAGTTCGAATTAAAGATTATTCCGATTATCTTTCATTGGAAAAACAAAATATTTTTAGTGAAAGAAACATAATAATATACCACGAATCTTTCTCTACTTGCATCCCTTATGAAGAGAGAAGAAGCTATCAGGCTTTTCATAATGCATTAATCGATGGTTCGGAATTACCAGGTATCAATATTGTCATATTTAGTGGCAGTATAGCAAGTCGAGCAATAAACAAAAATGTCGCTCATGTTCCCGTTACGGATATGTATGCCAATCTGGAATGCTTCCTTGAACATTTTCGCGAACAAGAGATTGATTTTAAGTACCTATTATGGGGTGAGGAATACAAGATAGAGCAAACATTATTAGACTTAATCGAGAACATCTCTAATGAAATCTATGATGGTGAAATACAGTCTGATTGGAGTAATGTCTTTTTTGCTTCAGCCCAGAAATATGGTATTGACGCTCCCTCTAACGACTGTATTCAAGAGAAACTATGGCTTAGTAAAGTTTCAGATACAGACCTCGATAATTATATAAGAGAATGGTTTAATGAATCTGAATACGATGCTTTGTATATCCCTCTTTGTTTTGGTAAAGTTTTGTCAGATTACAACGGTTTGCGATTAGCATTACACATAAGGTGTACAAAATCCGTAAACCAGAATAAGCCTATATACATCTATGGTCCTGTTCCTACATCCTTTTTGGTTAGGTCTAAGTATTTTGACATTCTAAGGACAAGGGGTGTCAAGCTGATACATATGCACCCCAAAAAAATAATAGATTCATTGGGTAGCCTACAGCCTCTTACTGAGAACGAAATCAAATTTGAGATGGAACAAATTCATCTACCTGTACCACAAAACTACGAAGACAGTCATAGCGTTGCAAATGAATGGGCTATATATAGATGGGCAGTTGCTACCAACTCAGAAGATTCTGCAATCGATAAAATAGCCAATACTATCAAGTCAAATTTATACTTCAAACATCTAACATCAATATATCCCCCGAGTGAGATAGACGGTATGAAAGAAAACAGACTGAAGTTTAAGGATCAACTCTCAGGCATTAATTCCTCACTATTTGGACAAAATGACATTAACATTT
>OLFG01000412.1_pt1 | contig 10706 bp, 9 predicted proteins | sample 1603061 | NCBI WGS metagenome assembly OLFG01 (sample SAMN02675044, study PRJEB24791) | human gut metagenome, SKBSTL002 | isolation source: stool | host: Homo sapiens | place: USA
CTTTTTCATTTCTCTGCTATGGCTATGATGTTTTATCAGTGGGGACTTTTCTCCTTGTCCTGGTGGTGGATAGTCATAGCCTTGATAGTCTGTACGGGCATCATCAATGCCTACAACTTTATGGATGGCATTAACGGCATAACCGGTGGTTATTCTCTGGTTATTCTTGCTGCGTTGGCCTATATCAATAAGGAGGTGGTTACTTTTGTGGAAGCGGATTTCATCTATACCGTTATCTGTTCCGTTCTAGTCTTCTGTTTCTTCAATTTCCGCAAGCGTGCTAAATGCTTTGCCGGCTTAATCAGTAATTCTTTGCGTTGTGTTTTCTACGCAGTACGAACAAAAAAGCCCCTCCCCGGTGCGGCAGCTTGTGCCATCCGGGAAAGGGGTACAGTTAAGTTTGCAGCTCAGGTGACCGGGATCAGCAACCGCTGTGCCTGCGGCAGACAGGCAAGTTCCTCCTCCAGCTGATTCGCCGCAAGAATCTGCGCCGGGGCTACATGGAACCGCCGGGCCACTGCAAACACCTCCTCTCCGGCCTGTGCGTAGTAGATACGCAGAGCAATCTCGGGGTCGGTATCGGGCAGCGGGTCGCCAAGGGTGATGCTGCCGATGACCGGGCTGGTGGTGCAGCCTAAAATCGTGCCCTCTGCCCGCACTGTGATAGTAGCCTCCAGCGTACCGCCCGCACAGGTACATTGCACGTTCTCAGTGCTCAACCAGCATTCCGACACAAGCACTGTTCCCTCCGGCGACGTGATGGGCAGCGGGACAGCGACCTCCAAGGTTTTTTCGTAGCTTTCCAGCTCGCCGAGGGTGTTCTCTGCAAGGGCAGTTACCACTGCTTTGGCGGCAAGCACCCAGCCCTCCCCTTTTTGGACGGTCTGTTGGGGGCCGTAGTGCACAAAACAGGCCCGCAGCTGCGCCCCTGCATCCGGAAGAGGTCCGGAGCCTGTGGCGGTGGCGGTATCGTTCAGGGTGCAGAGCAACTGCTCTGTGACGAGTGGCTGCGGTGTGAGTTCCGTTTCAAACCGGGTGGAAAAAGCATCCACTGCCACTTGCAGCTGATAGCTGCGCCATGCCCGCAGGTGCAGCATGACATTTGCCGTCAGCTGGGCGGCGGCGCTTTCTGCCTGCGACAGGGTAAAGCCCACCGGCTCTGCCACACACAGGCAGTGGCAGTCCTCGGTGATGCCCTCTAAATCTATTACCTGCTGGAAGGGCAGTGCCGCCGCCTGACTTTGCAGGGCAGTGTCCCCTTCTGCCCGCCATGCACACTGCACCCGCAGTTCCCCCTTGACAACAGCTTTACCGGCAAGCAGCTTTACCTCTGCCACACAGGCGTTGCCGGTAATATCCAGTACAGCCGCGGGGGGCTTTGCAAAGACAAGCTCTCCCTCTAAGGTAACAAGCTTATCCAACACGGCCACACTGCGCACGCCTTGCAGGGTGCGCAGCTGCTGCTCGATGCCGCCATCTGCCAGTGCGGTGATCACCTCGGTCTTGCACTGGGTGTGCACCGTGACCACCAGCCCATAGGCACCCCGCACCTCGATGCGGCGCGGGTCTGCCGCGCGGGTGTTGAGGTACTCTGTCTGCCCTTCCACCACGGCTGTCCATGCCGTAAAGGTAAGCTCCGGCAGCTCCAGCTGCCGGGTGAAGGGCAGCTTTTGCTCGGTCTGGCACAGGCCTTTTTCTGCTTCGCTCTGGTAAAACACCGTGCAGCGCAGATAGCCCTCTAAGGTAAGTCTGCCCGGCTGCAGCTGCCGCTGCAGAACAACCGGGCGGACAAAGCACTTGACCAGCTTACCCACCGGCGGCAGGTCATCCGAGATGCGGATCTCGGTCTCCAGCGGAAGTTCTGCTTTTACGGTACAGCCTGCCCCGCCCTGCGGCAGCGTGTCCCGGAATATCTTCAGTTCCATGTGCAGTGTGCTCCTTTCCCTGTCCGTTTCCGTAAGAGTGTATGCGGCAGCAGGCGGCGGTATGCCGACAGTAAAAGGCCGGTGTGCAGCAGCTTTGCCACACACCGGCCTTTTATGGATTCAGTTCTCTTTGCGGATGCCGAACAGCTTGCGCAGAATGCCGCACAGCGCTTTCGGGCTGCGAATGACCACTACCTGCATCTCCACCCCGCCTTTCGCTCATGTTTACCCCATTATAGCGTCTGACGGGCAAAAATGTTCCGGGAAGAGGTTTAATCTGCGATGGTCTCCACCACCACAAGCGCGCCCTGCCGTGTGCTGATGGTGATGCAGTCCGATCCTTCGGCATATTCGTTGCTCACGCCCAGCGGATAGCCTGCTGTGAGCACGGCATCCTCTAACTCATAGAAGGAGCCTTTTTCATACACGCCCTCGGCGCGTCCCTCCATGGGGAAGGCGGAGAAGTAGAAGAACTCCTCCTTGGGATAGCGGCGGCTCTCGCCCGGCAGCACAAAGGTGATGCGGGAGCGCTCGTCCTGCAAGGCAGCGCGGATGCCGTGCTGCTCCAGCCCAAGGCCGGTGCACAGGTTTGCAAGGGTGTGCTCCACCCGCTTGCCGCCCAGTGCGCCCAGCAAAAGCACCTCGTCAAAGCCCTTTTGCGCCGCGAGCTTTGCGGCATACTCGGTATCGGTGTCGTCCTTGACGTGGGGTAAAACGACGATATCGTCCGCATTCTGCTGCGGACAGGGAGCGGAATCAAAATCGCCTACAATGATATCCGGCTTGCAGCCCAGCCGTTCGCAGTTGCGGTAGCCCGCATCGCAGGCAATGATAAAATCATCGCTGCGCAACAGGCGTTTGAGTTCCGGCTGCACCGGGCAGGCGGAAAGGATCACACAACGGGACATCTCATTCTTCCTTCCGTATTACACTTTCGGGCGCTGCCAGTCCTTGACATCCTTTACCTCGTCGTACATGGCGCAGTAGCTGTCGTACCGGGTCTGGGAAAGCTTGCCCTCTGCCAGCGCTTCCCGCACAGCACAGCCTTTTTCGCTGCGGTGGGAGCAGCCGGTAAACTGGCACTGTCCCAGATAAGGGCCAAATTCCGGGAAGGCGTGCTCCAGATTCTCCTTGGGGATGAACCCGGCACGATTCGCCTCCAGGCTGGCAAAGCCCGGCGTGTCGGCAATGCGTCCGCCGTAGGCTTCAAAGATGGTCACCTCACGGGTTGTGTGGCGGCCGCGTCCCAACTTCTGGCTGATGGCGCTGGTCTCGCGGGCAGCGTCCGGCAGCAATGCGTTCAACAGGGTGGATTTACCCACACCGGAGTTGCCGCAGAAAGCGCACAATCTGCTGTTGATCCACTGCTTTACTTCGTCCAGACCTGCACCGCTTTCGTAGTCGATGCGGATAAACGGCAGGGTGGACTTTGCATAGGCATTTGCCAGAAAATCCGCCTCGGCAAGGTCGCTTTTGGTGCACACCACCACCGGCTGCACGCCCTTATCCACCGCAATGGCCGAAAGCTTATCCAGAACCAGCGTGCTGGGGGTAGGCTGGGTGGTGCTGGCCACAAGAAACAGCACATCCAGATTTGCCACCGGCGGGCGCACAAAAACATTTTTGCGGGGCTCGATCTGCGCAATGACCGCTGCGCCATTCTCGGTCTCCAGCGTCACCTCATCCCCTGCCACGGGGGTGATCTTCTGCTTGCGGAAGATGCCGCGGGGTTTGCACTCCACGATGCCATCCGGCGTTTTTACATAGTAAAAGCCGCCAATGCCTTTTACGATATAACCGTTCATGCATATCCTCCGTCAGCCCAACAGCGAGGACCACCAGTCCAGAATACCGCCGCCTGTGGAGCTGCTGCTGGAGCTCGGCTCGCTGCTGCCGCCGGTGCTCTCACCGCCGGTAGAACCTTCGCCCGTGGTGCCGGAAGTAGTGCCATCGCCACCCGGCTGCTCCGGTTCCTGTACCGGTGCAGCGCCCGCGCTGACCACAACGTTTACGCGGCTGTTCAGTTTTGCGGTAGTACCTGCCGCAGGGTTCTGGCTGAGCACCGTACCTGCGGGCTGGTCGCTGTATTCTTCACTCTGGCTGCCAAGCCCCAGATGGTTCTGCACCAGCAGGGTGCGGGCATCATCCACGCTCATGCCGGTAAGCGAGGGCACCTTGGTGGTGGTGGACACCTGCGGACGACTGATATAGAGGATGACCGTAGAGCCTGCCGCCACCTGCGTACCGGCGGCAGGGTCGGTGCGGATGACCGCACCGGAAGCCACCGAGGTATCCACAGCCTGCGTGACCAGCACCGAAACGCCCAGTGCCTTGAGCTGCTGTTCGGCATCGGTCTGCACATAGTTGGTCAGGTCCGGCACGGTGACATACTGGGTGCCAAGACTAACGGTCAAAGTCACGCTCTGACCCTCGCGGACGGTGCGGCCGGATACCGGCGACTGCTTATAGATATAACCGGCCGCATAGTTGCTGTTATACTCCTCTTCCCACTCTGGGGAGATCTGGCCGGATGCAATCTGATCCGTAGCCATGGCCTGCTCTTTGGTCATGCCGATATAATCCCCAAGGGTGACATCGGCCTTGTTGTTCATCAGGTTGGAGGAGTCGTTCAGGATCATCCAGCACAGTGCCATGCAGGCCAGTGCAAAGGCAATGGTGATGCCGAACAAGGCCGGCAAAAAGACAGTGCGGCGTTTTTTGCCCGGTTTTCCCTTGCCTTTTTTGCGGGGTGCGGGCTGTTCGTTCTGACGGATCGCGCGGTTCTGGTTCATGGTACGTTTCACCACCTTTTCGGGCGCTTCTTCTGTAATATACTGATATTCAAACAGCACGGAGGGGTTCTGCACATAGGTGTCCAGTGCTTCCAGCATCGCCCGTGCCGAAGGGTAGCGGTTCTGAGGGAGCTTTGCCATGGCCTTTTCGGTGATCTCCACCAGCGCATAGGGCACTTCCGGTGCCAGTTCGTGCAGCGAGCGGGGCTCGTCCGAGATCTGCTTGATGGCAACCTCCACCACGTCGTCAGCATCAAAGGGCAGATGACCAGAGAGCATCTCGTACATCATGACGCCCACAGAGTAGATGTCACTGGTGCGGTCGGTCTCGTCTCCTTTTGCCTGCTCCGGGCTGATATAATGCACGCTGCCCATTGCCTTACCGGCCAGCATCTGGTTATCTGCCCGGGAAATGCGGGCAATGCCGAAGTCCATCATGCGCAGCTGGCCGTTATCCAGCAGCATAATATTCTGGGGCTTGATATCCCGGTGCACGACGCCGTTGGCGTGGGCATGCTCCAGCGCCTTGAGGATCTGGGAGATGAAGTGCACGGTCTCCCGGCTGGAAAGCTTGCCGCCCCGCTCGTTGAGGTACTCCCGCAGGGTCATGCCGTCCACATATTCCATAACAATATACTGCAGATGGTCGTTGACCGAGACATCGTACACCTTAACGATATTGGGGTGATTCAGCAGCGAGATGGCCTTGGATTCGTTTTTAAAGCGGCGCACAAGATCCGGGTCGTGCATATACTCCCGCCGCAGCACCTTGACGGCCACCACAGTCCCGGCGGGCACAGGGCCGTTCTGTCCCCGCATGACTGCCTTATACACGTTGGCCATGCCGCCGGAGCCGATCAGCTCCTGCACCTCGTACAGACCGTCCAGTCTTTTACCGATCAGGTTATCCATGGCGCACCTCCATCGGCTCTACTCCCACCAGCAGGGCGGTAATGTTATCCGGGCCGCCGTTTTCGTTGGCGGTACGGATCAGAACGTCCGGCAAATCGTAAAAAGACCCGCTGCGCAGCAGTTGCTCCAGCTGCTCTGTGGGTACGGCATTGGTCAGGCCGTCCGTGCACAGCAGCAGAACATCCCCCGCCTGCAGCGCTACGGTAGTGAATTCCGGCTCCAGCCGGTAATCCACGCCCAGCGCCCGGGTGATGATGTTTTTCTGCGGGTGATGCTCTGCCTGCTCCTGCGTGATGGTGCCGCAGTCCACCAGCTCCTGCACATAGGAGTGGTCGTGGGTCAGCTGCGCCAGCTTACCGTCCCGGTACAGGTAGGCGCGGGAATCGCCCGCGTGGCTCAGATAGGCCTTGCCGCCGCGCACCAGAGCGCAGACGGCGGTGGTGCCCATACCGGCCAGAGACTCCTCCCGCAGTGCCTTCTGGAACACATAGCGGTTGGCACTGAGCAGCGCCTTTTTCAGAAAAGTCTCCTCTTCGCCGGGGATGCACTGGTTGTACTGCTCCTGAAAGCAGCGCTCGATGACGCTGCACGCACACTGCGAGGCTTCCCGCCCGCCGCGTGCGCCGCCCATGCCATCGCATACCAGCGCCCATGCTGCATCGCCGGGCAGTTCCCCGGCACGGTAATCATCCTGATTGTCCTGCCGGACGCGCCCCACGTCCGTTTTTCCTGCAAGTTTCATAGGTTTCTCCCTCTATTTATGCCTTGCCGTTCATTTCGTCGCGGCGCAACTGGCCGCAGGCGGCGCTGATCTCGCTGCCAAGGCGGCGGCGCACCGTAGCGTTTACGCCAAGACTTTCAAGCTTTTGCTGGAACCGGCGCACATTGGCTGCATCCGTAGCGGAGTACGGACTGCCGTCCACTGGGTTGATGGGGATCAGATTTACATGAGCACCCATGCCCCGGATCAGGTCTGCCAGCTGCTTTGCGCAGACATCAGAATCATTGACACCGCGCACCATGGAATATTCAAAGCTGACCCGGCGGCCGGTAGTCTCCTGATACCGGCGCACGGTCTGGATCAGCTGCTCCACCGGGTAGGCATCGTTGACCGGCATCATACTGCTGCGGATCTGGTTGGTGGGTGCGTGCAGCGAGATGGAAAGGGTGAGCTGCAGTTTTTTCTCCGCCAGCTGGTCGATCTTGGGCACAAGGCCGCAGGTGGAAAGGCTGATGTTGCGCATGCCGATATTGACGCCCTCGGGCGAGGTGATATTCTCCAAAAAGCGCATCACTTCGTCAAAGTTGTCCAGTGGCTCGCCGATGCCCATGAGCACGATATGGGAGATGCGCTCGCCGATATCCTTCTGGGCAGTGTAGATCTCGGAGCAGATCTCGCCTGCTTCAAGGTTGCGCACACGCCCCGCCTGTGTGGAGGCGCAGAACCGGCAGCCCATGCGGCAGCCCACCTGTGTGGATACGCACACGGTATTGCCGTAGTGGTAACGCATGACAACGGTCTCGATGCAGTTGCCGTCCGCCATGCGCAGCAGATACTTCACAGTACCGTCCTTGGCCTCCTGACGGCGCTCGATCTGCGGTGCAGCGATATAAAAGGTTTCTTCCAGCTTTGCCAGCAGGGTCTTGGGCTGGTCGGTCATGGCAGAAAACTCGGTGACCAGCTTCTGGTGCACCCAGTGGAAGATCTGCTTTGCCCGGAAACCCGGCTGTCCCAGCGCTTTTAGTTCAGCAGTCAATTCTGCCAGCGTCAGGGAAGAAATACAGCGTTTTTGTTCCATTCTGTTCTCCTATAAGAGGATACGACCCACAAAGGTCATGCCTATTGCGTTGCGGCGGCTTTTTGCAGTACACACAGGAAAAACCCGTCCATGCCGGTGCGAGTGGGCACCGAGAGGCAACCATGCTCCCCTGCCGTCATTCCGGCGGGCAGCGGCACCTCCGGCGCGCAGACCGCAAATTCCGGGTGGCGCTGCAAAAAGGCTGCGATCTGCTGCTGATTTTCTGCCGGGTCGATGGTGCAGGTGGAATAGACCAGCCGTCCGCCCGCCTTGAGCAGCGCCGCAGCGGTATCCAGAATTGCCGCCTGCGTGGCAAGCAGTTCTGCCTGCCGGGCAGCTTCCAGCTTTTTATAGCGCAGATCCGGCTTTTTTGCCAGAATGCCCAAGCCGCTGCAAGGCACATCCGTCAGGATGCGGTCTGCCATGGGCAGTGCAGGGTTCGGTTTGGTGGCATCGTTGCAAAGGGTATGCACTCCAGTAAAGCCCATGCGGTCTACCGCAGTGCGGATCAGCCCCACACGGTTCTCTGCTGCATCACAGCTGTACAGCTCTCCTGTACCCTGCATCTGCTCGGCCAGCAGAATGGTCTTGCCGCCGGGGGCAGCGCACAGGTCCAGCACCGTCTCGCCGGGGGCTGCGCCCACGCAAAGGGCTGCCAGCTGGCTGGCCTGTCCCTCCACATGGTAGTAGCCCTGCCGGAACAGTTCGTTGTCTGCCGGACTGCCGGCAAATCGTGCCAGCACGCTGCCGGGCACAATACCCTGCCGCACCTCTGCTGCGCCCTGCTCTGTAAGCAGCGCGCACAGCTGTGCAGCGCTGGCCTTGAGGGGGTTTGCACGCAGACTGGTCAAACCTCCATCGGCCTGATAGGTCAGGATGCCCAGTGCCTCGTCCGGGTAGTTTTTGTGGAGAAATTTCGCCACATCCCGCCCGGCAGAGCCAAGCACCATCAGGCGCTGGATCTCGTCCGTAAAAACGGCAGCGTCCAGATCATAGCCGCAGGCCTTGCGCAGCACGGCATTGACAAGGCCGGAGGCGCTGGATTTTTTAAAGGTACGGGTCAGCTTGACTGCCTCGTTCACCGCAGCAGAGACGGGAACCTGCATATAGCGAGCCTGTGCCAGTGCAGCGCGTAAAATTTCCCGCACGGGTGCATCCAGCTTTGCCAGACCCTTGGGCAGAAACTGCTCAAGAATATAGTCCAGTGTGCCGCGGTGTTCCAGCACGGTGTAGAAAATGGCACTTGCAAAAGCCTTATCCCGGCCTTCCAGCTTCTGGCGCTTGAGCTCTGCGTCCAGCACCAGATTGGAAAAGCCGTTCTGCTCCTGCCGTACCAGTGCGGCAACTGCTGCCGCACGCGGATTTGCGGCCATCAGAGGCTATCCCCCGTTTTCAGGCGCAGACCCGCTGCAAAGGCAGTGCCGTCCATGGGCTTTTTTCCCTCTGGCACGACTTCCAGCAGTTGGATGGCACCCTCGCCGCAGGCTACGGTCAGGGGCTTTGTGGCCAGCACCGTGCCGGGGGCTTCGCCATGAGCGGCGGCCACGCGGCTGGACATCACCTTGAGCTTTTTGCCGCCGGAGGTGATGAACCACGCGCCCGGCCAAGGGTTCATGCCGCGCACCCAGTTGTGGATATGGACGGCAGTGTCGGTCAGGTGGAACTCTGCCATCTCCTTGTTCAGCATGGGGGCAAGGGTAGCGTTCTCGTGCTGTTGCGGCACAGCCGTCAGGGTGCCTGCTGCGATCTGAGGAATCGTTTCACACAGAGCTTCGGCACCCACAGCGGTAACGCGGTCGAACAGTTCGCCGCTGGTCTCCTCGGGGTCGATGGTGATCTTTTTGCAGTACAGCACATCGCCGGTATCCAGCCCCTCGTCCATCTGCATGATGGAAACGCCGGTCTCGGCGTCACCGTTCAGCACCGACCACTGCACCGGGGCGCTGCCGCGATATTTCGGCAGCAGCGAAACGTGCAGGTTGATGCAGCCATAGCGGGGCATTTCCAGCACGGACTTCGGCAGGATGCAGCCATAGGCCACCACCACGATCAGCTCCGGGGCGAGGGCACGGATGTTTTCATCCTCGCTGCCGTCCCGCAGGGTGCGGGGCTGGAACACAGGTGTGCCGTGCGCCAGAGCCACCTCCTTGACCGGCGGCGCGGTGAGCACCTGCTTGCGGCCGACGGGCTTATCCCGCCGGGTGTACACGGCACAGATGTCGTGCCCGGCAGCATACAGGGCTTTCAGGCACTCGGCAGCAATATCCGGCGTGCCCATGAACAAAATGCGCATCAGTTGTTTCCTTTCGCTTCGCGGGCGGCCTTTTTGCCTTCCTCGGTATCCTCATAGAAGTACTCGCTGGATTCCATGATGGTGATGCCGTCCAGATGGTTGTTCTCATGCTGGATGCAGCGGGCGAGCATGTCATCGGCCTCCAGTTCAAACCACTCGCCGTGGCGGTCCTGTGCCTTGACCTTGACGTGCTTCGAGCGCTTGATCGCGCCGTTATGTCCCGGGAAGGACAGGCAGCCTTCGTACAGCTCGACCTGCTCGTCGCTCAGCTCGAGGATCTCGGGGTTGATGAACTCAATGAACTTGTACTCGTAGTTCGCGGGAACCTCCTCGGGCAGGCCGCGGTCATCCAGGCAGATGAACAGGCGGCGCATCATGCCCACCTGCGGGCCGGCCAGACCCAGGCCGTTCGCGGCCAGCAGGGTCTCCTTCATATCGTCAAGCAGAGTGCCCAGACGATCATCAAACTTGGTAACGGGGCGGCAGACTTTCTTCAGGATCGGGTCGCCGTCCTGCACAATAGTACGCAGTGCCATAAAAATAACCTCCAAATGTTATAAATCACCGTCAGAATTGAAATCAAGGATCACGGACGCCTTCTGCGGCAGCTTTTCGGCATCGTAGGCGTCCAGTGTCTCGTGCAAAAGCGCGCGGAACGCCGTGTCATTGCGGCATTTCAGCGTCAGCTTGTAGCGAAATTTGTTGTTGAGCATCGTAATGTTCATCGGCGCGGGGCCTAAAATGCGCAGCGGGATATTGGGCTTTTGTGCGGCGTGCTGACCCAGCAGTGCACCAAACCGCTGGGCTGCGATGAACACGGCCCCCTCCTGGTCACCGATGAAGCCGACGACCACGAACGAGCAGAACGGCGGGTACAGACTGAACCGGCGGAAGGTGATTTCTTCCCGGTAGAAGCCCTTGTAGTCCTGCGCGGCGGCCAGCTGCAAAACGGGGTGGTCAGGCACGGATGTCTGGATCAGCGCCC
>OLFG01000429.1_pt1 | contig 10328 bp, 9 predicted proteins | sample 1603061 | NCBI WGS metagenome assembly OLFG01 (sample SAMN02675044, study PRJEB24791) | human gut metagenome, SKBSTL002 | isolation source: stool | host: Homo sapiens | place: USA
GGCGGTGCGAGAGGAAACAAGATGAAACATGAAAAATTCAAGGTGACCCCGCTGGAGCGGTCATGGATCCTGTACGATGTGGGCAACTCGGCCTTTGTGCTGATGATCGCAACGCTGGTGCCCATTTTCTTTAATGCGCTGGCCGAGGCCGGGGGATTGAGTCCGGTGAACTATCTGGCCTACTGGGGCTATGCAAGCTCGGTGGTCACGGTGATCACCGCCGTGCTGGGGCCCATTCTGGGCACGCTGGCCGACACCAGAGGCTTCAAGAAGCCCATCTTCATGCTCTGCGTCGGCGTGGGCATCGTGGGATGCTGCGCCATGGGCGCGGCGTCGGCGTGGCTGCCCTTCCTCGTCATCTTCGTCATTGCGAAGGTGGGATTTTCGGGCAGTCTGGTGTTCTACGACTCCATGCTCGGGGATGTGACCACGCCGGAGCGGATGGATGAGGTGTCCAGCCGGGGCTATGCGTGGGGATACATCGGCAGCTGCGTACCCTTCGTGGTCTGCCTCGGTCTTGTGCTGGGAGCGGGGAGCATCGGCATCAGCCAGATGACGGCGCTGAACCTGGCACTCCTGCTGACGGCGGCGTGGTGGCTGCTCACGATCCTGCCGCTGCTGAAAAGTTATAAACAGCTCTACTATGTGGAGGTGGAAAAGCACGCTGTCCGGCAAAGTTTTGCCCGCATCGGCCACACCCTGCGGCATCTGCCGGAGGATAAACAGGTGTTCTGGTTTTTGCTGGCGTTCTTCTGCTACATCGACGGCGTGTATACCATCATTGATATGGCCACTGCCTACGGCACGGCACTGGGGCTGGATACCACCGGCCTGCTGCTGGCGCTGCTGGTCACTCAGATCGTGGCTTTCCCTTCGGCGCTGATCTTTGGCCGCCTGAGCCAGAAATACGCGTCCAAGACCCTGATCCCGGTGTGCATCGCGGCCTATACCGGCATTGCCGTCTTTGCCTTCTTCCTGAAGAGTCAGTGGCAGTTCTGGGTGCTTGCCGTGGTGGTGGGTATGTTCCAGGGCGGTGTGCAGGCGCTGAGCCGCAGCCACTTTGCCAAGATCATCCCGCAGGAAAAATCTGGCGAATACTTCGGCCTGTTCGACATCTGCGGCAAGGGCGCCTCCTTCCTTGGCACCATGATCGTCAGCGTGGGCAGCCAGCTGACCGGCAGCGCCAACGTGGGTGTGGGCTCCATTGCCATCCTGTTTGTCATCGGCTTTGTGCTGTTCAGCATTTCCACCCGGACAGAAGAGACAAAGCAGGTCTGACCATTTTATGAAAAAACGAAGCCCGGAGCGTCCGCAGACGTTCCGGGCTTCGTTTTTGTTCAGAGGGGTCGCTGTACAAAATGCTGTCGGACGCGGGCGGCACAGGCAAAATTATCATGCAAAAAATACATCCTTGAAAAAAGTGGAATTAACCTATTGACAAACTAGGTAGAACGGGATATAATGCAAACATCCAATCCACCAGTCTTGTAGGGAAATGAAACAGAGGTTCCCCGGCAGGTGGTACATAGAGGAATGGAAAAGTTTTACCGGAAGGAGGGCACAAAGATGAAGCTGATCTGGAAAGAACTGCTGCACGCAAATTATCGCTGTGGGCGAATGCATACCAACCGGGCACCGGCATCGGATGTGTACTGTATGTTGCCCTCGGCTGTGCGAATGTGCACCCGAATGTGACAGCAGCAGCTCCGGTAGACCACACTGCCCGGTGCGCCTTTGAAAACGCATCGGGATTTTTTATACACAATAATAATACTTTTGGTATATAAAGAGAGGTAAATAACAATGTCTGAATATAAATTTGAGACCCTGCAGCTTCATGTCGGTCAGGAGCAGGCCGACCCCGCCACCGATGCCCGTGCGGTGCCCATCTACCAGACCACGTCTTATGTGTTCCGCAACAGCCAGCACGCCGCCGACCGCTTCGGTCTGGCCGATGCAGGCAACATCTACGGCCGTCTGACCAACTCCACGCAGGATGTGTTCGAAAAGCGCATCGCAGCGCTGGAGGGCGGCGTGGCAGCACTGGCTACCGCTTCCGGTGCAGCCGCCATCACCTACACCATTCAGGCACTGGCACAGGCCGGTGACCACATCGTGGCACAAAAGACCATCTACGGCGGCAGCTACAACCTGCTGGCGCACACTCTGACCCAGTTCGGCGTCAACACCACCTTTGTGGATGCCCACGACCTTGCACAGGTGGAGGCCGCTATCCAGCCCAACACCAAGGCTGTGTATCTGGAGACGCTGGGCAACCCCAACAGCGATATCCCGGATATCGACGCCATTGCCGCCATCGCCCACAAGCACGGCCTGCCGCTGGTCATTGATAACACCTTCGGCACCCCGTACCTCATCCGTCCCATCGAGCACGGCGCAGACATCGTGGTGCACTCTGCCACCAAGTTCATTGGCGGCCACGGCACCACGCTGGGCGGCATCATCGTGGACAGCGGCAACTTCGACTGGAAGGCCAGCGGCCGTTACCCCAACATTGCCGCCCCGAACCCCAGCTACCATGGCGTCTCCTTTGCGGATGCCGCAGGCCCTGCCGCTTTTGTCACCTACATCCGCGCTATCCTGCTGCGTGATACCGGCGCTACCATCTCCCCCTTCAACGCCTTCCTGCTGCTGCAGGGCACCGAGACGCTGAGCCTGCGCATTGAGCGTCATGTGGAGAACACCAAAAAGGTGGTGGAGTTCCTTGCCAACCACCCGCAGGTGGAAAAGGTGAACCATCCCTCGCTGCCGGATCACCCGGATCATGCCCTGTACCAGAAGTATTTCCCCAACGGCGGCGCATCCATCTTTACCTTTAACATCAAGGGCGGCCGCGAGGAGGCCTTTACCTTCATCGACAACCTGAAGATTTTCTCTCTGCTGGCCAACGTGGCGGATGTGAAGAGCCTTGTCATCCACCCGGCCTCCACCACCCACAGCCAGCTGACCGATGCCGAGCTGGCCGAGCAGCAGATCTACCAGAACACCATCCGCCTGTCCATCGGCACCGAGCACATTGATGATATCCTTGCCGATCTGGAAGCCGGCTTCGCAGCCGTCCGCGGCAAGTAAGCAGCGATTCTCTTTCCCGCAAAGGGAATGTGATCTTCCTTTTATTCCTGTCCAAGTCTCCATAAGTGTGCGACAAGACCCCCGGCTACCCGCCGGGGGTCTTGTCATCATTAAAAAAGTGGTTCAGAAACGCCTGTGGGCGTTTCTGAACCACAAATTATACTGCCGTTTTTCCGATTAGCGGCCGATCAGCAGGTCGCGGCGGCAGCGCAGACCCACAGAGAGGGTAGCGTTGCTGCCCAGGTGCCGCAGGGTGACGCGGGTGCCGGACTTCTGTCCCTCGCACAGCAGCGAGAGGTTCAGGGTGGTGGTGTTCTTCTCGGTCACCAGCACCAGCGTTTTCACGCCGTTGGCCTGCAAAGTCTGCATATCCTCGATGGTGGTGCGGAAGGTAGCCACCTCGGCGGGGACGTCCAGCGTCAGCACGCCGTCCTTCTGGCGGGCGGTGTACAGCAGCTGCTTGCCCAGCAGACCCTTGACGGTGTAGCGTGCCTCGGTCTTTGCGGTGTCGGCCAGCTCATCGCCGGAGATCAGCATGATATTGCCCTGAATGGGGTTGCCCTCCGGGGCACCGTAGCCGCCGTAGCTGGGGTCTTTTTCGCCCACGGCAACGTCACCGCTGTGCAGTGCGATGTCGCCCTGCACCATCTGCTCCTGCGGGGGCAGATAGCCCTCCACACAGGTGGAATCCACCTCGGCGGCAAATGCACCCACGCTCAGCATGGCAGCGGCACACACCGCCACAGCGGCACAGCTCAGGGTACGGACAAACTTTTTGTTCAGCATCTTCATAGGAAATACCTCCTGAAAACGGCAGCCGCAGGGACTGCCTTGTTTTTTTGCATCATAATCTTTTTTGGAACCATGGTTCAGCTGCGGCGCATTCACAATGGAAAACCGCCGTATCTGCTTTGTAAACGGATACGGCGGCCGGATTATTGCAAAAGATTCAAAAATTTTTATTTTCAGGGATTTTCTGGTTTGTTTTCGGCATCATCGCGGTTGAGGATATCCATGAACTCCTCGCCGGTGATGGTCTCTTTCTGGTACAGGTACTGTGCCAGCTCGTCCAGCTTTGCGCGGTTCTCGGTCAGGATGCGGATGGCCTTTTCGTGCTGGGTCTTGACCAGCTCTACCACCTTCTGATCGATCTCGCGCTGGGTCTGGGCACTGCAGGCCAGCGAGGTATCGCCGCCCAGATACTGGTTGTTCACGGTCTCCAGCGCCACCATGTCAAATTCATCGCTCATGCCGTAGCGGGTCAACATGGCGCGGGCAAGCTTGGTGGCCTGCTCGATATCGTTAGACGCGCCGGTGGTGATGGAATTGAAGGCTACCTCCTCGGCGGCGCGGCCGCCGGTCAGGGTGGCGATCTTGTTTTCCAGCTCGGCCTTGTTCATCAGGTAGTGGTTGCCCTCGTCCACCTGCATGGTGTAGCCCAGTGCACCGGAGGTGCGGGGGATGATGGTGATCTTCTGCACCGGAGCGGAGTTGGACTGCTTGGCCGCCACAAGGGCGTGGCCAATCTCGTGGTAGGCTACGATGCACTTTTCGTGGTCGGTCAGGATGGAGTTCTTCTTCTGGTAGCCGGCAATGACCACCTCGATGCTCTCCTCAAGGTCGGCTTGGGTCACGCTCTTGCGACCCGCCCGCACGGCACGCAGGGCGGCTTCGTTCACAATGTTGGCCAGCTCTGCGCCGGAGGCACCGGAGGCCATGCGTGCCACGGTGTTGAAGTCCACACCCGGGGCGATCTTCACCTTTTTGGCGTGTACCCTCAAGATCTCTTCGCGGCCCTTCAGGTCGGGCAGCTCCACGGGCACACGGCGGTCAAACCGGCCGGGACGGGTCAGGGCAGGGTCGAGGGAATCCGGGCGGTTGGTAGCCGCCAGAATGATGACACCGGTGTTGCCCTCAAAACCGTCCATCTCGGTAAGCAGCTGGTTCAGGGTCTGCTCGCGTTCGTCGTTGCCGCCAAACTGGCCGCTGTTGCGCTTCTGGCCAATGGCATCGATCTCATCAATGAACACGATGCAGGGTGCTTTTTCTTTGGCCTGCTTGAACAGGTCACGCACCTTGGAGGCACCCATGCCCACGAACATCTCCACGAACTCCGAGCCGGAGATGGAGAAGAAGGGCACGTTGGATTCACCTGCCACGGCCTTGGCAAGCATGGTTTTGCCGGTGCCCGGAGGGCCTACCAGCAGAATGCCCTTGGGCATGGAAGCACCGATCTCCTCGTACTGCTTGGGGTCGTGCAGATAATTGACGATCTCCTGCAGGTTCTCCTTGGCCTCGTCCTCACCGGCCACATCCGCAAAGCGGATGCCGTGGGTGGACTGCACATACACCTTTGCGTTGGATTTGCCCGCGCCGCCGAACATCATGGCACCCGGACCGCCGCCTGCCTTTTCCATCAGCTTTTTGTTCATTTGGTTGCCGATGAAGCTGAACAGCAGGATGGGCAGCACGAACCACAGCAAAAAGCTGAGCACCGGCGAACCCTGCTCCACGATCTCGCTGGAGAACTGTGCACCTGCGTCGTACAGGCGCTCGGTCAGACTGGGGTCGTTCATCAGGCCGGTCTTGTAGATCTGCTTGTTGTCCTTATCCGTAAAAATGATCTGGTTGGACTGGATATCCACCTTGCCGATGTTTTCCTGCTCGGTCATGCTCATAAAGGTGCCGTAGTCTACCTCCTGCACCTGACGCTCGGCCAGCCATGGCATGACCACAAGGTTGATGACCAGCAGCACCAGCAACACGATGGCATAGTAGATAGCCAGCGGCTTTTTGGATGGCTTGACTTCTTTCATGGGATGTTCCTCCTTCTATATAAAGTGGGCTTCCACCCGTTTGCTGCGTCCAGTATACCACACCTTACCGCCTAGCAACAGCGCAGCGAGGGCAACTTTGCAAAAACTTAGCAGTTTCTTAACAAAGAGGGCTAAAGCCGCTCAGTTACCATATTATAGGTGCGCAAAGGGCTTGCCGGATGAGGGGGCAGGGGAGCAACGACCTCAATTTTGCATGATTTACCCCATGGTATTGTGAAATGCTTTCATCTTTATCCTGAACGAAACTTCTTGACACTTTCTGGCAGTCGTGCTAAAATTATCTCACTTTCAACAAAGTGCAAATGCGTTGACGGGGATAAAACGATCTTTCTTCTGCGTGCAGAGAGCCGCCGGGTGGTGCAAGGCGGGTGCAGAGAACTTCGGATACTGGCCCCTGAGCGGCAGAACTGAACGGACAAGTAGGTTCTGACGGACGCCCACCGTTACAGGGGCAGCGATTCGCTGTTTTGGCCGATCGTGCAAAGTGGCTGTACCTGACCGTACAGCAAGGAGAGTGGTACCACGGGTGCCCTGTAAAAGCAATTTACAGGCTCTCGTCTCTCAAGGTTTTCGCCTTGAAAGACGGGAGCCTTTTTGTATGCGGATACCCCTTCAGGCATCGCTACGCGATGCCAGCTCCCCCAAGGGGGTGCCTTTGGGCAATACCGCAAACTTTACCGCATTCCGGAAAGCCGTCCCCTTGGGGAAGGTGGATGCGAGTGAAACGAGCAGACGGAAGGGGTGCATTCTTATGCACCACAACATCAGGAGGACAACAGGATGATGGACGCTACCAAGTACGCACCGGGGTACTACCCGGTACCCGCCGGTTATGACAGCTGGGTAAAAAAAGACCATATTGAAAAGGCTCCCGCATGGTGCAGCGTGGATCTGCGGGACGGCAATCAGGCACTGATCGTGCCCATGAGCCTTGCAGAAAAGCTGGAGTTCTTCCAGATGCTGGTAAAGATCGGCTTCAAGGAGATCGAAGTGGGCTTCCCCGCCGCCAGCGAGACCGAGTACGAGTTCCTGCGTACCCTGATCGAAAAGGACATGATCCCCGCCGATGTCACCGTGCAGGTGCTGACCCAGTGCCGCGACCACATCATCCGCCGCACCTTCGAGGCGGTCAAGGGCGCACCCCGGGCGGTGATCCACTTCTACAACTCCACCTCCGTGGCACAGCGGGAGCAGGTGTTTCACAAGTCCAAAGAGGAGATCAAGCAGATCGCCGTGGACGGCGCAAAGCTGGTCAAGCAGCTCAGTGAGGAGTACGAAGGCAACTTCCTGTTCGAGTACAGCCCCGAAAGCTTTACCGGCACCGAGGTGGACTACGCCGTAGAGGTGTGCAACGCCGTGCTGGATATCATGCAGCCCACCCCGGAGCGTCCCATGATCATCAACCTGCCGGTGACCGTGGAGATGAGCATGCCCCATGTGTACGCCAACCAGATCGAGTATTGCGACAAGCACCTGAAGTACCGCGACAGCGTGATCATCTCCACCCACCCCCACAACGACCGTGGCACCGGCGTGGCCTGCGCAGAGCTGGCAGTGCTGGCGGGCGCACAGCGCGTGGAGTGCTGCCTGTTTGGCAACGGCGAGCGCACCGGCAATGTGGACGCCGTAACGCTGGCTATGAATATGTACAGCCACGGCGTAGACCCTAAGCTGGACTTCTCGGATATGCCCGCCATCTGCGCCACCTACGAGCGAGTGACCCGGATGCACATCTACGAGCGTACCCCCTACGCCGGGCAGCTGGTGTTTGCCGCCTTCTCCGGCAGTCATCAGGACGCCATTGCCAAGGGCATGGCGTACCGCAAGCAGACCGGCGAACACCGCTGGACCTGCCCCTACATCCCGGTGGACCCCCACGACATCGGCCGCACCTACGACGCCGATGTCATCCGCATCAACAGCCAGAGCGGCAAGGGCGGCATCGGTTTTGTGCTGGAACAGAACTACGGCTACAATCTGCCCCCCAAGATGCGGGAGGCGCTGGGCTACAAGGTCAAGAGCGTGTCCGACCACAGCCACAAGGAGCTGAGCGCCGCCGAGGTGCTGCACATCTTCGAGGATACCTACCTCAACCGCGCAAAGCCGCTGAATGTGGTGGAAGCCCACTTTGCACAGGTAAACGGCATTACCGCCACGGTCACGCTGGAACTGAACGGCCAGCGCAAGGTGGTCACCTCGGTGGGCAACGGCCGTCTGGATGCCGTAGCCAACGCCATCCAGAGCGCCACCGGCATGGACTTCCATCTGGAAAACTACTCTGAGCACAGTCTGGACGAGGGCTCCACCTCCCGCGCGGCCTCCTATGTGGGGCTTGTCTGGGGCGACAACACGGTCACATGGGGTGCCGGTACCGACACCGACATCATCGTGGCCGGTATCCGCGCCCTTGTCAGCGCGATCAACAATCGATAAAAAGGAGAAAACTACCATGGGAATGACCCTGACGCAGAAGATCCTTGCCGCACACGCCGGACTGCCGGAGGTCAAGGCAGGCCAGCTGATCAACGCAAAGTTGGACATTGTGCTGGGCAACGATATCACCACCCCGGTGGCCATCAACGAGTTTGAACGCGCCGGTTTCGACCGCGTGTTTGATAAAGAGCATATCGCTATCGTGCTGGACCACTTTGTACCCAATAAGGATATCAAGAGTGCTACCCAGTCCAAGCAGTGCCGGGAGTTCGCCAATAAATACGATATCCTCAACTTCTACGATGTCGGTCAGATGGGCATTGAGCACGCGCTGCTGCCGGAAAAAGGCATCGTCACCGCCGGAGACTGCGTGATCGGCGCGGACAGCCACACCTGCACCTACGGTGCGCTGGGTGCCTTCTCCACCGGCGTGGGCTCTACCGATATGGCCGCAGGCATGGCCACCGGCATGGCATGGTTCAAGGTGCCCTCTGCCATCAAGTTTGTGCTTACCGGCAAATTTAATCCCCGGGTATCCGGCAAAGACCTGATTTTGCACATCATCGGTATGATCGGTGTGGACGGCGCACTGTATAAGTCTATGGAGTTCACCGGCCCGGGCGTGGCAGGCCTTACCATGGACGACCGCCTGTGCATCTGCAATATGGCGATTGAGGCCGGTGCCAAGAACGGCATCTTCCCGGTGGACGAGGTGACCAAGGCTTATCTTGCAGGCCGCAGCCAGCGCCCGCCGGTGTTCTACGAAGCTGACCCCGATGCCGTGTACGAAAAGACCATTGAAATCGACCTCAGCGCACTGGAGCCCACCGTCAGCTACCCCCATCTGCCCGAGAATACCCACAAGGCCAGCGAGGGCAAGGACATCAAAATCGATCAGGTGGTCATCGGCAGCTGCACCAACGGCCGCTTAGAGGACATGGAAGCCGCCTACAACATCCTCAAGGGCAAGCGCATCGCCAAGGGCGTGCGCGGCATTATCATCCCCGCCACCATGGCTGTTTATAAGGAGTGCATCCTGCGGGGCTGGACCACTGCCTTTATCGATGCGGGCTGCATCGTGTCCACCCCCACCTGCGGCCCCTGCCTGGGCGGCTACATGGGCATTCTGGCAGCGGGTGAGCGCTGCGTTTCCACCACCAACCGCAACTTTGTGGGACGCATGGGTCATGTGGACAGTGAGGTCTATCTAGCTTCTCCCGCCACCGCCGCCGCCAGCGCCCTGACCGGCTACATCACCGACCCGCGCACGGTCTGACCCGAAAGGAGCATGAGCATGAACGCAAGAGGTTCTGTTTTCAAATACCCGGATAACGTGGATACCGATGTCATCATCCCGGCACGCCACCTGAACACGCAGGACGCCAAGGAGCTTGCCAGCCACTGCATGGAGGATATCGACAAGGACTTTGTGAACCGGGTGCAGCCCGGTGATATCATGGTGGGCGGCTGGAACTTTGGCTGCGGCTCCTCCCGCGAGCACGCACCCCTGTGCATCAAGACTGCCGGCATTGCGGTGGTTATTGCCAAAAGCTTTGCCCGTATCTTCTACCGCAACAGCATCAACATCGGCCTGCCCATCATGGAGTGCCCGGAGGCTGTGGACGCCATCGAGGCAGGGGACACCGTTCGGGTGGATTTTGACACCGGCGTCATCACCGACGAGACGACGGGCCGGACCTTCCAGGCCGCCCCGTTCCCGCCGTTCATCCAGAACATCATCGCCAAGGGCGGCCTGATGAACAGCTTGAAGGATTAAAAAGGCTTCCCCCGCGGGGGAAGCTGTCACCGAAGGTGACTGATGAGGGGCGGCGCTGCCTTTATTGCCCGTTTATGGGCAGTTGCGGAAAGCTCCCCCTCATCCGACCTCACTACGTTCGGTCACTTTCCCCCTCAGGGGAAGGCTATATGCGAGAGGAGACACCCATGAACAAAAACATCACTCTG
>OLFG01000447.1_pt1 | contig 9984 bp, 10 predicted proteins | sample 1603061 | NCBI WGS metagenome assembly OLFG01 (sample SAMN02675044, study PRJEB24791) | human gut metagenome, SKBSTL002 | isolation source: stool | host: Homo sapiens | place: USA
GGGGGAGTTCGCTTAACCCTCGATCGGGCTCAGGTCGCTCTGCTTGCCGCCGTAGATGCCCATGGGCTCAACGTGGATGCCGGCAACGGAGACCAGGTGGGTGCCCTTCTCCTCATTGAAGTTGTCCAGGTAGGGCTGATGCTGGAAGTAGTTGGTGTCGCACTGGCCATCCTCAACGATGGTGTTGGGGATCACATAGTCATCGTACTCCTGGATGTCCAGCGTAATGCCCTTGTCGGCCAGGATCTGCTTGCAGACCTCCAGGATCTCGCAGTGGGGAGCGGGGGTGGCAGCGCAGCTGACGGTCTCGCCGTTCAGTGCGTCATAATCGATGGAAGGATCATAGCCGTCGGTGGGGTCTTCCACAACAGAGACCACAGCGCCGCCGTAGCTCTCGGTCATAAAGTCCTTGACCTGCTGGCTCTGCAGGGCAGCGACCAGAGCCTTGATCTTGGGCTCGTTCTCGTTGCCCTCCTTGCAGACCAGAACATTGACGTAAGCAGAAGAGCCGTCCTCCATTGCCAGAGCGTCGGTCATGGGGTCCAGACCAGCGGAGATGGCGTAGTTGGAGTTGATGACAGCGTAGTCCTCATCCTGCAGGACGTTGGGCACCTGAGCAGCCTCGACCTCGTCCACATTGACGTTCAGGGGGTTCTCCTCGATGTCGTTCTTGGTGGCGGTCAGGCCGGCATCTGCCTTCAGCTTGAAGAAGCCGTTCTTCTCCAGCAGGGTCAGGGCGCGGGCCTCATTGGTGGTATCGTTGGGCACAGCCACCTTGATCTTATCCAGCTTAGCTGCGGCAGAGGATGCCACGCTGCCGGATGCAGCGGCGGAAGAAGCAGTGGAAGAAGAACCACCGCAGGCAGTCAGGGCAGCGGCTGCGGCTGCCACACCGGTAACTTTCAGAAAATCGCGACGAGTAATCATAGTTTTGTTCCCTCTCTATTGTTCTCTATTATGTACTGCGACCCGCACGGCACCTTTCCGCGCGCGGCCTTGAACGGATGAATGAAAAAATGCCCCCGTCCTTACGAGCCTTAGACTCTGCAAGGACGGAGGCATGAACATACTTCCGTGGTACCACCTTGGTTCACTGTATCCTTACGGATACAGCCTCGATGCTGCGGCAGCGTGTACTGCTTACAGCCGGACGCTGTAACGGGCGCATCCCGTTGCGGGCTTAGCACTCCTGCGCCTCGTCCGCACGGCTCCGAGACCATTTTCAGCTTCCTGTTTCCTGCCCTTTTCCACCGCCCGGGCTCTCTGGTAAGGATCAATGCGAAGGCCTACTCTTCTCTTCACAGCCATTTTTATGATATTGACACTATAATAAACCCATCGGCGGCATTTGTCAACACCTTCAACGAAGTTTTTGGGTAGGGATATGGCTTCCGGCCTTTTGCCGCGCCCGTTTTGCTTGACAATGCGCACAAAAAGGGTTATACTATAACTACAAAAGGCACTGCGACAAGCGGTTGGCCCTTTAGGTTTTTAGTTTAACTTTTATCCAAAGAAAAACCGTCACCTGTGGGGGGTGGCGGTTTTTACTTTCTTACCTTGATCGTAAACGTAAATCCAAACAAGTGGAATGTCAAAGTAATAGGCATGTTCTCACCTCCTTCCGGAAGTGAGAGCCAACCGCCTGCCGTATGTGCAGTACCTTTCGATCGCTTTTCAGCGACAGGATGATTATAACATATTCCGACCCTTTTCGCAAGAAAGCTCTGGTGTTTCCAGAGCTTTTTATTATACGCCCTTGTATGCGGCTGGTGCACATGATAAAATAGGGTATCATCTTTTGCAAGGAGAGCAGGCAATGAACAGCAGAGACCCTTTTCCCGATGAAGAGCTGCGCCGCCGCATCATGGATTTTATCATGGCCGCAGGGCAGACCCTGCTGGAAAACGGCGCGGAGGTGTTCCGGGTGGAGCAGACCATGGAGATCATGGCGCGCAGCTTCCATTTGCGGGAGTTCCACGTTTATGTGCTGACCAACGGCATTTTTGCCAGTGCCGGCACTGCCGAGATCAGCGAGGTGCGCAACGTACCGGTGCGCACCACCCATCTGGGGCGGGTGGCGGCGGTGAACGAGCTTTCCCGCCAGATCGCCCAGACCGGGATGACCTTGGATGAAGCCGAGAGCCGTCTGGTGCTGGCGCGGCAGCTGCCCTTCCCCAAAGATCACGTGCAGCTGCTGTCCGGGCTGTGCGGGGCGTTCTGCTTTGCCATGATGTTCGGCGGCAACCTGCGCAGTGCACTGGCAGCTGCCGGGGCGGGACTGGTGGCCAGCTGGTATCTGCTGTGGTGCGGGCGGCATGAAGTGCCCGGCGGCTTCCAGAAGATCAGCACCGCCGCGCTGATCACGCTGGTGTGCATTCTGCTGTGCAATCTGCTGCACACTTCTGCAAGCCACGCCATCATCGGTACGCTGATGATTTTGACCCCGGGCATCGCCTTTACCATGGGCATCCGGGACTTTGTGCAGGGCGACTACCTTTCCGGCACCATCCGCATGATCGACGCTTTGCTCATTGCCGCCAGCATTGCCATAGGCACCGGCCTTGTACTGCGGCTGTACACGGTACTTACGGGGGTGGTCGTGGTATGATGTCCCTTACAGCTGCACAGATCGGCGAGCTGACCACGCAGTTTTTTCTGGCCGCGGCAGGCACGCTGAGTTTTGCCATTCTGTTTGCATGCCCCAGGCGCTGTCTGCCCTACTGCGCGCTGGTAGGCGCTGTGGGCTGGCTGTGGTACGAGTTGCTGACCCTGCTGGGCGCAGACGCCGCCACGGCCTCCCTGCTGGCGGTCATTCCGCTTACCATCCTTACCCGCGTGTTTGCCATTACCCAAAAAACGCCGGTCACGGTGTTTTTGCTGACCGGCATTTTCCCGCTTGTGCCGGGCGCAGGCATCTACTACACCGCCTACTATTTCATCCAGAACGAAAACACCCTTGCCCTTGCCAAGGGCATCAGCACCTTTAAAATCGCCGTGGCGCTTGCCATCGGCATCAGTCTGGTGCTGTGCGTGCCTATCCCGAAAAAACGGCGAAAATGACTATATGTAAAAAAGGACGGCAGTCACACGACTGCCGTCCTTTTTTACATTAAACGTTAAGAGCAAAAACTGCCCAAAGACTTAGTTTTTCTTTGCCTCGACACGAACGGTATTGTTGCTCCAGTTGATGGTAAACGGACCATCGCCCACGACAGTATAAGTATCACCTGCATACTGTTCTGCCACCTTCTTGGTGATAGTCTTCTGGCTTGCATAAACCGTGACGCCCTCAAAGATCATCCGATCGACTTCCTTGCCGTCAACTACCTCATAGTAATAGATATCCACCGGCACTTCGATTTCGTCCAGCATCACCTTAACGCCATCTTCACCGGTAGGAAGCTTAGCGATCTTCAGCTCGCCAGTAGAAACGGTCTTATAGCCAACCGGGAAGTAATTGTTGGGGATCTCAGACACCTTAACAGTGGTCTTATCCTGTGCAACCTTGAGGTAGTTCTGATCGCCCACGGTAGCGCCATTGCACATAAAGACAACCTTGACGTCCTTAGTCAGGACTTCTTCAGCAGAGCAACCGGCCAGCACACCAGCAGCAGCAACAGCCAGAGTGGCAACGCCTGCACCCTTCAGGAACTGACGACGAGAGATGTTAGACATAGTAATCAACCTCACAATCTTTCTTTCAAGCACGCCTTACACTCCGTGTAATGCGCTTTGCACCTCTATAATACCCTCTTCTGCCCCGGGTTGTCAAGTGCTTTGTAGAAGTATTCACTAAAAAATAGTAGAATTTTTTTCTCTCGCACAAGATAGATTTAAGTCGGTTGAGGGATTAGAAAACGCCGGAAACCCGCATAAACACTATGTTTTTGCGTGTTCTCGGCGTTTCTTTTATCGCCTGTTTTGGTGGTGCGTTTTCGGCTAATGGTGCCCAAATGGTGCCCAAATCCCACGCGGGGCTATAAAAGGCTATAAGAAGCAGTAAAAAGATAAGGCGGTTAAAGCTCAATTTCGCTGCTCTTTTTCTTCGCCGCACTCTTTGCTTTCTTCGGCTCGGCTTCCTTTGCCTTTGCCGGGTCTGCCTGTTTGACAGCCCCATGATAAGCGTCCAGGACTTCTTTTTTCCGTTCAAGCCGCACGTCAACATAGCGGGCAGTAACGGCTTCAAAGTTCATAGACAATCCAAGCGATACGCCGATACCCGCAAGCGTATGTCCTAACACTTCGCCTACGGTGTAGAAGTCGCCCGTCAGTTGGTGCATATTCGTAGCCGCCGTATGGCGTAAATCGTGAAAGCGAATATGCGGCATATCCAAATCTTCAAGCAGTTTTCCAAACTGTGAAGATACCCACGACGCGGAGATAGGGGAACCGTCCGGCTTTGCTACAACAAGGTCATTGTCATAATAAGGTTTCCCGTCTTTTTCTGCCTGTTCGCGCTGTGCTTCCTGCATGGCAAACTGTTTTAGGAAGAACGGGCGGGCAAGCTCTGTAATCGGCAGCGTGCGCCCGTTGGACTTCGGCGGTGCCATTTCCTCGATAACCTTTGTTTTTGGCGGCACCTTAAAGGGAAGCTGCTCGGAAACATCAAAAGTGTTGTTTTCCAAGTCAACATTGCGCCAACGCAAGCCCAAGATTTCAGAACGCCGCATACCATAAAGCCCGCCTAAAATGACGGGCATTTCCCACACTGTACCCTCGACGCGCTGCATAAGGGCTTTTACCTGTTCCGGCGTGTAAGGGTCGGGGGTCTTGTCGCTCTTTCCAAACTTCGTCAGCGTGTCCTTTGCCGCGTTGGTTTCGATATAGCGGTATTTGCGGGCATGGCTCAACGCCACGCTTAAAACACGTTTTGCCCCGGCAGCGGTGGACGGTTTCAATCCTTTGTCGATAATCTGCTGAAACATCTTGTCTACCATAGCAGGGGTAAGCTGATTGAGGGCAACGCCGCCGATATACGGATTGATATAGTTTGCAATCGTCTTTTTGTACCCGTCATAGGTAGAGGGGCGCAAGTTCACTCTTGCGTAGCTTTCCACCCAATCGTTAAGGTAGCTTGCGACGGTCTGTTTCCGCTGTGAAGTGATTGACGCAATTTGCCCCGGATTTTGGAGCTTCGTTTTCATTTCCGCTTCGTGCTGCGTCGCTTCCTTTTTGGTGGCAAAGCCCTTTTTCGCATAGGACTTCTTTTTCCCGTCCGGGGCGGTGTATTTTATATTCACGTCGTAGACTGTACCCGGTCGCCCGGTCAGTACGCCGTTACTGTCGCGTTTGTTCTTAACTTGTCTTGATGATACCGCCATAGCTTAACCTCCCTGTCGTGCCGGGGGCTTCGCTGTTTTCTTTGCTCTGTGATACCAGTCCCAGATAGCAGCGTCAGCTATCAATCGGCGGTTTCCATTCTGTATATATTCAAGCTCGCCGCTATCCATAAGCTCGCGCAGTTTATTTTCCCCGATACCGCTAACTTTGCTCATTTGCTCAACGGTCTTTAACATAGGGAATACAGGGATAGCGGGGCTTGCAGTTTCCTTTTTTGCCATAGGAAAATACCCCCTTTCATAAATGGCTAAAAAGTCAGATTTACAAAAAGTGGGCTTTAATCAGACGGCTTCGGCAAGCTCCACGGGAATTGCACCCCTGCATGGTTCTCATGCAGCCCTACCCATTACCTGCGACGCTTCTAACGCTCGGATTATGGCGGTAGGGGAGTATCATTATACCGATATATGGATTGTGGCGGCAGACGTGCCAAGGTCTGCTATGGAACGCTGATAGTTCTCGCTCGGTGTTTCTCCCGCCTTTCGGTCATCGCGTATCAGCCCAACGGCTCCCCATATATCGAATGTATCTGATTTGCCCTATGCTGCGTCGCCGTTATCTTGCGCCGCTTTCTTTGTCAAGGTGCTGCGATAGTCTGAATATGTGGAACGGAAAGGGGAACGTCCACATACTATGTCAGTCTATCTTATAGTCCAGAACAGCCCGCATGAGCTTCGCTTGCAGCCGGTCGCGCATATCCTCGTCTATGCCGTAATAAACATTGCCGTATTCATCACGCACTTTACGGGTAGACAGGTAGGCTATGTAGCTTGCGTAGTGCTGCACAACGATTTTCATTGCTTCGGGGTCGCCCTTTGTTGCGGCTAAAATAACCGGGTAAGGCAATAAGCCGCGTTCGTCGGGATTGTTGCTAATCGGTTCATTCATCGGCTTTCCTCCAAAAATCTTTTTAACAGCTCAAAAGAGCTTGTCCGTCGAAATTGTACTGTGCTGCGCGGTATCTTCATCAGCTCCGCGATTTCTGCGTCTTTCATATCAAAGAAGTAATACAACAGTACAGCTTGACGCTTTTCTTCCGGCAAAGAGTGAAGCGCGTCGGCAAGCTGTTTCGCCGTAATTTCTTTCCCAGCGACAAAGAAAGATTTTTCAGCTTCATCATTTACAAAATACTTGTCGCAAGTGTAAAGCTGATTTTCTTCCTGTGGCGACAGGTCTGAAAAAGTGACTTCATGCTTTTTCCGATACTTTCTTTCTCGGATAGCGTCGATAGCTTCATTCCTCAATACCGCTTTGCAAAAGCCGTTGAATGTGCAGCGTTTCTGCCATTCAATGCGATTAGGTTCCATATTCTCACCCCCTTTCGTACCCGGTGGGGGCAGGTTTATTTCTCCCCTTTCGCAAACCCTCGACGGACGCGCGAAAGATTTTGCCAACTGGGGAGCAAACTTTTTCAAAAAATTTTTGAAAAAGCAAAATGCGCCTGTCCGAAAAGCCCGGACAGGCGCATAAGTATAGTAAAAAGTATTCAGATGATTTGACAGTTCATATTCAAGGGTAGAAATGTCCCCGGCGGTGGTCGGGCTTTTTTTGATAAGTCAAAGAATGTAAGAATTTGTCGATACAGTTTATAGCTCATGGCGGTTCCCTCCTAAAGCCGCCATGTCTTTTACATGGTTTAGGGTCGTCGTAGGTTTCTGATAGGCAAAAAGAAACGGCGGCTCTGAAAATCAAAGCCGCCGAAAAATAGTAGGCGCGTGAAAATGCTTCTGCTCTGCGACGGCTTTTTTTCTTTTGCCGTCGTCCGGCAGATTATTTTTTTATGAGTAAGGGCGAAAAATCAATCGTAATCATAAAATTATGGTCATGTATTTCAATTATTGGATTTGTACAATTCATCATAAGTAATAGCTTTTTCACAATGTAAAGTCCTTGTCCAGACGTACCATTACTTCTTGAAACATCTGCTACATAAAAGCGTTCCAACAGTTTTGAATATTCTTCTGTAGGAATAGATGCAACAGGATTTTTAATACAGAGTTGTACAGAATCTGCAATATTAATTAGTTGAATTACAACATTATTTGTAGTGGATGTTACCGCATTGAATATAAGATTTTGTATAATGCGAATACACGCCTTTCTGTCAGCATTAAGATAGATGTCCATATTAGGTATTTCTATTTGGGGTTCAATTCCATTAACGCTGAAAATCGAATAATTGTCTAGCAGGATTTCAGTAAGCAATGAGCATAGCTCAACCTTTTCATAGTAAAATGGATATTGTCCTGCTTCTAAAAGAGAGATTTGATAAAAGTCATCTATGAGACGTTCTAATCTCAATGCTTTTCCGGATAATGCTGAAATATATTCCGCTCTTTTTTCATCAGGCGCACTTGATAGAAGTTGCAAATATCCGCGAATGGAAGTTAGTGGTGTCCGTAAATCATGAGAAAGGCAAGAAATATTCTCTTTTAATTCATTCTCCTTTTTTTGAATTTCGCCCAGATAAATATTATCTTTTGATACAATCTGATTTATGATTTCAACCAAATGCTCTAACCGCCTATCAGATAAAGACACTGTAACTAACTTTTTCGTTTTTCTATTCAGAATAGCATTTAGTTGGACGATTACTTTATATATCTGTATTTTCCAGTTAATTAAAGAAATTGAAAGGATAATGACCAATGCTATCAGAACAAGAAACATAATCGCCCAACCCATATTCTACCTCCCTTTTACTTGATTTCTTTTCTAATCATAATAAGACCGCCAACAATCAAAAGAGAAATGCACCCTATGAAATAGAATGGTAAATGCTCAATAATACCCATTGTGCGACAAGAGCTGAAATTCATCCAATAGTACATAGGATTTCCATATACAAAAAATTTTAAGGGTATTGAAACCGTCTCCATATCACTCCATAGCATTAAGTAAACAGACGCTCCACTGAATACATATAAGCAGCAAATCCCTGTTACAATCCCTGTATTTTGAATAACGACACATAAAAAAATAGAAATGCTTTCTAATGCTAATAAAACCGTTCCGCAAGCAAGAGCCCATCCCAAAAGGTTTATTACTTCACTCGCAGTTGGAATGTAACCGGATTGTATGATTTCAATAACGAAAAATGTAGCTACAAAAATCAGATACGTTATCAGAGACACCACCAATATTGTAATCGCTTTGGTGTAGTAGAGAATAGTTCGTTTAGTGCCGTATGCAACAGATAATTTGATTGTACCCGTATTATATTCTTTTGTAAAAAATATGGTTGCAAATAAAATGCCAATAATCCAGAAAAAGGCTGTATATGCAAGAGATGAGCGGGCAACAGTTTGAAACGTTGGTATTTCACTAGATAGATAACACTTAGCTTGAAATCCGATTACACTTTCTGTTCCATCTCCGGCTCCAAAAAAAGTCATGTCACCAAGTGCAAAAGAGACCATTATAACCGCCGCACATACGCCTAATATAGTTATCAATATCTTTGAGTGACGCAATTTATAAAATTCAGCTTTAAAATGGTTAATCATTTTGGCACCCTCCTATCAAATTAGTGTAATAAGTTTCAAGACTATCTCCAGATTGTGCTAACTGATAAATCGTAATATTATTTGCACTTAGCAACGCTGATACTTTTCCGGCATTTTCAACATAATCATATAGATGAATACTTTTGTCTGGCATAACAGAAAAATTTGAAGTATTCAGTTTGCTTTCCAATAAAACACTAGCAGCAGCTACATCATTCACTTGCAACAACAAATGCTTTTTGCAGCGTTTGTCTAACTCTGTAGCGGTAATTTCCTGTAAAAGTTTCCCCTCATGTAAGATACCATATCTATTTGCTAATTGATGAAGTTCCGTGAGAATGTGACTTGAAATCAAAATAGTGATTCCACGTTCTTTATTTAGTCTTTTGAGTAAGTTTCTTAATTCGATAATTCCAGTAGGGTCTAGTCCGTTAATTGGTTCATCTAGTACGAGAAATTCAGGATTCCCAAGCAAAGCGATTGCGAGAGCTAGTCTCTGCCGCATACCCAAAGAGAAATCTTTTGCTTTTTTCTTTCCGGTATCTTTCAAACCAACTAATGCTAAAGCATTATCAATGCAACCTTTTCCTGGAATACCGCGTTGCAAACGTTGTACCTCCAAATTTTCATAGGCTGTCATATCAAGATAAAGAGAAGGGCTCTCAATAATACAGCCAATGCGCTCACGCTGCTTTGCAAGTTTCTTATTGCTTTCACCGAATAAAGCAATTTTGCCAGTAGTAGGTTCCGCCAGTCCGGTTAGTAAACGAATCATTGTTGTTTTACCGGCACCGTTTTCTCCGATAAACCCATAAATATCTCCTTGCATTACAGACATAGATACTTGATTTAGGGCTAGTGTATTGCGATACTTTTTTGTGATGTTGATAGCTTCAAAAACTGTTACGTTCATATTTTCACAGCTCCTTTCTTGTTATTTAGTATCGCAGACAATTCCTTGAATAATCTAAAGGTAAAGCTAAAGATTATCTAAAGCTCACTTTGCAAATCGGTAACCCAAGCCCCATATGGTCTTAATTCGGCAGCCTTCGCCCTTTAATTTTTTTCGTAAGTTACTTATATGTGTGTTAATGACATCATTATCCCTTGCAAATGGTTCTTGCCAAATACTTTCATA
>OLFG01000461.1_pt1 | contig 9798 bp, 9 predicted proteins | sample 1603061 | NCBI WGS metagenome assembly OLFG01 (sample SAMN02675044, study PRJEB24791) | human gut metagenome, SKBSTL002 | isolation source: stool | host: Homo sapiens | place: USA
AGTTCAGACGTGTGCTCTTCCGATCTGTGGGCGAGGGCGCAAGCTTTGTCTGCGCCGACATTCCCGGCCTGATCGAGGGTGCCAGTGAAGGCGTTGGTCTGGGCCACGATTTCCTGCGCCATGTGGAGCGCTGCCGCCTGCTGCTGCACGTCGTTGACGTTTCCGGCAGCGAGTGCCGCGACCCCATCGAGGACTTTGAAAAGATCAACGAGGAGCTGGCAAAGTTCAGCCCCGTGCTGGCCGAGCGCCCGCAGATCGTGGTGGGCAACAAGTGCGACCTTGCCACCGAAGAGCAGATCGAGACCTTCCGCCAGTATGTGGAGGGCAAGGGTCTGACCTTTGTGCCCATCTCTGCCGCCACCATGCAGGGCGTAAAGCAGCTGCCGGGGCTCGTGTACAACCGCCTCAAGGATATCCCGCAGGTGCCGGTGTTCACCCCCGAGTACAAAAAGCCGGAGCCCAAGAAGAATGGCCGCGATTTCACCATCCAGCGCATGGAAGCCCATGTGTGGAGCGTGGATGCCCCGTGGCTGGAGTATATTCTGGCCGGCAGCAACGTGGACGACTACGAGAGCCTGCAGTTCTTCCAGCGTCAGCTGGGCGAGAGCGGCATTCTGGACGCGCTGGTGCAGAAGGGCGTGGAAGAGAACGATACCATCCTCATCGGCGATTATCAGTTCGACTATATCTTCTAAGGATAAAGCATCATGAACGAATCAGAAAAGATCGACCCGCGGGAGCTCAGCCCGCTGGCGCTGGCCTTTGTGGGGGACAGCGTGCTGGAGCTGCTGGTGCGTCAGCGTCTGGTGGAGCACCACCGCCTTTCAGCCGGAAAGCTGAATGCCGAAAAGGTCAAGTATGTCTCTGCCAAGGCGCAGTTCAGAGAGGAACAGCTGCTGGAGCCGCTGTTCACCGAGGACGAGCTGGCTGTGTTCAAGCGCGGCCGCAACGCCAGCAAGGCCAGCGTTGCCAAGCACGCCTCCCCGGAGGAATACCGTGCCTCCACCGGCTTCGAGTGCCTGTTGGGATGGCTGTACCTGAACGGACAACTGGAGCGTGTGCACCAGCTGTTTGAGGTGCTGTGGCAACAGTTTGACCCTGACCAGAAATAAGAATGCGAAAGCCCGCTGCTTTCCACACTGGAAACCAGTGGTGGAGGGCAGCGGGCTTTGCTTGTTGGCATCTGCGGTCCGTCAGATGCCGCTTACGCCATCAGCGGCTGTTTTTTGCGTTGCTGGAACGGCTGTTGGTGGAGTTCTTGGCGCTCTCGTCATCGGCACCCTTGGTGTACTGGTTGGGGTGCTTGTGCTCGTTGGTTGCGCTGTTGGTGGTCTTGCTGCTGGTACGGTTAGAGGTCTGGTTCTTGCAATTGGTACTGCGGTTCTCACTGCGGTTTTCCATGATGTGAATGCTCCTTTCGGTCGTTGCTGTGGGGGCGGGGCCGCCCTCACAGTCCATAGTGTGGCCGCAGCCGGCGGCTTTATACATCCCATGGGAGGAAAAGAATATGCCTACGGAATATTTTGAGCAGCGGGAGCGTGCCCTGCTGGGCCAGCGGTACGAGCAGCTGTATGCCGCCCCGCAGCAGACGGCAGAGCGCGGGGTCACCGTGTCGGCGCTGCGCACCACACCGGAGCAGTTTGCGCAGAGGGCAGATTTCCCGCTGGAACCCTCGCCCTTCTGCAAGGCGGCTTTTGTGGTGCATCAGCCGGATTTTAAGCCCGGACGGCATCCGTACCACCATGCGGGTGTGTTCTATTCGCAGGAGCCCTCGGCTTCTTCAGCAGCGCCGCTGCTGGGAGTACAGCCGGGGATGCGGGTGCTGGATCTGTGCGCCGCGCCCGGCGGCAAAAGCAGCCAGCTGGCGGCGGCATTGCAGGGGCGCGGTGTGCTGGTGAGCAACGAGTATGTGGCTGCGCGTGCCGAAATTTTAAAAAGCAACCTTGAGCGCATGGGCGTTTCCAACGCCGTGGTGCTCAACGAGACTCCCGCCCGCATTGCCGAGGCGCTGCCGGAGTTTTTCGACCGGGTGCTGGTGGACGCGCCTTGCTCCGGTGAGGGAATGTTCCGCAAGGAGCCGGTAGCGCTGCAGCAGCACTGCGAGGCACTGGTAAAGCAGTGCGCAGAGCTGGGCGCACAGATACTGGACTGCGCCGCAGCAGCACTGGCTCCCGGCGGGCAGCTGGTGTACTCCACCTGCACCTTTGCGCCGGAGGAGGACGAGGGACAGGTGGCGGCGTTTTTGCAGCGCCACCCGGAGTTTGTACTGGCAGATGTGCTGGGCAACGTGGATTACACCTTTGGCAGCGCAGGCGAAGAGAACCGCACCGGCGGTCTGCCGCTGGATGTGAGCAAGGTGCGCCGCATCTGGCCCTGCCAGGGCGGCGAAGGGCACTTTATGGCCCGGCTGGTCAAGGCCGGTACGCCCCGCACCCTGCCGCCGGAGGGAGAATACACCCCGGAGGAGCAGCTCTGGCTTGCCGCCGCTGCCGAGGCGGGCAAAAAGGGCAAGGGCAAGGCGAAGCCTGCCAAGGCCGCAGATGCCCGCAGCGCCCGCCGCGCAGACAGTCGCGCCTGCCGGGACGCCGTGCAGGGCACGAGCCGCCGCACCCGGGATACCGGGGCAGGGGAGGCCACCCCGGCGCAGAGCCTTGCCGCATGGCAGGAGTTTGCCCGGCAGTATTTCCCCGCGCTGGCGCAGCGCCCGGCCGTGGTGCACGGCGGTGGTGTGTTGTTGCCGGTGGCCTTTCCGCAGACGGGACTTCATGTGCTGCGGGCGGGGGTGTTTGTGGGCAGCGTGCAGAAGGGCCGCTTTGTGCCGGAGCATCATCTGTTTACGGCCTTTGGAGGCCTCTGCACGAACTGCGAGCAGCTGACTCTTGCCGACTGCCGTTGCACCGAGTACCTCTCCGGCCGCGAAGTGGAAGCCCGCACAGCAGCGGACGGCTGGTGCTGCGTGACCGTGGACGGCTGGCCGCTGGGTGGCGGCAAGGTGTCCGGCGGGAGAGTGAAAAACCACTATCCCAAGGCGCTGCGGCTGCTGTAAACCGCAGATTTACACGCATCCGGGCGAAAATCGGGCTTTTCAGGCTTGAACGCGCCGGTGGATTGTGATAAAATAATAGAGTTAGATTTTGTGTGCTGCCACAAGCGGGCGACCACAGCCCGTCTGCCCGCAGGCGGAGATACCGATAAATTTAGGAGGCTCTTTCCCATGTCTGGACATAGCAAATGGAACAACATTAAGCGCAAGAAGGAAAAGACTGACGGCGCCCGCGCCAAGGTCTTTACCAAGATCGGCCGCGAGATCAGCGTTGCCGTCCGTGACGGCGGCCCCAACCCGGCTTCCAACAGCAAGCTGGCAGATCTGATCGCCAAGGCAAAGCGCATGAGCGTGCCCAACGATAACATCCAGCGTATCATCAAGAAGGCCGAGGGCGGCGACAAGACCGAGTTCGAGGCCATCACCTACGAGGGCTACGGCCCCGGCGGCGTTGCTGTCATGGTCGAGACCCTGACCGACAACCGCAACCGTACCGCTGCCGACCTGCGCCACTACTTCGATAAGAACGGCGGCAATCTGGGCGCTATGGGCTGCGTGGCCTTCCTGTTCAACCAGAAGGGCGTCATCGACATCTCTCTGGAGGATAAGGACGCCGACGAGGCCATGATGGACGCTTTGGATGCCGGTGCCGAGGACTTTGATGCCAGCGAGGACGCAGCCGAGGTCACCACCGACCCCGAGAACTACTCCGCTGTGGTCAAGGCTCTGGAGGAGAAGGGCTACGAGATCCTGTCCGACGATCTGGCCATGGTGCCCATGACCACCACCCGCCTGACCGATCCCGATCAGCTGAAGCAGATGGGCAAGCTGCTGGATTCTCTGGAAGATAACGATGACGTCCAGAACGTCTGGCACTCTCTCGAGAACGAAGAGGACCTGCCGGAATAAGCTTCCGCAAGGCTCTTTGCTCCTGAAATAAAACGATAAAAAGCCGCTTTTTGTGCTGTTTGGCACGAAAGGCGGCTTTTGCTTGTTATTTTTGTATGTCGTGCGGATAAGGGTTCCTTCTGGCATCAGAAAAATCGTACTCTGCACGCATATCCTCATCGTATGATGGATTTTCCGAAGAAGTGCTATTAGATTTATCGTTCATAGTGCGTCCACAGACTGAGGATCTTAACGGTCTGCTCTTTTTCATAGACCTGATAAACAAGGCGGTGCTGGATGTTGATGCGGCGGCTGTATGCACCGTTCAGATCACCCACCAGCTTTTCGTACGGGGGCGGGTTTTGGAAAGGATCAACACGGATGATTTCAATGAGTGCCTTTGCCTTTTCGTCCAGATGGGCAGACTTCAGTTTTGGTACGTCCTTTGCAGCGGTTTTGGTGTAAACGACCTTGTACATTTACCACTCCACCGCCGTTTCGTCCACACAGTCCTCAAGCGACGTGGCGATTCCGTCCATGATCTTTTCGCGCATACCCGGTGCAGAGACCAGATACAGCGTTTCCATGATGCCGCTGTAATCTTCTTCAGACAGCAGCACGGCATTGCCGTCCTTGGTGGTGATGTTGATGGGCTGGTTGTATTTAATGGTCTGCTCTACATAGTCGAAGGCATTCTTACGGAAATTCGTGATATTTGTAGTGGTCATCGTAGAATCACTCCTTTCGTGTACAGTATAGCGTACGCTTGTAAAAATGTCAATATGCGACCGGCAATCGAAACATGACACACGGTCACCCCTGTGCCAGCGCCCTGCCTTTTGCGTAGTAGCGCTGCATTTCTTCCCGGGGGACCATATTCCCGCCGGTGGCCCAGACCAGATGGGTGGCGTTTGCCAGCGCACCGGCAGGCAGGGCGGTTTCGGTGTAAGCGCCAAGCAGCTGCCCGGGCTGGGTGAGCACCGGGCCGTACATTCCCGCCAGAGCGCTGGGCTCAAGGTAAAGATCTTCGGCGTCTGCCAGCTGCGCCAGAAGGGTGTACATCCGCTCGTCCTGCAGGGTGTAGCAGCCGCTCATAAAGGGACGCATCAGCCCGCCCACAAAGCCGGAGGCGCGTCCCACGGCAAGACCATCGGCGGCGGTGCGGTTGTCGATGCCAAAGTCCTGCACACAAACGCTGCTGTTTTCGCCGGTGGCCATGCCCAGCATCATGCAGGGGGAGTGGGTGGGCTCGGCAAAGAAGCAGTGTGCGGCATCGCCGAACAGCATCTTCAGGCCAAAGGCCACACCGCCGGGGCCGCCGCCCACGCCGCAGGGCAGATAGGCGAAGAGGGGATGCTCCGCATCAACGGTGACGCCCTGCGCATCCAGCTGCTTTTTCAGCCGCAACGCAGCCACAGCATAGCCCAGAAAGAGGGTCTTGGAGTTTTCGTCATCCACAAAGTGGCAGTAGGGGTCGCCCGCCGCCAGCTTGCGACCCTCGGTCACGGCGATGCTGTAATCAGAGGCGTACTCCACCACCTTGACGCCCCGGCTGCGGAGCAGGTCTTTTTTCCATTGCCGCGCGTCAGCGGACATGTGCACGGTGACCTGAAAGCCCAGCTTCGCGCTCATGATGCCGATGGAAAGCCCCAGATTGCCGGTGGAGCCCACCGCAATGGAATACTGCGAGAACAGCTTGCGGAAGCGCTCTTCTGCCAGAACGGCGTAGTTGTCGGTCAGATGCAGCATTCCGCTGTGCAGGGCAATGTCCTCGGCGGTTTTCAGCACTTCATAAATGCCGCCCCGGGCTTTAATGGAGCCGGAAATAGGCAGGTGACTGTCCAACTTGACCCATGCCTGCCCAGCGATGGGGGTACCGCTGCGCTCCTCCAGCACTTTTTGCATCCGGGGGATGGGCTGAACAGGGGACTCGATGATGCCGCCCGCCGCAGCGGTCTCGGGAAAGACGGCGGCAAGATAGGGCGCAAACCGCTCCAGCCGTGCGGCGGCGTCCTCAATGTCGGCCAAAGTCAGCGGGCAGGCAGCCGCAGCCTGTGCAAAGGGCAGCTTGTCCGGGTTTACCCATGCAGTCTCCTTCAGGGCGCAGAGGTCAGAGACCACGGGATATGCCGCGATCCAATCGGCAACAGAACGCCCGGAGATGCACTTGGCAGGTGAAACCATAGTGGATCCTCCTTTATATATAAAAGTAAAAGCAGATGGCGCGCCCGGCGGTTTTTGCGGAGCGCTGCGTGTCTTGAATATAAAGGTTTTTACAGGAATTGTCAACCGGCTGCTCGCCGGGCGGATCAGAGCGCCACGATCTCGGTGGTCACCAGCTGCTGCTCTGCGCCGTAGTTCAGCTTCATGGCGTAGTCGGTCAGGGCACAGAATTCTTCAGCCTCCTTCCGGGTGGCAAAATAGTTTTCGGTAAGTACCTCGGAGCTGCCGCGGGCGTGGAAGATGGTCTTTACCACAAAGTTGTTTTCGTCCATAGTATGCCTCTCTTTTCCAGTTGATGCGGGAGACGCCGCCGTCCCTCGGTGTAATTGCAGTATAACAGGACAAATGTCCCACAGAACGGACTTTTAACGGAAGCAGGACATATTTTTGCGCAAACCGGTCAAAAAGCCGCACCAGCCGGAGGAACAGGAAAAGCTTGGAAGAAGAGCAGCACACTGCCCAAAAACCTTGTTAAAAAACTGGCATTTTGCCATTTTTGTGTAAAGTATACAAGAATAAACACAAAAAAATGGCATTGTGCGTATTGCTATTTTAAAACTGATATATTAGAATATAAGCAAGAAGAGCGTGCAGGCGTACTGCGCGTGCCATAAGATAAATAACGACAGGAGGAACTTCTCTATGCCTATGAAAATGGGTTGGCGCTGGTATGGCGAGGGCAACGACCCCGTCACCCTGAGCGACATCAAGCAGATCCCCGGCGTGACCAGCATCGTCTGGGCACTGCACAACAAGATGCCCGGCGAGATCTGGGAAATCGACGAGATCCAGAAGGTTGCAGACCAGATCCACGCCTACGGCTTTGATATGGATGTTGTCGAGTCCGTCAACGTGCACGACGATATCAAGATCGGTCTGCCCACCCGCGACCAGTATATCGAGAACTACAAGCAGTGTATCCGCAACCTGTCCAAGTTCGGCGTCAAGGTCATCTGCTACAACTTCATGCCCATCTTCGACTGGACCCGTACCGACCTGTTCCACCCGGTAGGCGATGGCTCCACCGCACTGTTCTACGAGAAGGACAAGATCAAGGGCGATTACAAGGCGATGGCTGAGTATATCATGTCCTTCACCGAGAAGTATAATATGACCTTCCCCGGCTGGGAGCCGGAGCGCATGGCAAAGCTGGACGAGCTGTTCAAGGCCTACGCCCCTGTCACCAAGGAGAAGCTGTGGGAGAACCTGAAGTACTTCCTGGAAGCTCTGATGCCCACCTGCCACGAGTGCGACATCAAGATGGCCATCCACATGGACGATCCCCCTTGGGATATCTTCGGCCTGCCCCGCCTGCTGGTGGATGAGCCCAGCATCGACCGCTTCCTGAAGATGGTGGACGATCCGTACAACTGCCTGACCCTGTGCACCGGCAGCCTGAACGCAAACCCCAACAATAACTGTGCCGAGATCATCCGCAAGCACTGCGACCGCATTGCCTTCGGTCACGTCCGCAACATCCACCACTTCCCCAACGGCGACTTCTCTGAGGCTGCGCACCGCGACTGCTGCGGCGAGACCGGCATCATTGAGGTGATGCGCGCTTACCATGACTGCGGCTTTGAGGGCTACATCCGCCCCGACCACGGCCGTCAGCTGTGGGAGGAAGGCCCCGGCGTCTGCCGCCCCGGCTATGGCAAGTATGACCGCGCTCTGGGCATCCAGTATATGCTGGGTATCTGGGATCTGCTGGATCGTCTGGATGAAGAAAAGAAGGGCTGATGATTATGAAGCTGTCTGATATCAAAAACGGCAATCTGTCCGCCGAGTGGGCAGAAAAGGGCTACGAGCTGCCCAAATTCGACATCGAGGCTGTCAAGGCCAAGACCCACGCCGAGCCCACTTGGGTGCACTTCGGCGCAGGCAACATCTTCCGCGCTTTCCCCGCTGCCGTGCTGAACGATGCACTGAACAGCGGCAAGTACGACCGCGGCGTCATCGTGGCTGAAAGCTTCGACTACGAGATCATCGATAAGGCTTACCAGCCCTACGATAACCTGAGCCTGCTGGTTTGCCTGAAGTCCACCGGCGAGATCGAGAAGAAGGTCATCGCTTCCGTTACCGAGAGCCTGAAGGCTGACTACTCCTTCGGTGCCGACTGGGCACGTCTGGTGGAGATCTTCCAGAACCCCAGCCTGCAGATGATCTCCTTTACCATCACCGAGAAGGGCTACGGCGTTGCTCCCGCTGATCTGGAGCGCGGCCTGACCCCCGTGCTGGCCATGGGCAAGGTCACCGCTCTGCTGTACGAGCGCTTCAAGGCCGGCAAGCTGCCCCTGACCGTGCAGAGCATGGATAACTGCTCTCACAACGGCGATAAGGTCAAGACTGCCGTCCACGCCTACGCTGCAAAGTGGGTGGAGCAGGGTCTGGTGCCCGCTGAGTTCCTGGCCTATGTGCAGGACGAGACCAAGATCACCTTCCCCTGGAGCATGATCGACAAGATCACCCCGCGCCCGGACGCAAAGGTGCAGGAGATGCTGGCAAAGGACGGCTTTGAGGACAACTACACCATCGTCACCGAGAAGCACACCTTCACCGCTCCCTTCGTCAACGCCGAGGAGACCCAGTACCTCTGCATCGAGGACCACTACACCAATGGCCGTCCTCCGCTGGAGCTGGGCGGTGTGCTGTACTGCGACCGCGAGACCGTGGACAAGATCGAGAAGATGAAGGTCTGCACCTGCCTGAACCCCCTGCACACTGCCATGTCCATCTATGGCTGCATGCTGGGCTACAACCTCATCTCTGCCGAGATGGCAGACGAGGATCTGCGCTCCTTCATCCAGAAGATCGGCTATATCGAGGCTATGCCCGTTGTGGTTGATCCCGGCGTTCTGAACCCCTACGAGTTCATCGGCGCTGTCATCAACCGCCGTCTGCCCAACCCCTTTATGCCCGATGCTCCCCAGCGTATCGCTACCGATACCTCTCAGAAGCTGGCTATCCGCTTCGGCGAGACCATCAAGGCTTACGAGGAGCGCGGTCTGGACAAGTCCAACCTTGTGCTGATCCCGCTGGTGCTGGCAGGCTATGCCCGCTACCTGAAGGGCATCGACGACAACGGCCAGCCCTTCGAGATCTCTCCCGATCCGCTGCTGGCTGAGCTGCAGGCCATCGTCAACCCCTTGGAGGTCAAGGAAGGCGAGCAGGACTTCAGCTGCCTGAAGGCTCTGTACAGCCGTGCCGACGTGTTCGGCGTGGACCTGTACGCCATCGGTCTGGGCGAAAAGATCGAGGGCATGGTCAAGGAGCTGTACGCTGGCAACGGCGCAGTCCGCAAGACCCTGCACAAGTATGTTGTCGCCCGCTGAGCGCTGATACGATCCTGAATTAAGCTATCTTCGTTCCCGCGCTGCGTTTTGCTTTGCCGCAGTGCGGGATTTTTTTGTTTTCGGGCATGGCGGAGCGCATGGCTCTTTACATTTGAAGAGCGATTTGCAATAATAGAAAAAAAGCGCAGGAGGGTCTGTACATGAAAGTAATGGTTTTTGATGTGGGCGGAACCGGGATCAAGTATTCTGTGATGGATGAGCAGCTGAACCGGACCGATACGGGCAGCACGCCCACCCCGGCGGATTCGCAGGAACACTTCCTGAACACCCTGCGGGAGATCTACCTGCCCC
>OLFG01000464.1_pt1 | contig 9758 bp, 9 predicted proteins | sample 1603061 | NCBI WGS metagenome assembly OLFG01 (sample SAMN02675044, study PRJEB24791) | human gut metagenome, SKBSTL002 | isolation source: stool | host: Homo sapiens | place: USA
CCTGGCAGGAAATGGACCGGATGTGCTTATCTTAGATGGAATGCCGGTGGACAGCTATGTGGAAAAAGGAATTTTAACAGATATCTGTGATGTTGTGGATGAGGTAAAGGCTTCGGATGGACTTGTGGATTCCATTGTGAAAGACAGCACAAAGGATGGAAAGATATATGCGATTCCGACACGTTTCTTAGTATCATTTATCACGTCAGATCAGCAGACGGTAGATGCAGGAAAGTCCACGCAGGCACTTGCAGACCGCATCGAAACCCTGGCAAAGGACAAAAGTACGACTTATGTGGTACAGCAGAAGATGGCGGAAGAGTTACTGCTTGATTTTTACAATGTAGATTCCAAAAACTGGGTAAAAGAGGACGGAAGTCTGGATGAAACGAAAGTTTCCGATTATCTGACACAGGTGAAACGTATTTATGATGTGGATGATCACAGCGATATTGAATCCTATGGCAATTTTTTTGAGAGCGGAATGTGCGATGGATACCGTTATGGAACATTAGACAGCATGGATTTATTTGCAGAGAGATGTAAAGTAGAATTTGGAACCATTGCAGATGTCGAGGATTTCCAGTTGATGTTGAGCGCCGGTACGACGGACGGAGCGGTTTATGGGGTGTTGTCGAATGGTGGAACTTCTTCTTATGTCCCATTTTTACAGGCAGGTGTGGTATCTGGAGGCAATGAGGATGCAGGGAAAGCGTTTGTGAAAACATTGCTCGGCAAAGAGGCAGGAGCTTCCAGCAACGGAATCCCGGTGAATGAGGCAGCTTTAAAGGATCAGATCAATGCATTGATGGGACGGACGGAAACAAGCATGTCATTTAACAGGGATGGAAGCGACAAAATGTATACGATTGAATACCGCTCCATGACACAGGAGGAAGCAGATGCGATTTTAGCGCAGCTGGAAGCAGTGGAGCAGTCAGCGCTCACAGACCGTACGATCCAGAACCTTGTGATCAGGCATGGAACAAGCTATGTAAAAGGGGAGAAAAACCTCGAAGAAACGGTAAATGAGATCACAAAGAAAGTGAATCTTTATCTTGCAGAGTAGCAGTAGAAAGGAAGATGACGATAGATTGCAGCAGGCGATGAGAAAGGCATGAGGATGAAAATAAAAAAAATCAGAAAAAAACGAAATCCCGGCTGGTATTTTCTATTGCCCGAATTTCTGGGAGTATCGGTGTTTGGACTGATCCCATTTGCAGATGTGGTGCGGCGCTCTTTTTTCCAGACCGTGGATGGCAGTTTCGTCGGGATCAGTAACTACGTGCAGGTGATAAAAAATGATGCGTTTAATCTTGCAGCGAAAAATACACTGCGTTTTGTGGTCACCTGTATTCCATGCCTGTTGCTATTATCGCTGATCCTGGCAATGCTGTTGCAGCAGGTTTTGATTTTGGCAGAGAAAAAGAAAAGACACCGGGATGTGACGATGGAACAGTTTTACCGGGGCAGTGCAGCGGCACTTAAAAGTATGTATCTGCTTCCGATGGCAATCCCGGCGGCAAGTGTGGTCGTACTGTGGAAGATTCTTTTTGACAGCCACGGATTTGTGAACAGTGCGATCCATGCGCTGTCAGGAATGAGCGGAATCGGGCAGATTTTAAACGTTTTGTCGGTGCAGGAGGTAGACTGGATGAACACCGATGCCGCATTTGGAATCCTCGTATTCAGCTATGTCTGGAAATATTTAGGATACGATATTGTGCTCTGGATGGCGGGGCTTTCCGCAATCCCACAGGGGATTTATGAGGCGGCAGAGGTGGACGGAGCCGGAAAATGGAAAAAGTTTTTCTATATCACACTTCCGAATCTCCGCCCGGTGGCATTTACCGTTGTCATTTTGTCGGTTTTAAATTCATTTAAAGCGTTCCGGGAGGTTTACATGGCAGCAGGCAGCTATCCGCAGGAAAATATTTATCTGTTGCAGCATGTGTTCAACAACTGGTTCCAGACGCTCTCGGTGGATAAGATGGCGGCGGCATCTGTGATGCTCGCGTTTGTAATTGCGGTGTTTGTGCTGTTACTTGAGCGAAGCTGGGAGCGGGAAGGATAATGAACAGGAGACAGCAGATAAAAAGGAAGATGTACAATATAAATATAGAAAGAAGAATTTCATGAAGAGAATAATAATAACATGCATTCTGATTCTGACAGCAGGCTTGTGCCTTGCTCCAGTTCTTTTTCTGCTTGTCGGCACTTTTATGGGAAACCATGAAATCTATACGTGCATCGCACCTGCACTCGGAAAGGGAGATGGGCTTGCTATCTGGCATCTTCTGCCACAATACCCGACGTTGCAGAATGTTGTGGGGCTCCTTTTCGATTCACCAGAATATTTTCAGATGTTCTGGAACTCGATTTTTTACACGGGGGCAATTCTGGCAGGGCAGATGCTTTTTGGCATGCCGGCAGCGTGGGGGCTGGCGCGGTATTCTTTCCGCGTAAGAAAAACAGTTTACCGGCTGTTCATTCTCGTGATGATGATGCCGTTTCAGGTCACGATGTTGTCGCAGTATCTGGTGTTAAACCGTCTGGGAATGCTGGACAGACCGCAGTCAGTCGTTTTGCCCGGAATTTTTGCAACGTTTTCCGTCTTTATTATGTACCGCTTTTTCCGTGGAATACCGGAAAATGTCATGGAGGCGGCACGTATGGACGGGGCGGGAGAATTCCAGATTTTTTTGCGGATAGGCATACCGCTTGGAAGTCCGGGCATCCTGTCGGCACTGGTATTTTCGTTTTTGGACTGTTTTAGCATGTTAGAGCAGCCGATGACGTTTTTGAAAACAAAAAGTCTCTGGCCGTTGTCACTTTTTCTGCCGGAGATCACGAGCCAGAATGCAGGATTTTCACTCTGTGCATCACTGGTGACGATCCTGCCCGCGATGTTTGTTTTTCTGGCAGGACAGGACTATCTGGAGCAGGGAATTGCGATGGCGGGAGCGAAGGAATAGTGCAGGAGCAGAATGTAATTGAGAATATGAAAAATATAAGAAAAAACAAAAATTCGGAAAATGAAATAGCAGTAACCGGAAAATCGGGAATTTTCTGGTTAAAAGGGCTGGCTGGTTTACTTGCGGTCATGCTGGTTTTCACGATTGCATCGCGGGTGGTGGCATCCATCACTGTCCCACAGGTAACGGCATCAGCTCCGTCATCCGGAAAGATCGAGCACACGGTTATGGCATCGGGAACCGTGGAGGCAGGCGGCGAGAAAGCGATTGTCACAGAGGAAGGAATTCTGGTTGCACAGGTCAATGTGCATACGGGAGAAAGCATCGGGGAAGGAGAAACTCTTTTTGCACTTGATATGGACAGTCTGGAAGATCAGATTTATGAGCTGCAGAACCAGATCAAAAAGCTTCAGCTTGAAAATGATTCCCTGAAGAAAAATAAAGCGCAGGCAGACGCAAAGCAGCAGCTGGAGTTAAAGCGTGCGCAGGAAGATTATGAGGAAACGATAGCGAAGAATACAGTTTCCGATGGGAAGGCAAATGAGGCATTGCAGAAAGCGGCGGATGCGAAAAGTCAGGCAGAGAAGGAATTAAACAGTGCGAAGGATGCACTCGCACAGGCGGAGAAGGAGCTGAATGCAGTCAAAGAGGAACTGCAAAATGTGAAGGATGCAGCTGCGGCAGAGCAAAGTAAAAATACCGCAGATCAGACAGGCGAAGCAGAAAAGAAAGATACAAATTCAACCATAACACAGAAGCTCCAGCAGTTAGAAGAAGCTGTGCAGGAAAAGCAGAACACATACGACACAATTCAGGCAAAAGTTACTGAAAAGCAGGCGGCACTTGACTCTGCCAGCGTCGCATTAGAGGAGAAGCAGGAACAGCTGGAATCCAATACAAGTACTGCAGAGGATGCAAAGAAAGCCGCAGAGCGCGCGGTAGAAGATGCAGGTCTGTCTGCAGACATCGATCACACGCAGGAAATCAACGCCATTTCTTTAGAGCAGTTCCAGAAACAGTTAGAAAAGCTGAAAACCCTAAAGCAGCAGAACGGAGAGATAACTGCACCATCCTCCGGGTTTATTACAAAAGTATGTGTGGAAACCGGGCAGAAAACAACAGACACGGCGGCAGTTGTCATGAGCGATGAGCAGAGTGGACTTTTTTTTACTACGACAACGGATAGCAAAAACAGGGAATATCTCTCAGTGGGAGATAATGCAACGATTACCGGTGTCGGTAAGGAAACGTCTGATTGCAGCATTGTTTCCCTGGAAACATCTAAAGACGGAAGCAGCATAAAAGTGTCAATTGCTATGCAGGGGGATGATTTCTTGCCGGGTGAGAGCGCACAGATGACTGCCACAAGAAAATCGGAAATCTATGATTACCTTGTGCCGGTTACAGCCGTTTGGCAGGAAAATAACAAAGCGTATGTGTTACTCTTAGAGATGGAAAATACAGTGCTCGGAGAGCAGTATATCGCGAGGAAGGCGGAAGTGCAGATTTTAGATAAAAACAGCAGTTATGCAGCGGTAAGCGGAAACTCACTGAGTGCGGACTGCCAGATCATCACAGATTCTGATCGGACGGTTGGAAACGGGGATGTTGTGCGGATGACGGAGTAAGGACAGAACAATGAAAAAAATAAGTTACGGAAAAGGGATTGCAAGTCTGGCTTTTGGATTATTTGGAGCTGTATTTTTGGTATTTGCATGCGTTTATCATAATAAAACAGAGGATTTTTCCAATATCATCACAATCCAGTCTGGGGAAGACAAGTTTACCCAGAGCGAAATAGCGTCAATCCGGCAGGATACGGCATCCGCAGAGACATTCACAGCGTGGACAGAGCAGAAAAATCAGACAGTTCGTGCTACGATAAACGAACGGAGCAGCAACGCGGATATTTTGTTACTCTGTGGAGATTCCCACTCCGTCCTTCCGTGGGGAAAAAATCTGCCGGAAAGCGACACAGAGGGCTGCATCCTAGGTGCATCCTTAGCGGAGCAGTTGTTTGGTGGAACAGAGGTGGAAGGACAGCAGATCCTATACAACGGAAGAGAGCTTACTGTGCGCGGTATCGTAAAAGAACCACAAAATATAATGCTATGTCAGAGCGCTGCAAACGATGAGACAGCTTCCGGAACACAAACTGGAAGCAACGGAAACCAGCAGACAGGCTCATCAGAAAATAATCAACAGGAAATCTGCTATGACAAAATCAGTCTGCTCTATACAGACAAGTCGAAAGCGATTAACAGGACTGCGGCAGAATTTATCAGCAGATATGGATTAGACGGTCAGATCCTTCATTACGAATACAAACGAAATCTAAGCTGGTTTACAGACTTAATTCCGGGAAAATGGTCCGATTTTTCCGGTTGGAAGGAGAATTTGAAAACACTGCAAAGTGATGAAAAAATATTAAAGCAGTGCGAGAAGAGCACGGTCGAAAGCCTTTATTTGGAATGGATCTGGAAAAGAAACAATTGTTTCCTGATGTGTCTTGTTATGGCAGAGTTGTTATAATAGCTCCAGAGGTGGTATATAAGTGAGAGGGGCACTGAAACTTGTAATTTGAAATACGTTATGTTAGTATAAATTACGTCAGTGAACATTTCTCACTGATACAGTTTTTAAATAACAGTATATTTTAAAAGTAAGACTCCGGAGGTTATCAAATACATGAGACATTGATATTTTTCTAATTCAATGATGGAAAAACTGGCAGAGATCAAAGACGGCACAGTTTTTAGATCAGGTTACAGATAGGTGTAATCTTTTTTTGTTACAAAAAAGAAGATCGGTCAACTGATTACGAATTAGAAAAAAAGGAGATATCTCATGAAAAAATTAAAATTTGATAGTTATGATGGAGTCTGTTTTTTGAATGGACTTGTCTTTTTTGCACCGGTTGCGTTGCTGGTAAGAACGCAGGCTGGTGTGTCGGAACACATATTTTTCCTCCTTCAGGCATTATTGTCTGGCGTGATTTTTCTGGGGGAAATTCCAACAGGATTTATAACAGATAAAATTGGATACCGGAAATCCCTGATCCTGGCACAGGTGTTACTGTTTGGCGCGAGAAGTTTATTGCTTGCAGCCTTTGTGAGCCGGTCACTTGCACTGTTTGTCGTGGAGGCAGTTGTGGAGGGGATTGCGGCGTGCTTTACTTCCGGAACGGGAAGCGCGTACCTGTACGATCTGTATGGGGAAAACGGATATCTTGTAAAAACAGCACATGCAGAAAACTTTGGAACAGCAGGTTTTATCATCAGTACAGTTGCGTATGCCGGGATTTATAAAATAAGCGGTATGGAAGGTCTACTGATTACAACTGTAGTCATGGATATTATAGCGGTTGTATGCTCGTTCTTCCTGAGAAGTGAAAGCAGTAAAACCATAATTGCAGATAGAAAGGAAGTACAGATTTTAGCGATATTTAAAAACAAAAAAGCATTTCTGTTTGTGATTTCGCTGGCGATTTTCAGTATCGCATGGCTTCTGATCAACTTCTTTTATGTGGAAAAACTTGAAAACTGCGGTTTGCCGGTAGAATGGATGTCATTGATCATTTTGAGCTATTCAGCCGTACAGATGCTGGCAGAACCCATTCTAGGAAAATTGTCTGACGGAAAAAACGGAAAGTCCGGCAGGGGAAAACTGCCCGCAGTTACAGCTGCCACAGCAGGGGTGGCATTTCTTCTTTTTGGAGTGGTAAAATTCAGGGCAGCCGTACTGCTTCTAATGCTGATATTGCCGTTGCTTTTAAATCTTCCGGAATATCTGCTGATGGATCTGGAAAATCAGTTTGTGGACGAGACAGAGTGTGGCAGCCAGCGCGCGGCAACACTGTCTGTGCTTAATATGGGCGTGAATCTGGTGGAGATACTGACGCTGTCAGCATCAGCATTTTTGACAAAAATCGGAATCCAGTGGTGCTTTGTGTTTGTGGGATGCTTTCTGATGGCGATAGCGCTTCTATTTGCCAGAATACAAAAATAGAAGGAGCGAAAACCGCTTCCTCCTATCAAAAAGATTCATAATTTTACCACAGACCTAATACGTGTTGCATCAGCAAACTCATACAGGTAATACCGATCCAGCAGCTGAATCCAAGAAGCAAAGGCTTGGCTCCTGTTTTCACTAATTTCACAATATTGGTATTCAGACCAATTGCACTCATGGCAAGAACGATGAAAAACTTGCTCAAAGTTTTTAGCGGATTGAAAACAGCTGCTGGAACACCGAAGTTCACTGCTATTGTTGTAATAATGGATGCAATTATAAAATAGAGAATGAACATTGGAAAAATCTTTTTAAAATCCACTTTATTATGATCCGTTTGTTCCCTTCTGGTTCGAAGAAAAGCAAGGACAAGCGTGATTGGAATAATTGCCAGTGTTCTTGTAAGTTTTACGGTGACAGCTTTATCCAAAGTCGCCGCACCAAGGTTGTACATGGAATCCCAGGTGGAGGCAGCAGCGGTAACGGAAGAGGTGTCATTCACAGCAGTTCCGGCAAAAATACCGAAAGCCTCTCCGCTTGTCTGGGAAAAACCGAGAATGGTGCCAAGCATAGGAAAAAATAAAGCGGCAAGCATATTGAAAAAGAAAATGACGGAAATTGATTGTGCAACTTCCTCGTCATCAGCGTCAATGACAGGAGCAGTAGCTGCAATTGCGGAGCCTCCGCAGATCGAGGAACCTACACCGATGAGTGTGGAGATTTTTCCGGGAACATGAAGGATTTTATGTAATACCCAGGCAACAACAAGGGATGTTGTGATCGTTGCAAGAATGATTGGAAGCGATTGTTTTCCTGTCTGCAGGATGACAGAGAGATTCATTCCAAAACCAAGTAAAATAACAGCATATTGCAGGATCTTTTTGGACACAAATGTGATGCCGCTCTGTAGAGCAGATTTATCGCTGACCAATAATGTAATGACCATTCCTAGGAGGATCGCAAAGACAGGACCACCTACAATTGGGAAAATTTTTCCTAAAATCCAGCTTGGAATCGCAATCATCAGGCATAACAGCACACCTTTCCAGTTTTTTTTAATAAAATTCATATTCATAACCTCACTAAAAATATTTTGATTCTTACGGGTTCCTATGATAGCATAAACACATAGAGATGAAAAGTAACAAGCCAAAATAAAAGGAGCAGTCATGCAGACAAAAGGAAAGAAAAAAATCATAGATAATGCGGGAGCATTGCAGAAAAAATACGCATGGAAATCAGAGAAAACGCAGGATACAAAGAAAGCGCCGCAGGATACAAAGAAACAGGCAGCAGTCTGTCCGTATGCAAAAAAATGTGGTGGCTGTGATTATCAGGGAATGTCCTATGAACAACAGCTGCAGGAAAAACAGACCTATGTGCGCAAAAACATTGGGGATTACTGTAAAGTCCTGCCGATCATCGGAATGGAAAATCCGTATCATTACAGAAATAAAGTACACGCAGTGTTTGATGTGGAGCGCAGGGGAAAACATGCAAACGGAGGCAGACGTACCGCAGGAAACGGACATGCAAAGGCGGCACCGGGCGGCGTGATCTCCGGTGTATACAAGGCCGGAACCCATGAGGTCATCAACATTGATTCCTGTGAGATCGAGGATGAGCTTTCAAGCGCTATCATCCGTGATATCAGAGGACTTTTACATTCATTTAAAATAAAAACTTATGATGAGGACACCGGATACGGTCTGCTCCGGCACGTTCTCGTGCGCCGTGGTTTTCACAGCGGCGAGGTGATGGTAGTGCTGGTGCTCGGTTCCCCGATTCTTCCATCCAAAAACAATTTTGTAAAAGCACTGCGGAAACTTCATCCAGAAATTACTACAGTTGTGGTTAACGTAAATGATAAACAGACCAGCATGGTTCTCGGAGAAAAGGAAACTGTTATTTATGGAAAAGGTTATATTGAGGATACGCTCTGTGGCTGTACATTCCGTATTTCGCCAAAATCATTTTATCAGGTGAATCCGGTACAGACAGAGATCCTTTATAACAAAGCGATCACATATGCGGGACTGACCGGAAAAGAGAAAGTGATCGATGCATATTGTGGAACCGGAACGATCGGTCTGATCGCTGCGTCCCAGGCAAAAGAAGTGATCGGCGTGGAGTTAAACCGTGATGCTGTGAAGGATGCGGTCATCAATGCAAAACGGAACAATATCAAAAATGAACAGTTCTACAATGCAGATGCCGGAAAATTTATGGTGGAGCTGGCAGAGCAGAACGAAAAAGTGGATGTTGTTTTCATGGATCCACCGAGATCAGGAAGCGATGAGGCATTTTTATCCTCAGTAGTAAAACTTGCACCGAAAAAAGTGGTCTACGTGTCATGCAACCCGGAGACACTTGCGAGAGATTTAAAATATCTCACAAGACATGGGTATCAGGCTGTCGAGTGCCAGCCTTGCGACATGTTTCCGTTCACGAAACATGTGGAGGCAATTTGTCTTTTGTCAAAGAAATTTTGATTTGTGTGGATATGCGAGCCTTTTTCGAGACAATGATTGAGAGAAAAAAGAAAGTATTAGGATGAATTAAGAAAAACTTGTAAAGATATATTGTAAATGATACAATATCCGAAAAGTCGGAAAAAGAGGCTGTATCATGAATATATACGAAAAGATTTTTGCAAGACTAGAAGAAATAAATATGAGTCAGATTGAACTGTCCCGAAGGACAGGCATTGCTACTAGTATAATCCACGCAAATTAGAAGCCTGTTTCAAATTAGCATTTTATGCTAATTCTG
>OLFG01000465.1_pt1 | contig 9757 bp, 7 predicted proteins | sample 1603061 | NCBI WGS metagenome assembly OLFG01 (sample SAMN02675044, study PRJEB24791) | human gut metagenome, SKBSTL002 | isolation source: stool | host: Homo sapiens | place: USA
TGACAAACACACCGAACGGAAGATTTTTAAAATGTGATTTTATCGACTTTGGCGGCATAAAAAATCTTTACTTTAACATTAATCTCAAAAAGACGGCGGGCGAAAGTCTTAACGAAATTGCACCGTTTGAGAGAGACAGAAAATATTTTTATCTCAAACGCTTTGTTCCCAAATTTGTCGCAGGCGGAATTATCCGTGTTGGCGGTATGGAATATTCTTTAAACGAAACAACCACAAACGCTTACTTTGACTGGACACGCTTTTCAAAGCCGAGAAAGCATAATTATCAGAGATTAAGCTCCGACTGCTTTATTGACGGAAAACGCTTTTCCCTCTGTCTTGCAAGCAGAGTCGGTGACAACCGTTACGGCAACGAAAATTGCTTTTTCACAGACGGTCATCTTGTAAAACTGTCGCAGATAAATGTTAAAAGCACAGGCGGAAAGCTTGACAGACCGTGGTACTTTAAGGCGGGATATTCGGCAGTTGACATTACATTCAAGCCGTTCACCGTAAAAGGCGAGGCTATGGCGGCATATATGGACAAAACAACCGTAATTTTCGGCAGACTCTACGGAGAATTAAAGAGAGTTGATATGGATAAGCCGTTAGTCCTCGATAATTCTCAGGCACACATTGTTCTGACGGAATTTTAAAAATAAAATCGGCAAAAATAAACACGGCAATCATTTCAGATAATGAACTGCCGTGTTTTAATTTTATAAAATAAAGTCGGGAAAACAATGTTTTGCATTAAGCAAGCTGTGTTCCCGACCGAAATTTTCAATTTTCCGTTTTCAACTATTAATTTGTAAAATTACACTTCCCTGTTCGGGTCTGTGTTTTTCTGTTTAACAGGAGCTTTCGTAGCATCTTTGTCAGTAAATCTTGCAAAGATTGAAAGCGTTGTGAGAAAGCAGATAAGAATGTACAAAAGAAGTGCAATTACAGAAGCAAGGCTGATTGTATAGCTTACCATTGTGAGAATTGAAAGCACACCGAGCAGACAGCAGATGATTGAAACGATATTCTTCATATTGCGTTTTTTGTCAAGAGCGCAGAAGAAAAATCCTGCAATCGGAATAATGAAGAAAATCGGCATAAAGAGCGAATACTTAAAAACCGCATCATTTGAACCGCTGAGTCCCCATACAGACATAATATCAAATACGGAATAAGAATGGAGTACATTTTTTTCGTCAATGTACTGGAAATACGGCAACGCACAGAGTACGATTTCAACGAGATAAAGCACGCAAAGTGTGATTCTTAATTTTTTTCTTGTTTTGTTTTCGGGTATTTTGAGCATTTTGTTCCTCCGAGATTTTTTTAAAATCATTTTTAAATCATCAATATGTTACATTGTAACACAAATTATTCAGTTGCACAATAGAAATTTTAGTGTTATAATTATGACTAATGTACACAAAACACTGCATTCGTACATTGCTTTGTTCTGTGCAAAAAGGAGATAATATAATGGGATATATAAATGAATCCGTAATTTATAATATTTATCCGCTCGGTTTTTGCGGAGCACCAAAGGAGAATGATTTCAAACAGGAATACAGACTTGACAAAATTTACGGCTGGATTGACCATATGAAGTCAATGTCGGTAAACGCACTTGTTTTCAACCCTGTTTTTGAAAGTTCAAAACACGGCTATGATACTATTGATTATAAAAAAATCGACTGTCGTCTCGGTGACAACGAATCTTTCAAAAAAATTTGCAAAACACTTCACGATAACGGCATCAGAATTATGCTTGACGGCGTTTTTAATCATGTGGGAAGAGATTTCTTTGCCTTCAAAGATGTTCAACAGAACCGTGAAAATTCAAGATATGCGTCTTGGTTTGAAAATGTAAACTTCTGGAACAACAGCCCGTATAACGACGGTTTCAGCTATGAGGGCTGGGCAGGTTACTACGACCTTGTAAAGCTTAATCTCCACAATGACGAGGTAGTAAACTATCTTCTTGACTGTGCAAGATTTTGGATTGATGAGTTTGATATTGACGGACTTCGCCTTGATGCGGCTGACTGCATTGACATTGAATTTTTCAAGAAATTAAAAAATGTTTGCAAAGAGAAAAAGTCCGATTTCTGGCTCTACGGCGAGATTACCCACGGCGATTACAATCATTGGGCAAATCCCGATGTGCTTGACTCGGTTACAAACTACGAATGCTACAAAGGCATTTATTCAAGCCATAATGACCACAACTATTTTGAAATTGCTCATTCTCTTAACAGACAGTTTGCTAACGGCGGTATTTACAGAAATATCTACACATATAATTTCGTTGATAACCACGATGTAAACCGTGTTGCAAGTATGCTTAAAGACAAAAATCATCTTAACAATGTTTACACGATGATGTATACAATGCCCGGAGTACCGTCAATTTACTACGGAAGTGAATTTGGCATTGAGGGTATGAGAACTGCCTACAGCGATTATGAGCTTCGTCCCTGTCTTGACCTTGATTCCATCCCGAACCCGAACTATGAACTTCTTGAGCATATCAAAAAACTCGGTGTAGTAAGGCTTGCACTCGAAGCTCTTAAGTACGGCGATTTTGAAAACATAAATATTCAGAATGAAAAGCTTGTATACAGAAGAAAAACCGACAATCAGACTGTTTTTGTTGCATTCAACCTTACAGACCGTGTTGAAAGAATCGGTTTTGACACAGGCTGCAACGCAAAGCTTACAGATGTTCTCAACGGCAACGAAGTTATTGATGTAAACGGTTACTATGAAATTGAAATGCAGCCGTATCAGTCAAGGATTCTTGTTGTTAATGACGGAAGTTTCAGGGTTGATTTCAATGCAGACAATACAGATTGCAGGGCAGCTGAAATTGACGAAGCTCCTGCAAATGAAGAAACTTCAGTTAAAGCTGTTAAAACAGAAAATTGCTGTGAAAGCAATTCGGACAATGCCGAAAATACGACAAAAGAAATCAAGCCGGGTATTTACCTACATTTCAAGGGTGGCGAATATGAGGTTATCAACTTTGCAACCCACAGCGAAACAGGTGAAAAACTTGTAATTTACAGAAATCTCCACAACACAAGTGAAGTGTGGGCAAGGCCTGTCGAAATGTTTGCCGAAAAAGTTGATGTTGACGGCAGAAAAACAGACAGATTTACTTTTATAGGTTGACAATAAGCGTAAACAAATGATTAAAAAGACCGAATATATTTTTTATTCAGGTCTTTTTTTGTGTAAAAATACTGCTTTTTAATCGCGATGACAAGATTTGACTATATTTTTGCAAATAGTGTGTTGAATAAATCACATAATATGATAAAATAGACATATGTTGTGTTATGACTGAATTTTTGTTTTTTTGAGAGTAACTTAGGGGGATTGAATATTATGTTGAGGGATTTAAAGCCAACCGATAATGTAGGTGGTTTCGATGTCAGACCCGGCAACTTTCTTTTAAACGGTGCAACAACCGTTTCCGGCGGTGTAAACTTTACTATTCATTCGGTTTATGCAGTTGAGTGTACATTGCTTTTATTCAGACCTTATGCAAAAATTCCGTATGCAAGGCTCAGATTTCCGGATTCTTACAAAATCGGCAACACCTATTCAATGCTCGTGTTCGGTCTTGATGAGATTGATTTTGAGTATGCATATTCCTTTGACGGTCCGTATGAACCCGAAAAAGGCATTATTTTTGATAAAAAGAAATACATTCTTGACCCATACGCAAAGGCTGTAATCGGTCAGAGCGGCTGGGGTAAAAAACAGGAGCATGAGGGTGTTTATAAGGCAAGAGTTGTAAACAGCGACTATGACTGGGGCAACTGCACTCAGCCGAAGCTTCCGTTTGAAGAGCTTATTATTTATGAATTGCATGTAAGAGGCTTTACTCAGGACGGCTCCTCAGGCGTTAAAAACAAAGGCACATTCGCAGGTATCCGTGAAAAAATCCCCTATCTTAAAGAACTGGGCATCAATGCCGTTGAAATGATGCCTATTTTTGAGTTTGACGAAATGGGCTCATATCGTAATTATGACGGTCGTCAGCTCTACGATTACTGGGGCTATAACACCGTATGTTTTTTTGCTCCGAACACAAGCTATGAGAGCGACCATGAGCATCATCACGAAGGCAGAGAGCTTAAACAGCTTGTTCGTGAGCTTCACGAAAACGGAATTGAAGTTATCCTTGATGTTGTGTTCAACCACACGGCAGAGGGCAACGAAATGGGACCGTATTTCTCGTTCAAGGGCATTGACAACAACATTTACTATATGCTCACTCCGGACGGAAAGTATTACAATTTCAGCGGTTGCGGCAATGTTCTCAACTGCAATCAGCCGATTGTGCAGCAATTTATACTTGACTGTCTGCGTTATTGGGTAACAGAATACCGCATTGACGGTTTCCGTTTTGACCTTGCGTCGATTTTGGGAAGAAACGAGGACGGTACTCCTATGGATAAGCCTCCGCTTCTCAAGAGCCTTGCGTTTGATCCGATTCTCGGTGGAGTAAAGCTTATTGCAGAGGCATGGGACGCAGGCGGACTTTATCAGGTCGGCAGTTTCCCGTCATGGAACAGATGGGCTGAATGGAACGGAAGATACCGTGACGACCTCAGAAGATTTCTTAAAGGCGACAGCCACCTTGCATGGGATGCGGCTCAGAGAATTACAGGCTCAAGAGATTTGTATGACCCTACCTACAGAGGCTACAATGCGTCGGTAAACTTTATTACCTGTCATGACGGATTTACTCTTTATGATATGTATTCATACAACGAAAAGCACAATCTCGAAAACGGCTGGAACAATACTGACGGTGCTAATGACAACAACAGCTGGAACTGCGGTGCCGAGGGTGATACAAACGATTACAATATCAACAAACTGCGTATCAAAATGGTAAAAAATGCTTTTGCAACGCTTATGTGCAGTCAGGGACCTGCTCTTTTCCTTGCAGGTGATGAATTCTGCAACACTCAGTTTGGCAACAACAATGCTTACTGTCAGGACAACATTATCTCATGGCTTGACTGGACAAGAAAAGAAAAGCATAAGGATGTATTTGAATTTTTTAAATATATGATTGCTTTCAGAAAGAGATTCCATATTATTACAGACAGCAGAGGCAAGGCAACATGCAGTTATCCGCCTGTCAGCATCCATTCAAATGTTGCGTGGAGTGCCAAGTATTACGATGATACAAGAATGATTGGCGTTATGTATGCCGGTGTAAGTCTTAAACAACAGGGACTTGACGAGTTTGTTTACTTTGGCGTCAATGCTTATTGGGATTATGTAAATGTTGAGCTTCCCGACCTTCCCGAAGGATACCACTGGAAGCTTTATGTAAACACAGGCAACGAGCCGCAGGATGTAATCCTTGAGGACAGAAATGTTATTCTCTATGACAGACGAATTAATATGGCAGGCAGAAGTGTCATTGTTGCTGTCGGAGAAAGATTTTAATTATAAGGACAATTTCTTTGTTTAAGAAAACCGCCCCTACACGAAAATGTGTGGGGGCTTCATGTTTTTATAGGTTTCGGATTGTTAATGTACTGCTGTGTTGTCAGCATAAATTTAAGTTCGTAACGCTTGAATATATTTTTAACGCCCATTGTAAGACCTCCCTGTCTTTACCTTTTCTTTACTGTGTCTATATAATAATTTACAAACTTTAAATGAAATTTAAAAAAAGCAGAAATCCCGAATTTTTTCAGAATTTCTGCTTTAAATAATAATATGGAGTTTTATTTCCGTTATAAAATTATCTTTCTCTAAGCAACACACTTAAATCCGTTTTTTCAGAACGTTTTACTGCCCAAATGCTGACGATTGCAAGTACAATCAAATAAATCACGAGGAACAGTAGTATATAAACAGCCGAAACATTCACGGTCATTTCCATCATTGTATTGCCCACAAGATTCATAAGATACGGATTTATAAGTAATATGTCGAGTAATACAGTCAAAATTGTACCGACTGCAATTGATATTATTCCAATAAGGAAATATTCTGCGAATATTATATAGAAAAGTTGATTAGACTTGTAACCGAGTGAGCGATACAAAGCAAGTTCTTCGGTTCGTCTGCTTATGTTGCTCTTGACGAACATATACTGTCCCGCAATTACGAACAATGCAAAAAATACAATTGAACCTATAATAATTATGAGTGCGATATTGTATGACTGAGAATCAAAGTTCAAGTCCATTGTATACGGTTCGCAATATGAGGAAACCTCGGATTGTACACTTTCAAGATTTTTTGCATCATCAACGAGAATTTTATAAGCCTTATCGGAAGTTATTGAAGCCATACCTTTGGCACTTGCAATAACTTCATTATTGAACTCAATCAAACTGTTGCGTGGAATAAGAATCTGATCGCCTGTAAAAATCGGGTCAGATGTGTTATACACTCCGACAATTTTAAGCTTATGTTCTTTGCCCGATTCATCAGCGAAAATAAGATTTTTGCCCACAAGCGTTTTGCCGTCAATTTTATTGATTCGTTGACTTTCGTTGTTAAAATCCTTTAAAACTTCGGGAACAACTGCAACATTTTCTTCATTCTCTTTGAAAGCTCTTCCGCTTGTTATTTTAAGGTTATACCCCTCGTGAACATAACTGAGAGTATAATCAGAAAACAGCACTCCCGAAGTTTCCTTCACATCAAGTTCGGCAGGCACATTATAAACATTCGTTATGTGTTCAATACTTTTTATGCTTAAAATTGTATCGTCAATTTCATTTTGAGGAGTATTTTCGTTTATCTCAAAATTCAACTCTCTGTTAAGAATATGATTATTTATGTTTTGGTCAATATTATTTTTCAGCGGCATAACCGCTCCTGCCGACACAAGAACGAGAATGGTTGCAATAACCATAAAGCAACAAAAAAATATTGTTGCACCTTTTCGTGAAAGAATTGAGGCTTTAACAAGCATACCGAGTTTTTTATTTTTCATTTTAATTTTCCTCTAAAACGCCGTCTTTCATAACGCAAATTCTGTCTGCAAAATCGGTTACGACATCATTATGGCTGACAACAAGAACGCCCTTGCCAAGCTCTGTAAGTTTTTTCAACTCTTCAAAAATCATACGTTCGTTTTTGCTGTCAAGGTTGCCTGTAGGTTCATCGGCAAGGATAAAGTCGGGATTATTGGCAAGTGCTCTTGCAATGGCGGTTCTCTGCTGTTCACCGCCTGAAAGTTCCCTCGGATAGTGATCAATGCGGTGTGTAAGACCGACTTTCTGCACAAGCAATTCGGCAGTTTCTTTCATTTCGGCTCTGTTTTTGAAATGGTCGTTTATGAGCATTGGAACCATTATATTTTCAAAAACTTTGAGATGCGGATTGAGATGAAATGCCTGAAAGACAAATCCGAGTGAATTCATTCTTGTGTCGGCAAGTTCGTTTTTGCCGAGTGACGACACATCTTTGCCGTTAATCAAAATCTGACCTGAGGTGCAGTTGTCAAGCAAACCTGCCATTTGGAGCAGAGTGCTTTTTCCGCTGCCCGACTGTCCCATAACAGCCACAAATTCACCCTCTGACAATGTAAACGATACATTATCCACGGCGGTTACTTTGTTATTGTAAATTTTAGAAACATTTTTTAATTCTATTGATTTCATTATTTCACCCTCAAAAATTATTCATTCATTGCGTCTTTGGGCTGAATTTTATTCAGCTTGCGTAATGCTATGAACTGACATATCAGCGGAACTATTGTTACTATCAAAAACGAAATTGTAAGCAAAATTCCGAAATTTCCCCAATTAATAATGTACAGACGGTCGATGAAATTTCTGTTTGCAAAGAAAAGATTTGAAACAGCCGTAACTATAATCGAAATAATTGTTCCAACCGCAAATCCGGTAAATGTAACTCTAAGCTGTTCGCAGTAAAGGCAGGCAAATATCTGACTGTTTTTATAACCTATCGCTTTGAGCAAGCCTATATCGGATTTACGAAGTGAAAGTGCGTTTGCTGTTGATTGTATAATCATAATCACAGAAAGCAACACTGTAGAAATAATAAGAAATACGCTTGCAAAGCTGAATATATTTGAAGCGTTTACTATGCTGTCCTGTATTCCGAGTTCGGAGTCATCGGCACAGCATACATTCATATCGGTGAGTGCATTATATACCGATTCAATATTTTCAAAATCATCAACAACATAGTGAGTCCTCAGCGATAAATCACTCCACCACTTGCCGACAGTGGTTTTGTTATCTTTTGAATATCCGCCTTTTGTCAGTGCGTCATCTAATATTTTCGTAGCTGTTTCCTCTGAAATATAAATCGAATCATAATAGCCTGTTTCGGTCGGTGACAGATAATAAGTACCCACTACCTTTAATTTATATTCAATTGCAGGCAATTCAAGTGAACCGCTTTCTGGTGAACCATCAATATTATAAGGTTGAATTAGCATATTATTAATCGCTTTTACGGTTATCGTTTTTCCTATAAGACTTTCCCCGTCAATATAATCAGGCTTTTTATTTTCATTCTCAACCTCAAAAGGATAAAAATCACTCGGGACAACACAGCTTAACACAGGGGATTCATCAAGAGTTTTTCCTGCAATAACACTGCGTTTTTCATTTTTAAACAATGACCAAATATTTAAATAATTATTTTTCTCTTGATCAATCATTTTTTGTAAGTTCTCATCCGAGGACTGAACAATATTAAAAGCTTCATTTCTGATTCCTTCAAGAGGAAAAATATCAACTACATGCTCAGTATTTTTAATACTTTCTATAACATTATCGTCAAGTTCGCTTAACCAAGGGTCAACCTCAAGTGTTCTTGCACGATAATCCTCTTTATACTCATTTACAGCTTTTGTGACGGTAATTGAAAATGCCGAAATCAAGGTTATTGATATTACAAGCAATGCGGAAACAATTTTTATTCCCTTTTCATTTTTATTTATCTTGGCATTTGCTTTTGCAAGAAAATTCACATTCGTTAATTTCATCGCCAAACTCCTGTTGTATGTTTTATGTTATATTTTAATTATAATTTCTATCAATTAAAATTCAATATCAAGATGTAATTTATTACACTTTTATTACATTTTATAGAGGAACTTTGTTATTCCGGAGAATTTTGTCACAAAAAAGAACACAAAGTACCGTTAAAATACTTTGTGTTCTCAAATATTATTTTAAAGAATTAAAATACAACCGTTATTTCAACCCTTAAACAAGACTTAAATGTTTCTGTCAATAAAAGTATACAAAGCTTTTTAATTCCTGTCAAATTGCATAAATAAAAAGTTTATTCCTTGAAATATCGGTGAAAAGTTTGTATAATTAAAGTGACAGTATTTTTAAGGAGAATATTTATGCAAAGAGAAAATTTTAAGTCGAGGACAGGTTTTCTCCTTGTAAGTGCAGGCTGTGCGATTGGCATAGGCAATGTCTGGCGTTTTCCGTATGTTACGGGCGAAAACGGCGGCGGATTGTTCGTGCTTTTTTATCTTGCATTTCTTGTGCTTATGGGAATTCCCGTTCTGACAATGGAGCTTGCAGTCGGCAGAGCAAGCAGAAAAAGTGCCGTATTAAGCTATAAAACACTTGAAAAGCCAAAGAGCAAATGGCACATTCACGGTTGGCTGTGTATGATAGGCTGTTACCTTTTGATGATGTTTTACACGCCTGTTTCGGCTTGGATGTTAGATTACTTCTATAAATTTGCAACGGGAACATTTAAAAGCGGAATG
>OLFG01000466.1_pt1 | contig 9733 bp, 8 predicted proteins | sample 1603061 | NCBI WGS metagenome assembly OLFG01 (sample SAMN02675044, study PRJEB24791) | human gut metagenome, SKBSTL002 | isolation source: stool | host: Homo sapiens | place: USA
CAGTGCTGGCTGGAGTTGAATCAGGCTCCACCATGGTGCGGGATGTATTTTGCCAGGTCATACGCCAGCAGTAAAGCTCCCGTGCGGCAGCACAGCTGCGCCCGGCGGGGCTTAACGCTTCAGCATCCTGCTGCACCGCAATGCTGTGCCCGGCGGCACGGTCCAGCACGGCAAAAACCGGCAGCGGCAGGGCCAAAGCCGCTGCAGAAAGTGCAATAGCCACAGCAGCCAACCGCAGTGCAGGCGGAAAAAACATTTTCCTTTCCCTCATGGCTCCACCTCCGGTTGGCTGCCTGCTTTTTGCAGGCAGAAGCTGACCGTGGTTCCCTGGCTGGGCACACTTGCAAATTGCAGCGTTGTGCCGTGCAAGGCGGCAATTCTGGCGCACAGGGCAAGCCCCATGCCGCTGCCGCTGCCTGTGATAACACAAACCTTCTTCATAATAGGCACCCCCTTTTCTTTGTGTCAGTGCAGGGAATCCAGTGCGTGGAGATAGCACTCCCACTGCTGGTCATTCATTTGCATAAGCTTGCAGATAGATTCATACAGCTTCTTCATGCGATTTTTCCCTCCTGCTTGAGCCATACAGCGAGATCATGCAGCGTTTCCTTGTAGGGACGCGGGGCAAAGCCAAGCTCGTTTTTCGCTTTGGAGCAGTCAAAATGGTTGTTGCGCTCCAGATTGTAAACGGCAAACTCGGTCAGCACAGCAGGCTTACCGGTTTTGGCGGCGCGGGCCTCCATCTGCTTGGCGGCAAAATGCGCAAAAGACAGCGGCAGATAAAACAGGCAGCCGCGGCAGCCGGTATCAGCCTTGAGCATCTCACACAGCTCCTTCAGCGAAACCTCGTCATTGGAAAGGATGTAGCACTCTCCCTTGCGGCCACGGTCAGCGGCGGCAATCGTGCCGGCGGCCAGATCGCGCACATCGACAAGGTTGAACGAGCCCTGCATACCGATGGGCATTTCACCGTTCAAAATCTGGATCAGCGTGCGGGTCGTCTGCCCGATGGCGGGGTCGTTGGGGCCAAGAATACCGCTGGGATGCACCACGCAGGCATTCAGCCCGTCCGCGGCGGCGTCCAGTACCTTCTGGGTCGCCATTGCCTTGCTGCGGCTGTACCAGCCGACCACGCGATCATCATCGTAGGGAACAAAGCTGTATACCTCATGGATGCTCTCGCCCTTAGGCAGCTCGGGGATGGCGCCGGTGCTGGAAACATAGACGAACTTTTTGCACTCCGGGTGATTTTTGGCGGCATTCAGCATATTTTCGGTGCCGCCCACATTGACGGCGATGAGTTTTTCACTGTAATTCGGGTTGATCGTCACCATGCTCGCGCAGTGGATGCAGACAGTCTGGACGCCCGGTTCCACGGCAAAGAATTTCTCGCAGTCCTCGGCACTGCAGAGGTCACCCTCAAAAATTTCGACGGCCTTCGGCATAAATTTTACAGCGGGGTCGCCCTTCAGCACAAAAGCGCGCACGGCATCACCGCGCTCCAAAAGCTGTGCGCAGACATTGGTGCCCATAAATCCGGCAGCACCGGTGACAAGATAGATGGTTTTCATAGCTGTATCCTCCGTTTTCCCGTAGGGTGTTTTTTGTTTCGATGCTCCTAAGGATACACCGCCAAAATAAACCTTTGGTAAACGGGAAGGTTTATCTTCCGTTTATCTTTGCGCTGTACTATAATAGAACTAAGGAGGATACACGGATGTTTCGTATTTTGATTGCCGAGGATGACCCCAGCACAGCGCGTCTGCTTTGCGCCATCGTAAAGCGAGCGGGCTATGAGCCGCTGATTGCTGCAGACGGTGTGCAGGCACTGGAAATGCTCGACCACAACCATATAGATCTGCTGCTCTGCGATGTGATGATGCCCCGGATGGATGGCTTTACACTGACCAGGACCATCCGGGAAAGCGGCAGCATGCTGCCTATTTTAATGCTGACGGCCAAGGATATGCCGCAGGACAAGCACACGGGTTTTATCGTTGGCACTGATGATTATATGACAAAACCGCCGGACCGGCAGGAGCTTGTGCTGCGCATCAAGGCGCTGCTGCGCCGCGCCCGCATCGTGGATGAACACAAAATCACGATAGGGGATGTCGAGCTGGACTACGACACCCATACCGTGCGGCGCGGCCACGATGCACAGGTGCTGCCGCCCAAGGAGTTCAACCTCCTATACAAGCTGCTGGCTTATCCGGAAAGGACCTTTACCCGGCTGGAGCTGCTGGATGAGATCTGGGGCATGGACAGCGAAAGCGATGATAAAACGGTGAATGTTCATATCAATCGGCTGCGCACCCGCTTTTACGATTGGCCGGAGTTTGAGATACAGACCATTCGCGGCATCGGTTACCGTGCTATAAAGAAGGTGTGATATGGCGCAATTTGTAAATAAGCTGCGCGACTGCATGCGCACCGTAAATTTGACAATGCTGCTGGTGCTGAACCTCTTTTTCATCGTTACACTGAATCTGACCGTTGTGACGGTGCTGGTGGTATCGGAGGCTGACCATGGCTTTTTTATCCAAGACGGCAGCGTCAGCATCGGCGGTGCGCTGGTTATTTTGTATGCCAGCTGTATTTTGATGGCCGTCAGCCTTGTGGTTGCGATTCGCCTTGTGTTAATAAAGCCTATCAAAAACATCATACAGGCGATGAACCGGCTGGCGGCAGGGGACTTCACCGTGCGCCTGCAGCCCGCCACCCACGGGTATGAGCCCACCGAGATCCGGGAGTTCAAAGCAGCCTTCAACAAAGCGGCGGAGGAGCTTTCCGGCACGGAGCTGCTGCGCAAGGATTTTGTAAATAACTTTTCCCATGAGTTCAAGACACCCATCGTCAGCATCAGCGGCTTTGCCGACCTGCTGCTGGACGAGGATGTCACCCCAGAGGAACAGCGCGAGTATCTGCAAATCATCCGCGATGAGAGCAGGCGGCTGGCGCAGCTTTCCAGCAGTGTGCTGCTCTTGAATCGTATCGAGGCACAGACCATTCTGACCGACTGCACAGACTTTTCGCTGGATGAGCAGCTGCGCCAGTGCATCCTTGTGACCCGGCAAAAGTGGCGCGATAAGCCGCTGCAGTTTGAGGCCGCGCTGGCCCCCTGCACCTACCACGGCAGCGAAGCTCTGGTAAAGGAGATCTGGCTGAATCTGCTGGACAACGCCGCCAAGTTCAGCCCGGAGAACGGAACCATAAGCGTAACACTGCACTGTGAGCAGGGCAGACCGGTTGTGGCTGTCACGGACCATGGCTGCGGTATGGATGCCGAGACCTGCCGCCATATCTTTGAGCAGTTCTATCAGGGGGACACCAGCCACAGGACGCAAGGCAACGGCTTGGGCCTTGCCATGGCACAAAAAATAGCCGCACTGCACGGCGGCGCTGTCACTGTGGACAGCCGCCCCGGCAGCGGCAGCTGCTTTACAGTAGTTTTGCAGTGAATATTGTTTAATGCCTGTTCAGATTAGCCCGCAGGACCACAGCACAATCCTGTCAAAAAAGCGCCGTCCCTTTCCAAAAGGGACAGCGCACGGTCTGGGCTGTACAGCAGCCCAACATATTTATTATACCATTTTCTGCCCGGAGCGGCAAGCTTGAAACTGCACAAATCTTTCGCCGCATCGTTGGCATATCTGCGAATAGACGAATCCATGGGGCTGTGGTATAGTATAGTCACAGAAAGAAAACAGCCGGAGATAAGGAGCAGACAACTCCAAGAGAAGCTGATCTTCCAAGGAGAAATGTCATAAGAAATCTCCAAAGAAAGCAAGACACCGGCGGTATTTCGTAAGGAAGGAGGCTCAAGTCCAATGGCAAACTTTAAAGATCCTATTCATCACCGGCGGGCCTGGGCCTGCTGAATGAAAAAGCGCCGCATCCGAAGCCGCAGGTCATAACCTGTACAAAGAATATTGAACAAGATGTCAGGCAGCTTACTTTTAAACAGCAGACTCAGGGGCCGTCATCAAAGACCCCCATGCAGCATATAGATCAGGATGAAAGAAGGCTGGTTATCATGACTGGTTCCACGCCACCCAACAGAGGGTATCTGAAATCTACCTGATCCATAAGGAGAAACTCCAATGTACTAAGTGTCAGAGGTTGATCCTCCATCTCAAAGCCTGAAATTCTGCAAAGGGAATGATTCCCCATGAAAATAGGAACCAACTCCGAAAAATAACGAATAAAGGTTATGAGGCTATGACTCCAATCATTTAGGTACTGCCGGGGCGAACGAAAAGTTCGCCCCGGTTTTGTTTGTGTCACGGTCTCCGGCTCATGTAGGGCAAGCTCAAGCGCCTCAAGGCAAACGGACTTGCATTTCTTACCGGATTTTGTTACTATTATTATATTTTCGATTATTAACAGGATTAAAGGAGATAAAACTGCATGAGCGTAAAAACAGTTTCATCGCAGGCTGATGCTGCCAATCCGCTTGGATATGAAAAAGAAGGCAAGCTGCTTGTCGGCTTTGCCATTCCCTGCATTATCTCGATGCTGGTGACGTCGCTGTACAACATTGTTGACCAGATCTTTATCGGGCAGGGTGTGGGTCTGCTGGGCAATGCTGCCACGAACATTGCGTTTCCTCTCTCGATTGCCTGCACAGCCATTGCGCTGCTGCTCGGTATCGGCAGTGCGACGAATTTCAGTCTCCAGCTGGGTGCAGGCAATGAAAAGCGTTCTGCTGAATATGCAGGCAACGGCCTGTGTCTGATGGCGCTGTTCGGCACTGTGCTGATGGCGGTCACGCTGCTTTTTCTGACGCCGATGCTGAAATTCTTCGGCGCTACGCCGGATGTTTTGCCCTACGCAGAGGCCTACACTCGCATCACAGCGCTGGGGTTTCCGTTCCTCATTATGAATACCGGCATGAGCAAGCTGATTCTGGCAGACGGCAGCCCGCGCTATTCCATGATGTCGATGCTCATCGGCGCACTTATCAATACGGTCCTTGATCCGCTGTTCATCTTCGGGCTGGATATGGGTATGACCGGCGCTGCACTTGCCACGATTCTCGGGCAGATCGCCTCGTTCTGCATCAGCATACGGTATCTCTTCCATTTTAAATCTGTACCCTTCTCATGGGGCTGCTTTACGATTGACGGTGACAGAACACGCAAGATCTTCAGCTACGGTGCATCTGCCTGCTTCAACCAAATCGCTATGGCTGTTGTCCAGATCGTTTTGAACAACACCCTTGCACACTACGGTGCACTGTCAATCTACGGCAGCGATATTCCTCTGGCCTGCGCGGGCATCATCTCAAAGGTCAACATGATCTTTATGTCCTTTGTCATCGGCATTTCGCAGGGCGTACAGCCGATCATCGGCTTCAATTACGGTGCTGCGCTCTACCGCCGCGTCAAAAAGAGCTATCTGCTGGCGCTGGCTGTGGCTACCGGGCTTTCTCTGGCAGCGTTTGCCTGCTTCCAGCTTTTCCCGCGGCAGATCATCAGTATTTTCGGCACCGGCAGCGAGATGTACTACCAGTTTTCGGAGCGGTACTTCCGCATTTATATGTTCCTGACGCTGATCAACGGCATCCAGCCGGTCACCTCCAACTTCTTCAACTCGATTGGCAAGGCGCGCCTCGGCGTATTCATGTCCCTGACACGCCAGATTTTGTTCCTGCTGCCGCTCATCGTCATCTTCCCGCTCTTTATGGGCATTGACGGCGTCATGTACGCAGGCCCCATTGCGGACGGCGCTGCCGCCATTGTCTGCGGCCTTTTCACCGTGCGTGAGCTGCGGGAGCTGACCCGCTTGCAGCAAAAAACTGAAAAAACGAACTGAGGCACCTGCAAAGCGCCCCCGCATCACTGTGCGGGGGCGTTTTTCTGTCCCGTTACGGCTTTCGCGTATGGGCGATATGACGAAAAAATCTGTGCCCGATTGGCAAAAAGGTAGAAAGTGCAGGAAACCGCTTGAATCGAACCGGCTTCCGCACTACAATGGAAACCAGAAAACTAAATCGGGTTTCCGCAGGAGGCAAGTGATGGACGAACACAACGAGCTGCGCACAAGACTGCGCGCAGTCGGAATGGAGCTGTTCCGCAGGGACGGGCTGCGCTTTACGATGCAGCAGGCCGCTGCGATGATGCACATCAGCAAAAAGACGATCTACGCAGTCTACCCCTCCAAGGAGGCGCTGCTGCTGGATATGGTGGACGATGCGTTTACAAGGATCCACGCCCGCAAGCAGCGCATCCTTGACGGTCCTGGCACCCTGGCTGAAAAGCTGCGGGCGGTCATTATCGCCCTGCCGGAGGAGTACACCGCGCTGGATCTGCAGCAGATGGATCTTTTGGATGAAAAATATCCCAGAGTCGCAGCGCGCGTGCGGGAGCATCTGGAAACTGGCTGGGAGCCTACCTTGGCGCTGCTGGAGCAGGCGATGGGGGAGGGCGTTATCCGTCGGGTATCCCTGCCGGTTCTGCAGCGGATGATCTCCGCTTCCATTGAGGATTTTCTTGCAGACCGCACGCTCGATGCGCAGGGCATATCCTACACGGATGCCCTGGATGAGATGATTTCCATTTTACTGGAGGGGTTGTTGGTACGATGAGATACAGTCTTTGCAATCACTGGGAATTTACAGAGCAATGGAGCGATGCCTTCTGTCGGGGTGAACCTGTTGGCTGTCGTCCGGTGCGTCTGCCCCATACCTGCCGGGAGCTGCCGCTCCACTACGCAGACCCCTCTGACTATGAGATGGTCTGCGGTTACCGCCGCGCACTGACCGTTCCCGATGCGCCCCGGGTATTCCTGCGCTTTGACGGGGCCGCCCATCAGGCGGAAATCTACCTGAACGGCCAGCTGGCCGGGCAGCATCAGGGCGGCTACACCGGCTTCACCATCGAAATTACCGACCTTGTGCACCGCGGCAAAGAAAATCTGCTGGCCGTGCGGCTGGATACGCGCGAGGATCCCAGCCTGCCGCCCTTCGGCTTTGTCATCGACTACCTGACCTACGGCGGTCTATACCGGGAGGTCTGGCTCGAGACCTCGCCGCAGAGCCGTGTGAGCGAGCTTTTCGTGTACACACCGACGCTGACCGAGGCTGCCGTGCAGCTGACCGTTGAGGCACCGGAGCAGGCCGCAGCGCTGCGCGTCCGGTTCTGCAGCAGTGCGGGCGAAACGCTGGTGTGCCGCCAGCTGCCCCCGGCAGAATCGGCGGAATGCCGCCTTACGCTGCCTGATGCCGCACCGTGGGACACCGAGCATCCGAATCTCTACCGCTGCATAGCAGAGCTGCTCGATACCGATGGGCAGGTACTGCACAGCCGTGAGACCTCCTTCGGTTTCCGGACGACTGTGTTCCGGGCTGACGGCTTTTATCTGAACGGGAAAAAGACCTTTCTGCGCGGGCTGAACCGCCACCAAAGCTACCCCTACATTGGCTACGCCGCGCCGGAAAGCCTGCAGCGGCAGGACGCCCGCATCCTGAAAAACGAGCTGCACTGCAATGCCGTGCGCACGAGCCATTACCCGCAAAGCCAGTATTTCCTTGATGAATGTGACCGGCTGGGCCTGCTTGTATTTACCGAGCTGCCCGGCTGGCAGCACATCGGCGATGGGGCATGGAAGGACCGCGCCTGTGCCATGCTGCAGGAGATGCTGCTGCAAAACCGCAATCACCCCAGCATTATTCTGTGGGGTGTGCGCATCAATGAGAGCGTGGACGATGACGAATTCTATACGCGCACCAATCAAATCGCCCACACACTGGACCCGAGCCGGGCGACCTCTGGCGTGCGGTATCTGGAAAAGAGCCATCTCCTGGAAGATGTTTACGCTTACAACGATTTCTCCCACAACGGCTCAAACGCCGGGGTCAAGCGGAAAAAGGATGTAACGCCCGATTTAAGCAAGGCACTGCTGATTTCCGAATGCAACGGGCACATGTACCCCACCAAGCCCTGTGACGATGCCCCGCACCGGCAGGAGCATGCCCTGCGCCATGCGCGGGTGTTGGACGCTGCCTACGCAGATGGAGAGCATGCGGGCTGCTTTGGCTGGTGTATGTTTGATTATGCCACCCACAAGGATTTCGGCTCCGGGGACCGCATCTGCTATCACGGCGTGCTGGACAGCTTCCGCAATCCCAAGCTGGCGGCGTCCGTCTACGCATCGCAGGGCGGGGAGGAGCCGGTGCTGACGGTCAGCTCCACGATGGACATCGGTGATTATCCTGCCGGGCAAATCGGCACGGTCTATGTGTTTACCAACGCCGAGCGGGTGGATCTTTACAAAAACGATGTGTTTGTGACGACCCTGCACAAAAGCGGCTGGACGGCGCTGCCGCACCCGCCGCTGGCCGTGGATGACACAATCGGTGTCCTGCTTGAAACGCAGGAGCATTTTGACAAAGCCAAGGCCGATACGCTGCGCGACTGTCTGCTTGCAGCCGGGCGCTACGGCTTGGCCGGGCTGCCGCTGCGCTACAAGCTGAAGCTGGCGTGGTGCATGGTGCGCTATAAGATGAGTTTTGCGGACGGTGTGGCGCTGTACGGCAAGTATGTCGGCAACTGGGGCGGCGCGGCTACGTGTTGGCGGTTCGATGCCAAAAACGGGGATACCGTGGTAAAGAGCGTCACGCTCTGCCCCAGCCACCGGCTGCATCTTGAGGTAACGCCCTCCGCCACCGTCCTGCAGGAGGGTGACACCTACGATATGGCCGGAGTTCGGGTGCGGATCCTTGATGAAAACGGCAGCCCTGCCGTCTATGCACAGCTGCCGCTGACCTTTGCCGTGACCGGTGCCGCCGCGCTGGTCGGCCCTGCGGCGGCAACCGCCGAGGGCGGCATGGGCGGGACTTATCTGCGCACAGTCGGGCAGACAGGTACAGCCGCGCTGACCGTCTCGGCCCCGCAGTGTGCGCCTGTCACCGTAGAATTTACCGTCACAAAGAAGGAGTGTGCAGTATGGAACTGACAACAAAGCAAAAAGCCGCCTTCGGCATCGGCGCAGTGGGCAAGGATATGGTCTACGCGCTGTCTGCCTCCTATGTCATGTACTATTATCAGGATGTGCTGGGCCTGCCTGCCACCTTTGTCGGCCTGATCCTGATGATCGCGCGTGTGTTTGACGCCTTCAACGATCCCTTTATGGGGGTGCTGGTGGCCAAGACCCGCACCCGCTGGGGACGGTTTCGTCCGTGGATCCTCAGCGGCACCGTCCTGAATGCGGTGGTTCTCTACGCGCTGTTTGCCGCGCCGGTGCTGGAGGGTGCCGGCATGATGGTCTACTTCAGCGTCATCTACATCCTGTGGGGCGTCACCTACACGATGATGGACATTCCTTACTGGTCGATGATCCCCGCCGTGACCCGCACCCCTGCTGACCGAGAAAACTTGTCAGTCGTGGGCCGCACCTGTGCGGGCGTCGGCTCGGCGCTCATTGCGATGTTTACCATGCTGCTGGTTGGTGCTTTGGGCGGCGACAGCGAGCGCACCGGCTTCCGCTGGGTAGCACTGCTTGTGGCTGTCATCTTTGTGGTTACCGAGGCGATCTGCTGCGCCAGCGTCAAGGAGACCGGCAGCGCCGAGATAAAGACCGCCACCGTCGGCGAGATGTTCAAGGCGCTGTTCTCCAACGATCAGGCGCTTGTGGTCGTAGGCAGCATCGTTTTGATCAACTCGGCGTTGTATCTGACCTCCAACTTTATCATCTATTTCTTCAAGTACGATTTCGGCGGCACAGGCTGGAA
>OLFG01000478.1_pt1 | contig 9436 bp, 7 predicted proteins | sample 1603061 | NCBI WGS metagenome assembly OLFG01 (sample SAMN02675044, study PRJEB24791) | human gut metagenome, SKBSTL002 | isolation source: stool | host: Homo sapiens | place: USA
GAGCGGAAATCTTCTGACAAAAATTTTAGGCTGCTACGATTTTTATACGCCGCTTGATAACTTTATGAATGGAACACTGGATGTGGCGGGAATTGTCTATTACGTAACGATCATTGCATTACTTTTGTTCCTGACAGGGCAGTCCGTTCAGAAACGCCGCTGGAGCATCAGCTCCAAAAAAATATCGACAGGTGTATTTTCAACGGGAATGATCATTGCAATGGTGGCAGTGACCGTTGTTGTGAACCTGTTCGTGGCAGAACTTCCGGCAACATGGACATCCATTGATGTCACTTCAACGAAAATTTACTCCATCACAGACGATACGAAGGATTATCTGAAAGGTCTCGACGAGGACGTGACAATTTATGTGCTGGTGTCCGATGCATCAAAAGATACAAAGCTGGATGAGACATTACAGAGATATGAATCCCTGTCGGATCACATCAAAGTTTCCTATATCAATCCGGCTGCAAACCCGACTTTTGCAGCACAGTATACAGACAGTTCTGTGACTTCCAACAGCATGATCGTTGTGAGCAGCGCAAGATCCAGAGTCATTGATTACAATGATGTGTATACCTATAGTTATGATTACAGCAGTTATTCCAGAAGCATTGATGGATATGATGCAGAGGGACAGCTTACAAGTGCGATTCAGTATGTGACCATGGATTCGACAGAACTTCCGGTGATCTATCAGGTGTCCGGACATGGGGAAACAGCTTTGTCCGGTGGCTTTACAGAGGCAATTGAAAAAGCAAATATCACATTATCTGACCTTGCATTATTAAAAGAGGATGCGGTTCCGGAAGATGCAGCAGCGTTGATCATTAATGGACCGACCACTGATTTTTCGGAGGAAGATGCCAGCAAAGTGATCGATTATATCGATCGGGGTGGAAAAGTGCTGATCACCTGTAATTTTCAGGCACAGGGTCTGGAAAACTTCGAGTCAATCCTGTCGGCATGCGGCATGGAACGGGTTTCCGGTATTGTGATGGAAAATGATAAATCCTATTACTATAGCAATACACCGTATTATCTGCTTCCTGACGTAAATTCAAGTGCATATACAAGTTCCGTCAGCGGTTCATATATCTTTGCTCCATACAGCGAGGCGATCACCTATGGAGAAGATACAGATGATACAACTTATACAGCATTATTGGAGACGACAGATAAAGCAGTATCCAAGACAGATGCAGCAAATGCAACAACATCAGAGCTGGAAGAGGGAGATGCTGCAGGACCATTTGCGGTTGCGGTTGCCATGGAAAAAACAATCAATGAAGATACAGTCGCAAAAGTAGTGGTCGCCGGATCTGTGGAAATGTTTGCAGACAGTGCAGACCAGATCGTTTCCGAAAATAACAGCGCAATGTTTACAGATATCATTGCCCAGATGGTTGGCGATTCTGATCTTGCAACAAGTGTGATCCCAACAAAAGATTACACGCTCAGCGCCATCACGGTGGATGCAGCGGCAGGGATCCTGTACGGGCTTGGTCTGATGATCGTGCTTCCGGTCATTATGATGATTCTTGGAATTGTGATATGGGCATCAAGAAGAAAAAAATAAAACAATAGATGATAGAAAATCAAGATTGGAGACAGATAGAATATGAAAAAACAGAAAATTCAGTTTATTGTAATTCTGATCGTGCTGGCAGTACTTATCGCTGCCACCTTCGGAATGAAATGGTATAACAAAAATAAAGAGGAAGAGAAAACAGCGGAAGAAGAGGCTTCTACCATTTATATTTCCAAAGTGGACGTTGACACGATCACAGCATTTACGTATGAGATCGATCACGTGACTTATTCTTTTACAAAAGATGGGGATACATGGACCTATGACGGAGACACATCACTGGATATGGATGAAGAAGCAATCGACAGCATGCTTTCAACACTGTCATCGCTGACAGCAATAGAAGAGATCAGTGATTATACAGATCTGAAAGAGTTTGGATTTGACCAGCCGGAAGATCTGATATCCTACACAACAAGTGAAGGGTCTGTTTCTCTTTTTGTAGGAAATAAAAATGATACTTTGAATGCATACTATATTATTTCAGCTGATGGAGGAAGCATTTATCTGACAGAAACGTCTCTTGCGGATGCTTTTTCCAAAACGATTGAGGAGCTGACAGTCACAGAGGATACAGAAAGCACGGAGACTGTTGAGAACACAGAAACTGTATCTGAGAACACAGAAGAATAAATAAGATAAAAGCAGGATCAGCACCTGACAGAAAATTTTGTTCAGGTGCTGATTTTTTAATGCTCTGCAGTATCTTTTTCTTCGGAATCTTTTTTGATCAGTTTGTAAATAAAACTGTATGCCCAGATCAAAACAGGGATGATCACAGAGGCATAAATGGATGTCATGAGCATGTTCATAAAATTTTCACTGGCAGAAACTGCACATACGATGGTAGAGACATAAAGTCCAACCAGAATAATGACACCGATGATTGCTAAAATTTGTTTTACTTTTTTCATATTTTGAATCCTTTCAGGAAAAATCGAATAAGTTATGGTATAATGAGCGCAAGCGAAAAGAACATATTTATATGTTCGGCGAGCGGCGAAATTATTGAGTGATGAAATCACGATATAATCATCCTATCGGAAAAAAACATTTTCGTCAATAAAATTGTGGAAGAAAAGGCAGGTAAATCTGGTGGCATATGAAAAGCTTTTGAATGAAATTTATGCGGCGGTATCATTGAAATATCTGTGGAAGGAATACGAACCATATTTTGTGAAAAGTGAATCGCCGGACTGGATTAATCCAAACATGGATTTCGGGCTGGAAGTCAGTCAGGCACTTTTGCCGGATGACGGGCAGGAGGAGAGTTTTATCGAAAAATATCTTGGTTGCCGGAAAGAGGAACTACCTTCTTTGGCGTTTGATAAATATGGAGAGCGGTTGAATTTTTACAATGGAAGGTTTTGGGCGATTCTGCCAGATAATACTGTGCAGCAGGATTATCTTTCCAAGGCGAAATATCGTTTTGACCGCAAACTGGAAAAACTAAATGCAAATTATATCCATAAGCACTACAATGGTTTGTATCTTTTTCTACATCCGACCGACGAGAATGATATTGATGCAGGTGCACTGTTTGAATATATGAGATATACACAGGAAAAGAAAAAAATGCGATTTGACAGGGTATTTTTAAATTGTGTCAAAACCATTTATGTCTGCAATTACGAAAACAATACGATTGAGCCGATTGTGCTGCCGCCAAATGCGGAAAACTTTTTGAACACGGAGGCGGAGTACTTACGCAATTGCTGTGACTGGAAGGATGGGACAGCGCTGGAGATGAAGCGTGGCGATGAGAATAGGGTATATCATGTGCAATAACTATGAGCACACTGGTTTCTTATTAAGTTAAAAATCTTTAATGCAGATTCCATGTCTCTACTACTAATTCTCAAATGAGAAGATGGCTTATACTGTTTGTTGTATTTTTCAGAATAATACTTTGCAATTGTGTTCTTTTCGGAATCTTTTAAGGCTGAGTACAGATATGATAAATTACCGATTGTAAGATAATTTCCCTTCATGCATTCCGTCTCAAAGGTAGTTAGGAAAGTAGTAAAATCGCTATTTACTACCTATGCAATCAACCGTTTAAAAAACAGACCAAAGAATATGGTATTATTAAACACAACATTGACAGTATTTTGCGGCAGGATAAGGAGCAGGAACGGGAAAAGGAAAAGGAAAAGGAGCGCGGATAAACAAAGTCAATTAATTTCTTGACTTTCCCAAAATCACCCCTTACAATAAACCTATCTTTTTTATCAAATCAAAGTTACAAAACATACTAACATAACAAAAATCCATCACCATATCGGTGAGCCATTCAGCAGGAGAAAATGACAGGTACAGATTTAGAACAGTAACCCAAAAATCCATGCAAACAGTCTTGAAGAATCTTGAGGGGTTCTATATAATAAACATAGATCATTCGGAAAGCCTGTTTGTATACCATAGAAGCAGGAGGTCAAATGACCGGGAAAAAACAAAAGACATTAGAAGAAAAGATAGAACAGGTTAAAAATTTCAGACCTATCGATGATACGTTTTTTGAAGTACTGGCAGATGATATTGGCGTATGCCAGGAGATGCTGCGTATCATTTTAGAAGATGAGAAACTCATCGTAAAAGACGTTATCGTACAGAGCAGTGAGAGAAACCTGTATGGGCGATCTGTCCGTCTGGATGCACTCTGTATCCTTGGAAATGGAAAAAAGTGTAACGTGGAAGTGCAGCGTTCTAACAAGGATCACCATTTAAAAAGAGTGCGGTTCAATGCATCGGTCATCACGGTGCGGGACTCGCAGACGGATGATAAATTTGAGGAGACGATCGATCTGATCGTTGTGTATATTTCCGAGTTCGATATCTTTAAATGTGGCAGGGTGATCTATCACGTGGACAGCGTGATCCGGGAAACACAGGAAAAAGTAGACGACGGATTGGAGCGTGTATTCGTCAATACCGCAGTAAAAGACGGAACAACTATCTCAGAATACATGGACTGTTTTCTGCAAAAAGAGATAGATAATGCAAAATTTCCGAAATTAACCAACCGTGTGCACTATCTGAAACATGAAGAGGGAGGCGTAAACGCAGTGTGTGAAATAATGAGAAAATATTCAGAAGAAGTCGCAGAAAAAGCATATCTGCAGGGCGAGGAAGCCGGCAAAGAAATCGGTCAACGCCACACCGCCATCGCCGAACTCCAGTCCGAATCCAGATAACAGAAAAACATAATGAAACATGACAAAGAAACCATTTTTTAAAGGATGGTTTCTTTTTTTAAGTTCATTTAAGGTTCGCCTGATAAGATATGCGCAAAGGAAAGGAGACACTTATGGCAGATCAGATGATATTTAAAAGGTGTGAGATCAAATATATGTTGGATATCACGCAGGCGGAACTGTTAAAAAATCAAATGAAACAGTACATGACCGCAGACGAGCATGGAGTGAGTACAATATGCAGTCTCTACTTTGATACACCGGACTATCTGCTGATCCAAAGATCAATGGAACACCCGGTTTATAAAGAAAAACTGAGATTGAGAAGTTACGGCACGGCAGACAAGGACACGACCGTTTTTGTGGAACTGAAAAAGAAGTATGAGTCTGTTGTATACAAAAGAAGAATTGCAATGACGGAGGACGAGGCAGAACGTTACCTGCTTTTTCATGAAAAAGTAAAAGACACACAGATCACCAGAGAAATCGATTACTGTCTGAAAAATTATAAAAAGCTGGCTCCGGCAGTGATGCTTTCCTATGAGAGAGAAGCTTTTTATGCGAAGGACGATCACGAGTTCCGGATCACGTTTGATCAGAACATTCTCTGGAGAAATTACGACCTTTCTCTTTGTAAAGGAATTTACGGAGAAGCAATTTTAGATAAAAATAAAGTGCTTATGGAAGTGAAAACGGCGGGCGCAATACCGCTCTGGATGGTTCATTTTCTGACAGAAAATCAGATTTACAAAACGTCATTTTCCAAATATGCGACCGCCTACCGCACGATTTATGCGAGAGAGCAGAGAAGCTGTCCGCCGGAAAATTTCTTTGTGTTTACCAGAGATGAGGTTGTGCAGCAGGCAATAAAATGTTAAAAAAGAAATGGAGAAATTAATATGTTAAACAATTTATTTACAGGAATTTTTGATGCAGCAGGTATGGCGGTGATTTCCGTGCCGGATTTTTTACTCTGTATTGTGGTGTCACTGGTGATCGGGGCATTCATCACATGGGTTTACACTTATAAAAGCCGCTATACGACAAGCTTTGCAGTGACACTCGCAATGCTGCCGGCGATCGTTTGCATTGTCATTATGATGGTAAACGGAAATGTAGGTGCCGGAGTGGCTGTGGCAGGAGCATTTTCGCTTGTACGTTTCCGTTCTGTGCCGGGAACTGCAAAAGAGATCGGAACCATTTTTCTTGCAATGGCGGCAGGACTGATCGCAGGGATGGGGTATCTTGGATTTGCAGTATTGTTTTCGCTCATTATGGGAGCCGTGATGTTTGTGTTAAATGTGACCGGATTCGGTGTAAAAAAAGCAGAAGTAAGAGAGAAAACACTTCGTATCACAATCCCGGAGGATTTAAATTACGGAGCAGCATTTGATGATCTTTTTGGAAAATATTTATCATCCTGTGAAGTAGTCGCTGTGAAAACCTCCAATATGGGAAGTCTTTACAAACTTACCTATCATGTGACGTTAAAAGACAATGCGGAAGAGAAAACATTTCTCGATGAATTGAGATGCAGAAACGGAAATCTGGAAATCAGTATGATGAGACAGGAGGCAAATGTCAATGAGTTATAGAAGAAAAAAACTGCTGGCGTTGTTTTTTGCCATGGCATTATCCATGACGGCAGTGGCAGGCTGTACAGGAATAAAGAGCAGTACTGGCAATGTTGTTTCCTCGGAAACAGAAACAAATGCAGAAGAAACATCAGCACAGAGTGAAGCAGGAACTTTTTCAAGTGCAGATATGTTTACTGAGCGGGATCTGGCAGGAACCTATGAGGAGAGTGGGGCAGTTTATGTCACACTTTCCGATGATGGTATCGCGGGGGAAACGGATGGCGTTGTGATCGATGGACAGATGGTGACGATCACGGCAGAAGGGACTTATATTTTTTCCGGAACACTGTCGGAAGGACAGATTGTGGTGGATGCAGATAATGCGAAAGTGCAGATCGTATTTGATAATGTGGACATTACCTGTGCTTCAAGTGCAGCAGTGTATGTAAAAAGCGCAGAGAAAGTATTTGTAACGCTTGCAGAAGGATCGCAGAATACACTTCGCAATACGGATGAGTATGTTGCGATTGACGACAACAACATTGATGCCGTGATTTTTGCAAAATCAGACCTTACGTTAAACGGCACTGGAAGTCTGACGATCATATCAGCAGAAGGACATGGAATTGTATCCAAAGATGATCTGAAAATCATAGGCGGTACATACGATATCACAGCAGCAGGGCACGCATTATCGGGAAAAGACAGTGTGCGTATCGCAGATGGAACCTTTATTTTAACCGCAGAAAAAGATGGCATTCATGCGGAAAATGCAGATGATGAGGAAAAAGGCTATATTTATATTGCAGACGGTGATTTTACGATCACAAGTGATGGCGATGGCATGGACGCTTCCAATATCGTGCAGATCGAGGATGGAACACTTGACATCACAGCCGGGGGCGGCGCTGCAAACAGTCTTAAAACGCATGAGTCAGATATGCCGGGTGGACCGGGTGGCGGAATGCCACAAAACGGCGAGAAACTGGACGGAGAAAGCATGCCACAGATGGGGGAAAAGCCGGACGGAGAAAATATGCCACAGGATACCACAACTGACGAGAGCGGCACCAGCACAAAAGGAATCAAGGCAGGTGGCGGCATGTACTTAAATGGAGGAACTTACCAGATTGATTCCGCAGATGATTCCATCCACAGCAACGCAAATATTACGATCGCAGATGGAACATACACGCTTGCGACAGGCGATGATGGTGTGCATGCAGATGATGCACTGATAGTAAATGGTGGTACGATCACCGTGACAGAGAGTTATGAAGGTCTGGAAGGCCTGGCGGTGACGATCAACGATGGAACGATTGATATCACTGCAAGTGATGACGGTATCAATACAGCAGGCGAGAAAATGGAATTAAACGGTGGATATATCCACATTCTGGCAGGCGGCGACGGCGTGGATTCCAACGGCGATCTGACGATCAACGGTGGTGAGATCTACATTGACGGTCCGTCTGACAACGGAAACAGTGCGATCGATTACGGTGACCGGTCGTCTGCGTATGTGAACGGCGGAATGCTTGTGGCAATCGGCAGCAGCGGCATGGCAGAGGGGATGAGTGACTCTTCCAAACAGGAGGTTCTTATGGTAAAATTAGGAGAACAAATGGAAGCCGGCGACGTTGAGCTGACAGACAATGAAGGAAATGTGATCGTAAGTTACACAGCATTAAAATCCTATGACTGTGTGATCATCAGCACCGCAGAGGTGGAGAGCGGAGCAACGTACACGCTCACAACATCGGGAACGACGACAGAAGTGACCGCAGAATAAAAACAGCTGAGGGCAGGAATCGGTATCACCGTGAAATAAACGAAAGGCATGGGATTTTGTATGAGGTTATTGCTTGCAGAAGATGAAGAGGATTTGAGCCGTGCGCTTGTCACGGTGTTAAAACATAACAATTATTCGGTAGACGCTGTGTACGATGGTGCAGAAGCCTTAGACTATCTGGAAAACGGCGACAATTATGACGGCGTGATCTTAGATATCATGATGCCCAAAATGGATGGTATCACCGTATTAAAAACAATCCGCAGACATGGAAATTCCGTTCCGGTCCTGCTGCTCACAGCAAAGGCAGAGATTGATGACCGTGTGGAGGGTTTAGACAGCGGCGCAGACGATTATCTGCCGAAACCATTTTCCATGAAAGAGCTTCTGGCGAGGATCCGGGCAATGACAAGGAGGCAGACGGACACGACCGATAATGTGCTGACATTTGGCGATATTGCACTGAACCGTTCTACCTATCAGCTCACAGGACCGGAGAATCCAGAAGGTATCCGTCTTGCTGGCAAGGAATACCAGATGCTTGAAATGCTCATGTCTAATCCAGGACAGGTCATTTCCCCGGATCTTTTTATGGATAAAATCTGGGGCTACGACTCAGAAGCGGAACAAAATGTCGTATGGGTGTATATTTCCTATCTGAGAAAAAAAATAACCTCCATTGGAAGTCAGGTGAAGATCAGGGCGGCCAGAGGACTTGGATACTCATTGGAGAAAGACAATGCTTAATAAATTAAGAAGAAAATTTATTGCGATTGCAATGCTGTCGGTTTCTATCGTGCTGATCGCAATTGTCGGAACGATCAATATTGCAAACTACATCACTACCAATCAGGCGCTGGATGCAAGACTCTCCCTGATCGCTGACAATGGAGGTACTTTCCCGGATATGACACCCGGAGATTCTGGAAAAAAATTGGAACCTAAGACAGATCAGCCACCGGCAATGAATGACCTCCAAAAACACGGAATTTCGCAGGAAAGCCCGTTTGACACCCGGTATTTTACAGTGACGATCGCATCGGACGGTACGGTGGAATCTGTGGATACCGGAAAAATTGCTTCCATCTCAGCCGGGACAGCGGAGGAATACGCAGCGGAGCTGTGGAAAAAAGGAAAGAAAAAAGGCTTTTTCGCTGATTATAAATATTTTGCAACGGACAGTGACGGCACGACGATGTATGTATTTTTAAACTGCCAGCGGGAAATCTCTACCATCAGAACGTATGTTCTTGCAAGCGTGGGAACAGGAGCACTCGGA
>OLFG01000486.1_pt1 | contig 9313 bp, 4 predicted proteins | sample 1603061 | NCBI WGS metagenome assembly OLFG01 (sample SAMN02675044, study PRJEB24791) | human gut metagenome, SKBSTL002 | isolation source: stool | host: Homo sapiens | place: USA
ACCAGAAAGGGTAGTAGATGACTGCCCTAATTTAATATAGCCCAAACCGACATCCTGCAAGACTTTTATCTTATTCAGAATCTGCGGCACATTCTCAAAGAATTCGACAGCACGGTTTATAGTCATATCAAGCACATCAGCAATAGACTTTCCTTTGAAACGTACTTCAAGCGTTTCGCGATTATACCGCTTGCCGTGGCAAACCTCACAAGGCACATACACATCCGGCAAGAAGTTCATTTCAATCGTCTTGTATCCATTTCCGGTACAGGCTTCACAACGACCGCCCGATACATTAAAAGAGAAGCGTCCGGGCTTGTAACCGCGAATCTTAGCTTCCGGAAGACCGACAAACAAGTTACGGATATCCGAAAATACCCCCGTATAGGTGGCCGGGTTGGAGCGGGGCGTGCGGCCGATGGGCTGCTGGTCAATGCCAATGACCTTATCCACGAACTCCAGTCCCTCCACCCCGTCGCACTTGCCCGCACGGCTGCGGGCACCGTTCAGCTCACAGGCCAGCGTCTTGTACAGGATCTCATTGATCAGGCTGGACTTGCCGGAACCGGAAATGCCGGTCACACAGACGAACTCCCCCAGCGGGAACCGGACATCAATGTTGCGCAGGTTGTTTTCCCGGGCACCCTTCACGGTCAGGAAGTTTCCATTGCCGGTGCGGCGGGTCTGGGGCACGGCAATGCGCTTGCGGCCGGAAAGATAATCGCCGGTGATGCTCCGCTTGGCCTTACAGATATCCTTCACGGAACCCGCCGCCACGATCTCGCCGCCATGAACGCCCGCGCCGGGGCCCACATCCACGATATAGTCCGCGCTGCGCATAGTATCCTCGTCGTGCTCGACCACGATGACCGTATTGCCGAGGTCGCGGAGATTTTTCAGCGTTGCGATGAGTTTATCGTTGTCGCGCTGGTGCAGGCCGATGCTGGGTTCATCCAGCACATACAGCACGCCGGTCAGTGCGCTGCCGATCTGGGTCGCCAGGCGGATGCGCTGGCTTTCGCCGCCGGAAAGGGACGATGCGCCGCGAGACAGGGTCAGGTACCCCAGACCCACGCTCTTCAAAAAGCCCAGACGCTCTTTGACCTCTTTGAAGATGGAGGCAGCGATGACTTCATCCCGCTCGGACACTTTTGCCGTCTGAATAAATTCCAGCTCCTCGTTCACGCTCATATCGCAGAACTTGGCAATGTTGATGCCGCCCACCGTGACGGCGAGGCTGGTGGGCTTCAGGCGTTGGCCGTGGCAGGTGGGGCACTCCTCGCTGGACATGACAAGGGCGATTTCCTCCTTGACCCACTCGCTGCCTGTTTCACGGAAGCGGCGCTCCAGGTTGGGGATAATGCCCTCAAACGTGTTCATATAGGTGCCGGAGCCAAACATATTCTCGCGCTGCATCTCGATTTTTTCAGTTCCGGTGCCATACAGGATGGCGTGCACGGCTTCTTTGCTCATCTCCTTGATGGGGGTATCCAGCGTAAAGCCATAGCGCTTGCCCAGCGCTTTGTAATACATTTCAGAGATGGATCCCTCCGCATAATACCAGCCGCTGGCCTTGATGGCACTTTCGCGGATGGACTTGCGCGGATCCGGAATCACGCGGGCCGGGTCCACCTTCATAAAAGTGCCCAGGCCGGTGCAGGTTTCACAGGCGCCAAAGGGATTGTTAAAGCTGAACATGCGGGGGGAAAGTTCGTCAATGGAAACACCGTGCTCCGGGCAGGCATAGTTCTGGCTGAACTCCATCGGTTCGCCGCCGATAACATCAATGATGACAAGGCCGCCGGTCAGAGCAACGGCAGTCTCAATAGAATCGGCCAGGCGGCCGCGCACCGTATCATTGATGGACAGGCGGTCCACGACGATTTCAACGGTATGCTTGATATTCTTTTCCAGCTTGATCTCTTCGTCCAGATCATACATGTTGCCGTCAATGCGCACGCGGGCGTAACCGCCGCGGCGGGCAGCGTCCAGCTCCTTGGCCTGGGTGCCTTTGCGGCCCCGCACAACAGGGGCCAGCACCTGGAAGCGGGTGCGTTCCGGCAGTTTAAGCACCTCATCTACCATCTCGTCCACCGTTTGCTGGCTGATGACGCGTCCGCAGACCGGGCAGTGCGGAACGCCGATGCGGGCATACATCAAACGGAGATAATCATAAATTTCCGTCACGGTGCCCACGGTGGAACGCGGGTTGTGGCTGGTGGTTTTCTGGTCAATGGAAACCGCCGGGGAAAGGCCGGTGATTTCGTCCACATCGGGCTTTTCCATCTGGCCCAGGAACTGGCGGGCATAGCTGGAAAGGCTTTCCATATAGCGGCGCTGGCCGTCGGCATAGATCGTGTCAAACGCCAGGCTCGACTTGCCGGAGCCGGACAGGCCGGTCATGACGATCAGCTTATCTCTGGGCAGCTCCAAATCGACGTTTTTCAGGTTATGCTCCCGCGCACCCTTAATGACAATGCGGTTGTTCGGGTCGATTTTGATTTTGGAGCTGCGCTTTGCAGGCTTTTTTTCGGGTGTTGTACTCAATTTTTATATTTCCTCCTGCCCTTGCGTGTTTTGGCAGCGGCCTTGCGTTCACTGGTGTCGGCGGCGGTGGGATCTTCTCCGCGTTCCAGCCGCTGAATTTCGTCGCGCAGCTGCGCGGCCAGCTCAAATTGCAGCAGCCGCGCGGCCTCCTTCATCTCCTTGGTCAGGCGTTCAATTGTCTGCTGTCGCTCGGCGCGGCTCATGCGGTGCTGGCGCATCCGCTTGTTTTCCTCGCTCATGCTGATTTCGAGCCCGTCACCGATGGCCTTGACGATGGTTTTGGGCGTGATGCCGTGTTCTTTATTGTAGGCGTCCTGAATGGAGCGGCGGCGCTCGGTCTCCATGATGGCACGCTCCATGCTGGGCGTGACCTCATCTGCGTACATGAGCACAACGCCGTTGGCGTTGCGGGCCGCGCGGCCGATCGTCTGAATCAGGCTTGTCTCGCTGCGCAGGAAGCCTTCCTTATCGGCATCCAGAATCGCAATCAGCGACACCTCCGGCAGGTCCAGACCCTCGCGCAGCAGGTTGATGCCAACAATAACATCAATTGCGCCGACGCGCAGGTCCTTGATGATCTCCATGCGCTCAAACGTGTCGACCTCGTGGTGCATATACTTCGTCTTGACGCCGTGTTCCTCCAGATAATCCGTCAGATCCTCGGCCATCTTGACGGTCAGCGTTGTGACGAGTGCGCGCTCGCCACGGTCAATGCGGGTGCGGATCTCCCCCAGCAGGTCCTCGATCTGGCCCTCCACCGGGCGCACCATAATAAGCGGGTCCAGCAGGCCGGTGGGGCGGATGACCTGCTCGGCCACGCGGCTGGAATGTTCCCGTTCATAGGGGCCAGGGGTAGCGCTGACAAAGATCGTCTGGCCGACCTTGGATTCAAATTCCTCAAATTTCAGCGGGCGGTTGTCAAACGCCGACGGCAGACGGAAGCCGTATTCGACCAGCGTTTTCTTGCGGCTGTAGTCGCCGCCGAACATACCGCGCACCTGCGGCAGCATGACGTGGCTCTCGTCGACCATCAGCAGGAAATCATCCGGGAAATAATCCAGCAGCGTTGTGGGCGTGGAGCCGGGCGCACGGCCTGACAGGACAGCGGAGTAGTTCTCAATGCCCTTGCACATGCCGACCTCCTGCAGCATCTCCATGTCGTAGTTGGTGCGCTGCTGGATGCGCTGGGCCTCCAAGAGCTTGCCCTCCTCGGTGAATTTTTTGACCTGCTCCTCCATCTCGGCCTGAATCTTTTTCAGGCCCTCCTGCATCTTTTCGGGGCCGACGATATAGTGGCTGGCCGGGAAGATGGCAACGTGCTTGACCACGTTCTGCTTGGAGCCGGTCAGGGGGTTGAACTCCGTAATGCGGTCGATCTCATCCCCGAAGAACTCCACCCGGATGGCAAGCTCGCTCATATAAGCCAGATAAATGTCCACCGTGTCGCCATGCACCCGGAACTTATTGCGCACAAAATTCACGTCGTTGCGCTCGTATTGCAGGGTAACCAGCTTTTTGCACAGCTCGTCCCGCTCCATCTGCATCCCGGGGCGCAGACTGATGACCATGCTGCGGTAGTCGATGGGGTCGCCCAGCGAGTAGATGCAGGACACCGATGCCACAATAATAACGTCCCGCCGCTCAGAAAGCGCCGCCGTAGCCGAGTGGCGCAGGCGGTCGATCTCGTCGTTGATGGCGCTGTCCTTTTCAATATAGGTATCGGTGCTGGGAATGTAGGCCTCCGGCTGGTAGTAGTCGTAGTAGCTGACGAAGTACTCCACCGCATTGTTGGGGAAAAACGAGCGGAACTCGGTACACAGCTGCGCCGCCAGCGTTTTATTGTGCGCCAGCACCAGCGTGGGGCGGTTGCACTGGGCAATGACGTTGGCCATGGTAAAGGTTTTGCCGCTGCCGGTCACGCCCAGCAGGGTCTGGCAGCGGTCACCCCGCTGCACCCCCTCCACCAGCTGCGCGATCGCCTGAGGCTGGTCGCCAGTGGGGGCATAGTTCGACACCAGTTCAAATTTTTCCTCTGCCATCGTTTTCTCCCTTCCGTGCGTATAACCACAATCCGTTGTTTCTCCAAGTTGTATTATAGCATGCACAATTTATAATGTAAACAGTTTTTTGTTTTACGGCCAGAACAGCGTGCCGGTCTTGAAATCGTAGATAGGCAGGCGGTTGGCGTCCCGCATGGAAAAATACTCGGTGTCGGTCAGGATAAAGTGGTCCAGCAGGTGCACATTTACCAGTCCCAGTGCCCGGGCAATGCTGCCGGTAGCGTCCATATCCTCCAGCGAGGGTAGCGCCACCCCGTTGGGGTGGTTGTGGCAGAGCACCACGGCATCCGTACCGCCCTTGATGGCGGCTGCTACCACATTTTTGATATCCAGACTGACCCGGTCGGAGGTGCCCTCCCGCAGCCAGACGGCGGCGCGCACCCGCTTGCGGCTGTCCAGACTGACCAGCATGGCGCGCTCGTAGTCCGACCACGCAAACTTTGCCATCAGATAGCTGCCCATCTGCTCGGTGGTCTTGATGCAGCGAGTGGTGCTGGTGCGGCTGCGGCCATAGTACCGGCTGATCTGGGGCAGCAGATGCAGCATCCGGGCAGTAGAGGGGCCTACGCCCTCCACGGTGCACAGTTCCTCCTCACTGGCCTCCAGCACCGCCGCAAAATCCCCAAACCGGTCGATCAGGTCGTGGGCGATACCGTTGGTATCCTTCTGGGCGTTAGTCAGGTAAAGCACATATTCCAGCGCCTCGTGCTCGGCCAGACTGTCCAGCCCGTAGCTTTGCACCCGCTCCCGCATCCGCTGGCGATGTCCCTTGTGCCGTTTATTCTCTGCCATGGCGGTACTCCTTTTTCTATGTTCTCTCCTTATAGTACCCATTTTGCGGCGCAAACACAAGCGTTCTGCAAAAATAACCCGGATTTTGCACCGGAATGCGCGTTGACTTCCCGCCCCGCCTGTATTACTATAAAAGCATGATTCTGACAAAAACGATGAGGATAGCTTTATGAAACAATTTACTGCCACCGCCAACGATGACGGCGTGCGTCTTTCGCGCTTTGTGCAGAGCGTGACCCGCGATTTTCCAACCAGTCTGCTGTACAAGAGTTTCCGCAACAAGCGGGTGAAGGTGAACGGCAAAAAGGCCGCACCGGAGTACCGTTTGCAGGCGGGAGACCTGATCGAGTTGTACATCAACGACGAGTTCTTCCCGCCCGAGGGCGCAAAGCCGGTGCAGAAGGCTGCCCCCAAAAAGCAGCCCAATCAGCCCAAGGTGACGGTCATCTACGAGGACGAAAACCTTGCAGTGCTGTACAAGCCCACCCATCTGCTGTGCCACAGCGACCGCACCGGCGATGCCAATCTGGTGGATGCCTTTACCCAGTACCTGACCCAGAAGGGCGAGTATGACCCCCACGGTGAGAACCGCTTCAAGCCCGGCATCTGCAACCGGCTGGACCGCGGCACCGAAGGGCTGGTGATCGCTGCCAAGAACTACGCCGCCCTGCGGGACATGAACGAGATCATCCGCACCGATCTGCTCAAAAAGGAATACTACACCATCACGGTGGGCATTCCGCAGTCCGGGCGGTTCACCGCATGGTGGGAGCACGACGAGAAAAACAACAAGGTCAGCATCCACGCCCATCAATCGCAGGACGAGCGCCGCAAGCAGATCATTACGGACGTGGACGTGCTGCGCACCGCAGGCCCCTTTGCCCTGTGCAAAATTGGCCTTGTCACCGGGCGCACCCATCAGATCCGCGCCCATCTGGCCTATCTGGGCAAGCCGGTGCTGGGCGATATCAAATACGGCAACCGCAAAATGAACGAGCGTACCGGCACCAAGACGCAGGCGCTGTGCGCGGTGCGCATCAGCTTTCTGGATGTGCCGGAGGAAAACACCCTGCACTACCTCTCCGGCAAGGTCATCAAGCTGAAAGACCCGCAGATCCTGCAGCAGTTTGATGCGCTGGATAAAAGCAAAAACGCATAACAATAAGACCGCTGTTTGCTACAACTGCAAGCAGCGGTCTGTTTTTTGCGCTATTTTCTTTTTTGCCCTGTTCACGCCCGGCCGGGCAGCCAGACCGTTGTTTTTGCCCCGCAGGGGGTGTTCTGCCCAAACACTGCCGTGCCGCCATGGGCGGCGGCGATCTGCTGCACTACATACAGGCCAAGGATATGAGGCGCATTTTCGGCAGGCTCCGCAGCGTTCAGTGCCACCAGAACGGCAGCCGGATAGCCGATACCGTCATCTGCCACGGTCAGGCAGAAGCGCTCCCCTACCTGCCGGGTGTGCACCGTAATGTTCACCGGCTTTAGGTTATGCCGGACGCTGTTGTTCAGCAGATTTTCCAGCAGCCGTGCCAGCAGCGCCTCATCCACCGAAAGCACTGTCTGCTCTGCTGGTTCTTCCTGTTCCAGCGTGATCTCGCAGCGCTCTGCCAGTGGGCTTTCGCAGAACTGCGCCACCAGCTGCCGGAACAGCGGCCCTGCCCGGAGGTCTTTCCGGCGCAGGGGTTGGGCACCGTATTCCAGCTTACTGGTCAGGTTCAGATCATCAATGAGGGTACGGAGCTTTTCGCACTGGGTGCGGATGCCGGTCGCTTTCTGCCGGGAGCTGTCCGGCAAAAGTGCATCCTGTTCCAGTTGCTCCGCCCAGCCTAAGATCAGCGCCAGCGGAGTGCGCACGTCATGGCTGACCCCTGCGATCCACTGGGTGCGGGCATTGTCCCGCCGGGAAAGCATCTCATTTCTGGCTTGCAGCTGCGCCCCGGTCTGGTTCAGCTTTTCTGCCAATTCCCCGGCAAAACCGTCGGTAGGCAGCCGGACGGTCTGCCCCTGCGCCAGTGCTTCCAGACCGTTTGCCACGGTCTCCAGCCGCTTTGCCCCCCGCCAGCTCAGCCAGAAGCAGAGCGCCAGACCCAGCAGCAGCATTCCCAGCACTGCTGCCGGGAGCACCCGCACCATGCTCAGGGCAAAGTCCGGTGAGCTGTAAATGCTGTACTTCCACAGGCTCCCCTTTGGCAGCCCGATGACGAACAGTCCGTAGGGTTCTGTCCAGCAGAACACCGGGTAATCCGCCAGATACCAGCGGGCAAATCTGGCGATATCGCCGGGAGTGTAGGCATGGTTCAGCTCCTGCGGCAGGCCGTAGCTCCAGCGGATGTTTCCCACATCGTCCAGCACCATCGCCCACTCGTAGCCGTTCATCCACTCCTGCGGGGTGCGCTCTGCCCCAAAGGCAAGCCCTTCGGCGGTCTCCACCATGGAATCCGCGATCTCGCTGGAGGAATACTCCCGCTGCGGCAGGCGGCAGCCCTCCTGCCAACCCAGCCAGCCCAGCACCGCAACACCGGAAAACAACAGCAGCAGAACAATGCCCACCGCCGCCAGCACATACCGCCGAATCAGGCGCACAAAGGTTTTCATGTTTCTTCCCCCTTTGTCAGCTTATAGCCAATGCCCCGCACCGTCCGCAGAAACTGCGGCGCACCGGGTTCGGCTTCCAGCTTCTCCCGCAGATGCCGGATATGTACACCCAGACTGTTCTCGTAGCCATAGTAATCTGCGCCCCAGACCGCCGCACAAAGGGCATCGTAGGTAACGATGTGTCCCCGGTTCTCTGCCAATTTCCGCAGCAGCGCCAGTTCGGTAGCGGTCAGCGTCAGTGTTTTGCCCTCCGGCAGGGTAACAATGGCATCATTCAAGTCTACGCACCGCTCCCCCAGCTGCAAAGGTGCCGGTTTTGTACGGGACAGTTCTGCCCGGTACGCCCGCTGCAAAATATGCTGCACCCGCAGCAGCAGTTCCTGCATCAGAAAAGGCTTGGTCAGGTAGTCATCTGCGCCAAGACCCAGCCCAAACAGACGGTCGGCATCCGCGTCCCGTGCGGAGAGGAACAGCGCCGGGACATCCGCTTTTGCCCGCAGCGCCCGGAACAGCGAAAATCCATCCCCATCCGGCAGGTTGATATCCAGGATCATCAGCTCCGGCTGTTCTGCCGCAAAGCAGGCGCGGGCAGCGGCGCAGCTTTGGGCGGTTCTGATATGGCCATATCCTGCGCCCAGCAGCTGCTCACATAGCAGTGCCAGCAGCTCGGCGTTGTCATCCACAACGAGAAACTTTGCATCATAAATGGTATCCATAAGGGCAGTTCTCCTTTCCCGCCTTTACTATACCACACTTTTTGCGCCGCAGCGGAAAACATCTGCAAATTTAAGGGTAAATTAAGCTGCGCTTCCGGTCAGTTTAAGGCAGCGGGTGTATTCTGGCATCGTTCCGAAATCCATGAATGCGAAAGGAGACCATTTATGAAACCTGTGATTGAGACCCATGCCCTTTGCAAAAGCTACCATGGCCGTCCGGTGGTGGATCATTTGAACCTGACTGTCCCGGAGGGCTGTGTTTACGGCTTTTTAGGCCCCAACGGTGCGGGCAAATCCACTACCATGAAGATGCTGCTGGGGCTTGTACACCCCACCGGTGGCAGTGTGGAACTGCTGGGTCACACCCTGAACGAAGCAAACCGCATTGTCCTGCTGCGGCAGACCGGCAGCCTGATCGAATCTCCCTCCGGTTACCTGCACCTGACCGCCCGGGAAAACCTTTCCATCGTGGCTGACCTGAAAGACGTGGACCGGAAGGACATCAGCCGGGTGCTGGAGATCGTGCACCTGACCAAAGACGCTGACCGGAAGGTGGGGCAGTATTCCCTTGGCATGAAACAGCGGCTGGGCATTGCCATG
>OLFG01000495.1_pt1 | contig 9172 bp, 8 predicted proteins | sample 1603061 | NCBI WGS metagenome assembly OLFG01 (sample SAMN02675044, study PRJEB24791) | human gut metagenome, SKBSTL002 | isolation source: stool | host: Homo sapiens | place: USA
GGTCAGGGTGCTGCCGCCGCCGCCCCGCCCGCCGATGGTCTTGCAGGTCAGGGCAAAGCCCAGCTCTTTTTCGGCGTGCTGCACAAGCCGCAGCGCCTTGGAGTAGGAAAGCCCCATCTGCGCCGCTGCGCTGCGCAGCGAGCCGGTCTCCTCGATCAGATGGAGCAGGCGGCAGGGTCCCTCGCCAAAAAAGCGCTCGCCTGCGTCATCGCAGAGCATCACGCGCAAAGCAGGTTTCATGGTATCACCTCACAGCGGCAGCAGGGCCAGACGGCGTCGGCCCCGGCAGTCGGTAACGGGCAGCAGCTCCAGCGGGCCGTACACGGCGGCAAGGGCTGCCTGCAGCACGGCAGGCGGGTCGGTTCTGGGGTGCAGCACCGCCGCGACCCCGCCGCCCTGCAATACCACCAGTATATCACAGCTGTCCAGCGCCAGCGCGGGGTCATGCAGGCAGACCAGCGCAGTCTTGCCGCCGGTGTGGACCAGCTGCGCCAGCAGCGCGGTCATCCGGCTGCGGTTCGCAAGGTCAAGCGCACTGTCCGGCTCGTCCAGCAAAAGCAGCGGCGCATCCTCGGCAATCGTGCGCGCCAGAATACAGAGCTGCTTCTCGCCGCCGCTCAGCGTCAGGTAGTCCTGCCCGGCCTTGTCGGCCAGACCTACGGTGCGCAGGGCCTCGTCCGCAGCGGCGCGCATGGCGGCGGTGGGGCTTTGCAGGACCCCCAGCCGCGGGTTGAAGCCCATAAGCACGACCTCCCGCACCGAGAGCGAGACCGAGATGCCGCTCTGTTGCGGGATATAGCTGACGGTCTGCGCCAGCCTGCGGGTGGACAGGCTCTCCAGCGGGACGCCGTCCAGAAGGCACTGCCCGGTGTGGGGCAGGAGACCACCCTGTACACCGTGATGAGCGTGACCGAGAACGATGTAAGCCTGTACGGCTTTGCCACCGAAGAGCAGCAGGCCTGCTTTGAGATGCTGACCGCCGTGTCCGGCGTTGGCCCCAAGGTGGGGCTGGCTATCCTCAGCGTCATGGAGCCGCAGCGGGTGGCGCTGGCCATCTCGGCAGGGGACCACAAGGCCTTTAAGGCTGCTTCCGGCGTGGGGCCGAAGCTGGCGCAGCGCATCGTGCTGGAACTGAAGGATAAGGTGGCCAAGGGCTTTGTGGACGGCATCTCGCTGGAGGATGTGGCCGGCTCTGCCGCCGATACGCCCGCGACCCAGAGCAGCGCACAGGCCATTGCAGCGCTGGTGTCGCTGGGCTACAGCCAGAGCGAGGCGGCGCTGGCCATCGCAAAGATCGATGCCACGCTGCCGGTGGAAGAGATCATCAAGCTGGCCTTGCGTAGCATGGCAGGCAGGAGGTAAGCAATGCAGGACGATACCGCGCTGTACGGCGCAAAAATGATGCAGCCCGTCATGACCCCGGCGGACAATGAGGAAAATAACCTCCGCCCGCAGCATCTGGAGGACTACATCGGGCAGGAAAAGGCCAAGCAGAACCTTAAAATTTATCTGGAAGCCGCCAAGCGCCGGGGCGAGCCGGTGGATCACATTCTGCTCTACGGCCCGCCGGGTCTGGGCAAGACTACGCTGGCGGGCATCATTGCCAACGAGATGGGGGTGCAGATCCGCATCACCAGCGGCCCGGCCATTGAAAAGCCCGGCGACCTTGCCGCCCTGCTGACCAACCTGCAGGAGGGCGATGTGCTGTTCATCGACGAGATCCACCGCCTGTCCCGGCAGGTGGAGGAGGTGCTGTACCCCGCGCTGGAGGACTACGCGCTGGATATCATGATCGGCAAAGGCCCCAGCGCCCAGAGCATCCGCATCAACCTGCCCCGCTTCACGCTGGTGGGCGCTACCACCCGCGCCGGACAGATCACCGGCCCCCTGCGCGACCGCTTCGGCGTGCTGCTCAAGCTGGAGCTGTACAGCCCGGACGAGCTTTCCCGCATCATCATGCGGTCGGCGGGCATTCTGGATCAGCCCATCACCCCGGAAGGCGCTTATGAGCTGGCAAAGTGCAGCCGCGGCACCCCCCGCGTGGCAAACCGCTTTTTGAAGCGCATCCGCGACTTCGCCACCGTGTTGGGCGACGGCATCATCGACCGGGACGTGGCGCTGCTGGGTCTGAAGCGGATGGACGTGGACGCGCTGGGTCTGGACGAGCTGGACCGCAGCCTGCTGCGCGCCATCATTGAGATGTACAACGGCGGCCCGGTAGGTCTGGAAACGCTGGCTGCCGCCCTGGGCGAGGAGGCCGTCACGCTGGAAGATCTGTGCGAGCCGTATCTGATGCAGATGGGCTTTTTGACCCGCACCCCGCGCGGACGCTGTGCCACCCGCCTTGCCTACGAGCATCTGGGCATGAAAGCCCCGGAGACCGGCAGCGCCGAGGAAAACGGCCAGCAGAGCCTGTTCTGACTTATTATATAGGAATTTGAAGCAGTAAACGGAAGGAGGACGCTATGCGCCCTGCAGATACTTGGAAAGACTATGAGCTGCTGGATGCCACCGACGGCAACCGGCTGGAACGCTGGGGAGAGACCCTGCTCATCCGCCCCGACCCGCAGGTGGTGTGGAAAACCCCCAAGCAAAGCCCCCTGTGGGCAAAGGCAGATGCCATCTACCACCGCTCCAATCAGGGCGGCGGCGAGTGGGAGTACCGCCGTCGTCTGCCGGAAAAGTGGAAGATCAGCTGCGGCGAAGGGGAGGATAAGCTCACCCTTATCGTCAGCCCCACCGGCTTCAAGCACACCGGCGTGTTCCCGGAGCAGGCGGTCAACTGGGCGTGGTACCAGCAGAAGATCCGCGCCGCGAACCGCCCGGTGAAGGTGCTGAACCTGTTTGGCTACACCGGCGGCGCTACGCTGGCCTGTGCCGCTGCCGGTGCTACCGTCTGCCATGTGGATGCCTCCAAGGGCATCGTGGCATGGGGCAAGGACAACGCCGTGGCAAGCGGCCTGACCGACAAGCCCATCCGCTGGCTGGTGGACGACTGCGCCAAATTCGTGGCGCGGGAAAAGCGCCGCGGTAACACCTACGACGGCATCATCATGGACCCGCCCAGCTACGGGCGCGGCCCCGGCGGCGAGATCTGGAAGCTGGAGGATTGCATCTACGACCTCATCAGCCAGTGTGAAGAGGTGCTCAGCGATACCCCGCTGTTCTTTGCGGTCAACAGCTACACCACCGGTCTGTCCCCGGCAGTCATGGAGTATATGCTCAAGACCACGCTGGTGCCCCGCTTTGGCGGAAAAACCAGCTGCGACGAGATCGGCCTGCCGGTGTCTGCCACCGGCGGCGTGGTGCCTTGCGGTGCCACCGCGATTTGGGAAGAATGAAAGTAAAGTATTATCTCAGTCACGGCTGTCGCCGTGACTGAGATAGATATATGCTAGGAATGGGGTACAGCCCCTTTCGGAGGGGCGCACCACCAGAAAGAGAAACAAAGCATGAATGATACGATTTTAACTGCTGAAAATTTGAAGTTCCGCTACGATGCCGAGCAGCCGGTCTATGCGCTGGACGGCGTATCCGTGCAGGTAAAGCGCGGGGAGTTCGTGGCGGTGCTGGGTGCAAACGGCTGTGGTAAATCCACGCTGGCCAAGCACTTCAACGCCATTCTGCTGCCGGAGAGCGGCAAGGTGTATGTGGAGGGCATGGACACCGCAGACGAAGAGAAACTCTACGATATCCGCCAGACCGTGGGCATGGTGTTCCAGAACCCGGACAACCAGATCGTTGCCACCGTGGTGGAAGAGGACGTGGCTTTTGCGCTGGAAAACCTCGGTGTGCCGCAGGACGAGATGCGCCGCCGGGTGGATGACTCCATGAAGATGGCCGGCATCTACGAATACCGCGAGCGCGCACCCCACAACCTTTCCGGCGGTCAGAAGCAGCGGGTGGCCATTGCCGGTGTGGTTGCCATGCGCCCGGACTGCCTGATCTTGGACGAAGCCACCGCCATGCTGGACCCGCGCGGCCGCGAGCAGGTGATGCAGACCATCCACTACCTGAACAGGAACATGGGCATCACGGTGGTGTCCATCACCCACTATATGGAAGAAGCCGCACAGGCCGACCGTGTGCTGGTGATGAGCAAGGGTCATGTGGTGATGGAGGGCACTCCGAAAGAGGTGTTCAGCCAGACCGAGAAGGTGCGCAGTCTGCATCTGGACGTGCCGCAGGCCGCTGAGCTGCGGGACGAGCTGGTAAAGGCCGGTATCCCGATGCCGGAGGGCATCATCGACACCGGTGCCTGCGCACAGGCGCTGTATGAACTGCTGCAGTAAGGGGGGGCGGACGAAATGGCAGATATCATTAAGGTAGAACATCTGAGCTACGTCTATAACCCCGGCCTGCCCACCGCAGTGACCGCGCTGGACGACGTGAGCTTTACCGTAGAAGAGGGCGATTTTGTGGGCATCATCGGGGCCACCGGCTCCGGCAAAAGCACCCTTATCACCCACATGAACGGCCTGAACAAGCCCACCAGCGGCAAAATTTACATTGACGGCCGTGACCTGTGGGCAGACCCGGAAAAGATCCGGGATTTCCGCTTCCTCACCGGCCTTGTGTTCCAGTACCCGGAATATCAGCTGTTTGAGGAGAACTGCTACAAGGACATCGCCTTTGGCCCCAAGAACATGGGGCTGGACGAGGCCGAGGTAGACCGCCGCGTCCACGAAGCCGCAGACTTTGTGGGCTTGGACCCGGCGCTTTTGGAGCGCAGCCCCTTTGAGCTGTCCGGCGGTCAGAAGCGCCGGGTGGCAGTGGCTGGCGTCATGGCCATGAAGCCCCGCATCCTTGTGCTGGACGAGCCCGCCGCCGGTCTTGACCCGGAGGGACGGGACGATATCCTTTCCGAGGTGAAGGAGTACCACAAAAAGACCGGCACCACCGTGCTGCTGGTGTCCCACAGCATGGAGGATATTGCCAAGTACGCCAACCGCGTGCTGGTGATGAGCAACAAGAAAATTGCCATGTATGACACGGTGGAAAAGGTCTTTGCCCGCGCCCCGGAGCTGCTGGAGCTGGGGCTGTCGGTGCCGCAGGTGACTAAAATTTTCCTCAAGCTGCGGGAGATGGGGGTGGACGTCCCGGCGGACGTGTACACCATTCCTTACGCGGTCAAGACCCTGCTGGAAGCCAAGCGCCGCCGCGATGCCGGGGAAAGTCTTGTGCTGCCCCGCAGCGCTGCCCGGAAAGGGGGTGCTGTCTGATGTTGCGAGATATCACCATCGGTCAGCACTTCCCGGGCAACAGTCTGGTGCACCGGTTCGACCCCAGACTGAAGCTTGTGCTGACGGTCGCCTATATCGTGCTGCTGTTTGCAGCCTCCAACCCCTTGGGGCTTACTTTGTCCATCCTCTTTTTGGGGGTCATGTACAAGATGGCAAAAATTCCGGTCAAGATGATCGGCAAAAGCCTGAAGCCCATTCTGCCCATCGTGCTGTTCACGGCGGTGCTGAACCTCTTCTTTGTCTCCGGCGAGGGCGACCCGCTGGTGCATTTCTGGTTTTTGAACATCTACGCCGAGGGCGTGCGCTATGCAGTGCTGATGGCGGTGCGCGTGATGGCGCTCATCGCGGGCACCAGCCTGCTTACCTACACCACCAGCCCCATCGTGCTGACCGATGCCATTGAGCAGCTGCTCAAGCCCTTGGGCAAGCTGCACTTCCCGGTGCACGAGCTGGCCATGATGATGAGCATTGCCCTGCGCTTTATCCCCACCCTCATCGAGGAGACGGATAAGATCATGAACGCGCAGAAGGCGCGCGGCGCGCAGCTGGACACCGGCAAGATGACCGACCGGGTCAAGGCGCTGGTGCCGGTGCTCATCCCGCTGTTCATCTCGGCCTTCCGCCGCGCCGATGAGCTGGCCATGGCCATGGAGTGCCGCTGCTACCGCGGCGGCACGGGCCGCACCCGCCTGAAGGTGCTGCGCTGCGAAAAGCAGGACTACATCGACCTTGCGGTCTGCATTGCCTGCTTTGCCGTCATCCTTGCCTCCCGGCTGGTGTTCCCGAATTATTAAAGAGGAGAACCCTCTCAGTCAAGGCCGGATGGCCTTGACAGCTCCCCCGAAAGGGGGAGCTTTTGCCCGGTGGACGTAAGGTCTGTTCTTTTCAACAGAAGTAGATATTTCCCCTTATAGCGCATAAAGCTCCCCCTTTGGGGGAGCTGGCGCGCAAGCGCCTGAGAGGGTTTTATACTATGAACTTTTTACTTACCCTTGCCTACGACGGCACAAATTACTGCGGCTTTCAGGTGCAGCCCAACGGGCGTAGCGTGGCGGCCACCTTTCAGGATGCGCTGGAAGCGGTGCTGGGCTCACGGCCTGATATCAAGGGCTGCAGCCGCACCGATGCCGGGGTGCACGCGCTGGGCTTTCGGCTGAATTTCCATGCCGATACCCGCATCCCGCCCCAGAAGCTGCCGCTGGCGCTCAACCAGCATCTGCCGCCGGATATCCGGGTGTTGGCGGCGCAGACCGTGCCGGAGGATTTCCACGCCCGGTACGCCGCCCATACCAAGACCTACCTGTACCGCATCCATAACCACCCCATCGACTCGCCCTTTGATGCTGCCTACTACACCCGCGTGCCCCGGCGGCTGGACGAAGCTGCCATGCAGGCGGCGGCGCAGCAGTTCGTGGGCACCCACGATTTTCTGGCCCTGTGCGCGGCGGGCTCTTCTGCCGCCGCCCACGGGGACACCGTGCGCACCATCACGGACTGCCATGTCACCCGGCGCGGGGACGAGGTGGACATTGAAGTGACCGCCGACGGCTACCTGTACAATATGGTGCGCATTCTGGCGGGTACTTTGTGCGAGGTGGGCACGGGGCGGCTGCGCGCTGCGGACATCCCCGCCATTCTGGCAAGCCGGGACCGCAGCAGGGCAGGCCCTACTCTGCCCGCAAAGGGCTTGTTCCTGAAGTGCGTGGAATACCCGGAAAGGAAGGAAGAGCAACTATGAAAAAGCTTCATCGCGGCGGCAGCAACCCGGACGGAGAACCGCTTTCTGCCGGACGGGTGGAATATCTGGAGGCAGCGCGTCAGCGGGTGCGCCGCCGCCGTCTGCGCCGCACCGCCATCATTCTGGCGGCGCTGATACTGGTCACTCTGTTTGCCACCGGCGCGGTGGGGGCATCCATCGCCCGGGTAAAGGATCTGGTGGATACGGTGCACATCGCCCTGTCCCCGGCGGTGGGCTGGCCGCAGCAGACCGGCCTTGGGGAGCTGACGGCCGTGCAGCCCATGTCCGGCAGCTTTGTGGCCATGGACGAGGATGCCTGCGCGGTGTACAGCTTAGGCGGCACCCGCCTTGCAAGCATCCAGAGCGGCTACGCCCGCCCGGCGCTGGCTGCGGGCAAGACCCGCTTTGTGCTGTACAACCGCTCCGGCAACGAGCTGCGGGTGGAAAGCCGCACCCAGAACCTGTACAGCAAAACGCTGGAAAACAACATCTATCTGTGCGCCATGTCGGACACCGGTACGCTGGCCGTGGCCACCGATTCCGCCGACAGCACCGCCCGGCTGACCGTGTACACCTCCACCATGAGCGAACAGCTGCACTGGGATATGACCAGCGCGCAGGGCACCCCGGTGCGGATGGCCTTTGCCGCCGACAGCCGCCGTCTGGCGGTGGCGGCGGTCACTTCCAGCGCCGGACAGCTGCAGGCAAACCTCTTTGTGCTCAGCCTTGCGCAGGGCGACCCGGTGCAGCTGAGCAGCGGGGACAGCGTGCCCCAGTGGCTGGGCTGGCTGAACAACGACACCGTGCTGGCTGTGTATGAGAACTGCGCCGTGGTGTACGGTGCGGACGGCGGCGAGCGGGGGCGCTTTGACCTTGGCGGCGGCAGTCTTGTCAGCGTTTCGCAGGATGGCGCAAACGCCGCCCTGCTGCTGGAAAACGGGCAGGTGTGCACCGCCGTGCTGCTGGATAAAGATCTGAACGTGCAGTACAGCGGCAACGTGCCTGCGGCAAACCAGATCCTGCGCCGGGGTCAAAATTTTTATCTGCTCACCGACAGCGGCGTGGAATGCTTTGCCGCAGACGGGGTGTACCAGTGGGGACAGGAACTTTCCGTCCGTCCGCAGGCACTCATCGCGGGCAAGCAGCTGCTGGTGCTGTGCGGCAACACGGTGCAGCAGATCGCTCCGCCGGAGCAAACGGCTTCCAGCGCCCAGTGATCGAGGGAAAAAACAGTATTTTTGCGGGGAAAGTGATCTTTATAACAGGGAAAACAAGATATGTTCAAGAATCCGTCATTTCTTTTTGATATCCTATGTACGGTGGTCTGGCTGGTGCTGGCCGTCCGGTATGCCCGCAAAGGCTTTCTGGCCTCGGTGGTGCAGCTGACGGGCAGCCTCGTCAGTCTGTTCGGTGCCAGAGCCTTTTCAGGCTGGGCAGCCGGGCAGGTGTTCGAGCGCTTCCTCGCCGGAAGCTTCCGGGACCAGATCGCTGCCAATATCGCCGCCGGGGGAGCCGTCAGTCTGGATGGCATTGCCCAGCGGTACGCGGGCTTTCTGCCCGAGGCGTTCCGGGCATCCATCGTGGATGCCTGTGAGCGCTCCATCTCTGCCGTCCTCAATGACAACGCCGTTGTGCTGGCGGATACCATCGTCCAGAAGGTGCTGGCTCCGCTGCTGACCCCGGTGATCTCGCTGGTGCTGTTCTTTGTGGCGTTCGCCCTGCTGCGGATGCTGGTCAGCCTGCTGGTCACAGTGCTGGGGCTGGTGAACAAGCTGCCGGTGGTGGGCACGGTCAACCGCTGGCTGGGCTGGCTCACCGGCTGCATCGCCAGCACGATGGACATCTACCTTGTGCTGTGCGTGGTGTGGGCCATCATCGTCATCACGGGCGGCAATCTGACCGTCCTGAACGACACGGTCATGAGCAGCAGCCTTTACTATAAAGCATTCAATCTGTTCAACCCCTTCCTGTAAAGGGGAGCTTAGGAGGAACCTATATGGTCTGCAGTCGTTGTCAGAAACGTCCGGCCATCATCTTCGTCCAGCGGATGGAGAACGGCCAGATGAAAAATGAAGGCTTTTGCCTGCACTGTGCGCGTGAGCTGCACATCAAGCCGGTGGACGATCTGATGAAGCAGTTCGGCATGTCGGATCAGGATCTCGATAACATGGAGAGCCGCATGGAAAGCATG
>OLFG01000502.1_pt1 | contig 9087 bp, 6 predicted proteins | sample 1603061 | NCBI WGS metagenome assembly OLFG01 (sample SAMN02675044, study PRJEB24791) | human gut metagenome, SKBSTL002 | isolation source: stool | host: Homo sapiens | place: USA
GCTCCGTGACACGTTAGGCTGTGAACCGACAGTAGAACAGATAGCAGCTGCCTGTGAGTTGTCAGTTGAAGACATAACATTGTCAATGTCTGCATCAATGGAGGTTGAATCAATATATAAGACAATCTATCAGGGTGATGGAAGTGAGGTCATGCTGATGGACAAGTTAGAAGACAAGGCAGACATTGGGGAAACTGCATCAAGTAAAGTGGCACTTGCACAGCTTATGGAAACACTTTCACAGCGTGAAAAAGAGCTTATCAGAATGCGTTATTATGATGATTACACACAGATGCAGGTTGCTAAGGAGTTCGGAATATCGCAGGTGCAGGTGTCGCGGATGGAGAAGAAGATTTTAAGTGGCATGCGCAAGCGGCTGTTTGCGTGAAGGATTCATTCATATATTAACGATCCCGCCGCTGTGTCCGTCTATGGCATATGCCCTCAGGATTTCTTCATCTAGTGGGAGTAAATGCCGCCATCTGTATAGTTTATTACGGTGTGGATAAACAAACGCGCTTCGCTTGAACGAGTTTATCCACGCCGCCCTTTTACAGACAGCGGCATTAACTCCAACACGATTCGAAATATTCGGACATATGCCATAGACGGACACAGAGGCATAGTTTTATGCTGAATGAAAACAGTGATGGGACTGTTTTGTGCCGGTATGGAGTGCGGTGGGCTAGGGCAGGCTGTTGCAGAAATAAAAGCTTCATGAATAATTCTGCGGGCATGTACAATACTAATACTAGCAACGGAGGGTTTGTTATGTCAGAGAAGATTTATTTGAAGATTTGTTTGATTTACCATTCTATGATGACAGTAAGGTTGAGAAGAAATTGTATGGCAGACATGCAAAGAACCTTATGAAAACAGATATCAAGGAAATGGACAACGGCTACGAGCTGATTATCGATCTGCCTGGATTCAAGAAAGATGAGATCAAGGTATCGTTAGACAATGGATATTTGTCCATCGCCGCTGCAAAAGGTCTTGATCAGGATGAGCAGGAGAAAGATACCGGAAAGTACATCCGGAGAGAACGTTATGCAGGTTCCTGCGAGCGTAGCTTCTATATCGGTGAGGATATGACAGAGGAAGATATCAAGGGCGAGTTCAAACATGGTATCTTAAAACTGTTTGTTCCAAAGAAAGAAGCAAAGGCAGCAGTACCGGAACGTAAATTCATCGCAATTGAAGGATAATTATTTTGTACAGAAAGTAACCTACAGACCGAAAAGCCTATAGGCATTGGAAAGGAAGGATACATTATGGCAGACAAAAATCCAAAACATATGTTAAAGAAAAAACAGGTAAAAGCAAAAGATAAGAAAAAACATATTTATGAATAAACAGTCAGAAATGAATGGAAGGCATCGCACTTTGGTGTGATGCCTTTCTTGTTTTGCAGGGAAAAGGAGGACAAAATGAGAGAAAAACAGAAACAGCCAGCATCATTTCAGCCGGACAGGATTTTGTCCTATTTTAAAGCAGAATGGCAAGTACTTCTGGCGGTGACAATATCCGGTCTGATCTATAATGTAGGACTGCTTGCAGGACCGTGGTTCGAAGGAAAAATGACCGGCTGTCTTGTGGACATTTTAAGAGGTGCCGGACAGTTTGGCGATATGCTGATTCTTGTGTTAAGCTATGTGGCAGTGATCGTGATCGTGCAGAGTTCGAGATATATCAAGCGTTTTTATGTCCGCCGTTTTGCCAATAATGTAAACCGCAGGATGAAGGAAATCCTCTATGGAAGACTTGTCAGAAAAAGCAGGGCGAGCCTTAAGGAAGAGGGCGAAGGCAATGTCATGACGAAAGCGATCCTCGACGTTGATGACTGTGTGGAGGGAATGCGGAAATTTACGACGGAAATTTTTGATACAGGTGTGGCACTGGCAGCCTATGCCGGAATGCTTTTGTGGTATGACTGGCGGCTGGCGCTCTTATGTATGCTGTTTCCGCCAATCTCTTACATGACCGCAGAAAAAATGAAAAAAATGATCCAGAGAACCGGGGCTGCCTACAAGGAACAGTCCGGCGCGCTGAGCGCAGCGACGTTAGACCGGGCAGAAAATGCAATCACATACCGTGTTTTCGGGCGTGAAAAAGAAAGACAGAATGCATATGAAGAAAATTTGTCTGCGTATGAAAAAGCAGCCGTGAGAGCAAACATCTGGAACACGGCAATGCCACCGGTGTATCGCGTCATCTCCATGGCAGGTGTGCTGTTCATTTTGTATTTCGGACAGAAAAATGTATTGGGAACCGGCTGGCGTGCATGGGGCATTGCGGCGTTTACCACATTTTTGTCGTGCTTTGTGAAACTTTCCGTGAAGTCGTCAAGCGCTGCGAAGCTGTTCAATGCGGTACATAAAGCACAGGTTTCATGGAACCGTATCAAACCACTTCTGACACGAAAAGATGAGAGAACTGTGATCGAAGATCAGACAGCAGAAAATCATGCCAGGGAGTGTAGGGAAAAAAACGACACAGTCCCAACAGGCAAAACAGAGACAACAGTGCAAAAAATACAGATCAGTCATCTGAATTTTGCTTATCCGGATGGAAAGAAAATTTTAGACGACATTTGTCTTTACGCAGAGAAAGGACAGATCATCGGTATTACCGGGGCGGTCGCATGTGGCAAGTCAACGCTTGGAAAAGTATTTTTGTGTGAATATCCTTATGAGGGACAGATTCTTGTGGACGGCACAGATTTGCAGGCTATGGACGAGGCAGACCGCACGAAGCGGATCGGTTATCTTGGACATGATCCGGAGTTGTTTTTTGACAGTGTGGAAAATAATATTTTGCTCGGTGAGAAAAAAGAGGCAGACGATTACTTAAAGGCAGTGTGCATGGAACAGGAAGTTGCAGAGATGGAGGATGGAAAACAGACCGCGGTTGGAAATGGCGGAGTGCGTCTCTCCGGCGGTCAGGCAAAGCGTCTCGCACTTGCAAGGACACTCTGCCACAAAAAGCCTGTTCTGATTCTGGATGATCCTTTTTCGGCATTGGACAAAAACACGGAAAAACAGATTTTTGCCAATTTGAAACAGCAGACGAAAGACAATATTGTTTTCTTAATTTCTCACCGTTTATATCTGTTTCCTCAGATGAATCAGGTCATCTGGATGGAAGATGGAAAGGCGGTGGCCGGTACACATGAAGAAATTCTGGAAAAGATACCGGAGTACCGCAGTCTGTATGAGACACAGAGCGATGAAAGAGAGAATGCGAAAGTGGAAACGGAAAATAGAAAAACAGTTTCTGAACATACAGAGGAAAGGAGGAGTGGTAGATGAAACAGAAAAGACAGGTAAAAAGTGTGATCCTGGAAACAATCAAAAAACAGAAAATGCTGTCTGCCGGAATCCTGACCGCAGTGATCGGAGCAGTTGTGGCAGCGCTGATTTCTCCGCTGATCCTTGCAAAAATCATTGATACAGTGACAGCCGGTAATGAGGCGGCGTTTTCTGTGATCCTTCTCTATTTTGTCCTGCTCGCACTTACCGGAATATTGGAAGCTGCGAGGGAAGGACTCCTGACGGTGTTTGGTCAGAAAATCACACATGCACTAAGAAGCAGCCTGATGGATAAATTTGTAAGTCTGACGGCAGACAGCGTGAATAAGCAGGAGCCGGGAACACTGGTGTCACGGTTTGTCGGGGATGTTGACACGGTGGAAAATCTGTTTACCTCCGGGATTATCAGTATGTTTGCGGATGTATGTAAGATTATCAGTATCCTTGTCGTGATCTGGTTTCAAAACCGTGGACTGACGCTGGTATTGCTGGTGTTGCTGCCGTTTTTATTCTGGTTTACCAGACATGTCCAGAAAAATATGCTGGCGGCGCAGATTGAAAACCGAAAGGCTGTCGGACGGGCATCCGGTCATGTGCCGGAGACGCTTCACAATATCCGCACAATCCATTGTCTTGCAAAGGAAGCATACATGGAAGAGCGTTACGACACTTATATCGGGGAGAGTTATGCAGCGATGGAGCGCACCAATTTTTATGATGCGGTTTACTCCCCGGTGATACTGATATTGAATGCGGTGGTTGTCGCAGTTGTCATGCTGCTTTCCGCGTCCGGAAACCACACGTTACTGACCTTCTTTGGAATGTCTGCCGGAACTGCGGTTGCGGTCATCAACTATATCTCACAGATATTCTCCCCGGTGGAGAGCCTCGGAATGGAGATTCAGACGATTCAGTCTGCGATTGCCGGAATCCACAGGATCAATGAATTTTTTGCACTTGAGGAGAAGCAGATAGTGGAAAAAGACAGCGAGACAGTAGCAGAAGAATGCGTGGAACAGATGGCTGGGGGACACTCAGAAAATAAAACAGCAGATGTTCCGTTTGTCGAGTTTCGGGATGTGACCTTCGGTTATGATGAACATGTCGTTTTAAACCATTTGAATTTAAAGGTCATGGACGCGGAGCAGGTAACACTCGCAGGACGAACCGGGGCAGGAAAAAGTACGATTTTAAAACTTCTCTTAGGACTTTACGAACCGCAGGGCGGAGAGGTTTTGATCCACGGAAGACCGGCAGTGACAGTCCGGGAGGAAGAGAAACGGAAACTGTTCGGCTATGTAGAACAGATCTTCCACATGGTTCCGGGAACGGTGCGCGATCAGATCACGCTGTATGATGAAACCATTCCGGCAGACCGCGTAAAAGCAGTGGCAGAGCTGACCGGGTTAGACGATGTGATAGAAAGCTCTGAAAACGGATATGACACGAAATGCACGCCGGAGTTATTCTCGCAGGGACAGTGGCAGCTCTTATCCATTGCAAGAGCCGCAGTGGCGGAACCACAAATGCTGCTGTTTGATGAGATCACGGCGAATCTGGATGCAGAGACGGAAAAGGCAGTGTTACTGGCGTTAAAGCGTGTAGCGAAAGACCGCACTGTCATTTCCATCTCACATAGAACTTCAGCAGAATTAGGACGTATTATTTATCTCTGATTTTTCTTCACAAAATATCCAATCAGGTAGCAGACGACAGCAACCACCATGCCATTGATGGAGGAAATCCCCCAGTTTAATACATTTAACCAGTTACAGAAGTTATAGTATAACCAGACGGATAAAATCGTTCCAACGATACCGGAGATCAGTACCATAGGTTTTTTCTTCTGATGGAAGATATTAGCAAGTCCGAGTCCGGCGGTATATAAGGCATTGTCGTTTGTAGTCCAGATATTCAGACCAAGGACAAGCAGTGCCATATAAAACAGGTTCAGACGGATCATAACTTCAAAAATATCGTTACCACCTACAAAAATGTAGGAGATCGCACCAAAGAAAAACATTAATGAGTTACCGATAAAGAAAGCAACTACAGTGGCAACGGTTCCGATTGTCGCATTTTTTGCGAATCGGGTAAAGTTTGGAGTTGCAGTACCACCGGATACAAAAGAGCCGATGACAAGTCCGGCACCGCCGATCACCGTTAAGGAACCACTGGACACTGCCAACTATTATAGCTTGTGTTGCGTGGTTATGCAATGAAATCTTTCTGTCCCTGGCGCATTTGTTTCTGGTATTGTTTGGGAGAAATATGCAGGTATTTGGTAAACTGTTTGATAAAGTAACTTGTGGTACAGAAACCGACCGCAGATGCAATCTCCGTCACGTTCTGGGTAGTGGAGACTAACAGCTTTTCCGCTTCCCGGATGCGGATCTCATTCAGGTAATCACTGAAATTCATATGCAAAAGCCGGTTGAAACTTCTGGAAAAATAGCTGTAGCTCAAATTACAGAGTTTTGCCATGTCCGCTGCACTGATAGATTTTTCATAGTTGGTGATCATGTAGGTCAGGGCTGGGGAGAGCTGCTGTTTTAACTGCTGGTTTTCAAAATCTTCGAGAAGCGGTTCTTCGCCATTTGCATGCCAGTAGCGCAGCAGCCAAAGAAAAATACCGCCAATGTGATTTTTGATCGCAAGCTCGTAGCCGTATTGTTTTTCCTCAGATTCCCGGATAATCTCGTTCATAAGTCCGGGGATGGCAGAGTGTTTTGCATTTAATATGGAAGAAGAAATTACTTTTTCGTAAATGCTGTTTTCGGTGATAAATGGAAGCAGATATTTTAACTCAAAGTGGCTCTGCGTCATGCCGTCGTAAATGAGTTCCGGGAGAAAACGAACCACGATATAAGAGCCGCCCTCTGATGAGAGCGCGTCGATCTGGTGCACTTCCCTGGAATTGATCAGTACAAAATCCCCTGCCGCAAATTCGTGGTAAATTCCGTTTAAATAAATACGGAAATGACCGGAAAGCGCATAGAGCATTTCAATATAATAATGAAAATGAGCGGAAAATACATTGCCCGGTTTCTCTGCTTTTTCAATATGACAGAGATACTGGCAGGCGATGCCGTCAATATATTGTTTTCTTTCCTCCGGATAATCCATAGAAAACCTCCAATGACAAAATTGTTATATTTTTGAATAGAAAAATTATAGCATGGAAGAGAAGATTTTACTAGAATATGTGATGTGAAAGAAAACATTTTAAAATAAAAATAGAAACGTATTTGGAGGAAGCAGATGAGTATGAGTACAATCGGAGTACCATTGGAAGGATTTGGAGCATATTGCAGGGCGGCAGCCGCAGAGGGAGCCGTTTTATTGAAAAATGAAGGTCACATGCTCCCATTGAAAAAGGAAGAGATGGTGTCTGTGTTTGGCAGGTGCCAGTTTGAGACTTACCGCAGCGGAACTGGTTCCGGCGGAGCTGTCAACGTGCCTTATGCGGTGAATATTTACGATGGAATGAGAGAGAGCGGCAGCTTTATTTTGAATGAGGAGCTGGCAGACATTTACAGAGCGTGGTTAAAAGACCACCCGTTTGACAACGGCGGTGGCGGCTGGGCAGCAGAGCCGTGGCATCAGAAAGAGATGGTGATCACAGAGGAGATTGCGGCAGCCGCAGCAGAAAAATCAGAGAAAGCGATTTTTATTATCGGACGTACTGCAGGCGAAGATAAGGATTATGCAAATGAGGCGGGCAGTTACCTTCTAACGCCGGAAGAACTTGAAAATCTGAAGGTTCTGACAGCGCATTTTGAACAGGTCGCAGTGCTTTTGAACGTGTCGAATATCATAGACATGAGCTGGCTTAAGAATCCTGTATACAAGGATCATATCCGTTCCGTGCTCTATATCTGGCAGGGCGGCATGGAGAGTGGAAATGCAGTTGCGGATGTTTTGAGTGGAAAAGTGTCTCCAAGTGGAAAACTGACGGACACGATCGCATGTTCACTGGCAGATTATCCGGCGGCGAACGATTTCGGAGGCACTGTGCGCAATTTTTACACCGAAGATATCTATGTGGGATACCGCTATTTTGAGACATTCTGCCCGGAAAAAGTCATGTATGAGTTCGGTTTTGGACTTTCTTATTCGAAGTTTGACATTGAAATTTTAAAAGCGGAGACGATTACAGAAGAATCCAAAGTCGGAGGTGCCTGGGGCAGTCACGGAGTATCGATTGATAATGGAACATGTGCAGGAAAAGAAGTGCAGATTACCATCTGTGTGAAAAATACAGGAGACTGCAGGGGAAAAGAGGTCGTACAGGTCTATGTGCAGGCACCGCAGGGAAAACTTGGAAAACCGGCGAGAGAATTAAAAGCATTTGCAAAGACAAAGGAGCTGGTTCCGGGAGAAAAACAGGAAATGACACTGCACATTCCGGTAAAAAATCTTGCTTCATATGATGATTCCGGTGTGACAGGCCACAAGTCCTGCTATGTATCAGAGGCAGGTGCTTATGTATTCCATGTGGGAAATAGTGTGCGGAATACGAAAATCGCAGATGTCGATGGAAAAGGAGCATATATCGTAAAAGAGCTTTGTGTGACGGAAGCCTTGCAGGAAGCACTCGCACCGACAGAAGCATTTGAGCGCATCCGTCTGGGACAGAGTCGGGAGGATGGAAGCTATCAGCAGGAAAAGGAGGCAGTGCCGCAGCAGACCATCCGGTTACAGGAACGGATTGAGGCGCATTTACCGGAGCAGCTTGCAATCACCGGAGACAAAGGAATCCGTTTTTCGGATGTCGCAGAGGGAAAAGCAGATTTGGATACATTTATCGCGCAATTGACCAAAGAGGAACTTGCCACGATCGTGCGCGGGGAAGGAATGAGCAGCCCGAAAGTAACACCGGGTACGGCATCCACATTTGGAGGTGTCAGCGACCGCCTGTATGAATATGGAATCCCGGCTGCCTGCTGTGCAGACGGACCTTCCGGTATCCGTATGGAGAGCGGATTGAAGGCAACACAGCTTCCAATCGGAACACTGCTTGCATGTTCGTTTAACATTCCAATGATGGAAGAACTTTATGTGATGGAAGGAAAAGAGCTGGTTGCAAACGAAGTGGACACTCTGCTCGGACCTGGAATTAATATCCACCGCTATCCGTTGAACGGACGCAATTTTGAGTATTTCAGTGAAGATCCTTATGTGACCGGATGTTTTGCGGCAGCAGTGACAAGGGGAATCAAAAAAGGCGGCTCTTTTGCAACGGTGAAGCATTTTGCGGCGAACAACCAGGAGACGGCAAGACATACAGTAGATTCTGTTGTGTCAGAGCGTGCACTGCGTGAGATTTATCTGAAAGGATTTGAGATTGCAGTCAAAGAAGGGGAAGCCTCCTCTATTATGACATCTTATAATCCAATCAATGGACACTGGACATCGTCCAATTATGATTTAAATACCACGATCTTAAGAGGAGAGTGGGGGTATGAAGGCATTGTCATGACCGACTGGTGGGCAAGTGTCAATGATGTTGTAAAAGGTGGCAAGCAGGATCATCATGCACTTTCTTCGATGGTGCGCTCCCAGAATGACCTTTATATGGTAGTCAACAATAACGGCGCGGAAATCAATGCCATGGGCGATGATATTTTGGAGGCACTGGACAATGGAAAGCTGACCATTGGGGAGTTGCAGCGCTCTGCAAAAAATATCTGTCGGTTTATTTTAAATGCTCCGGTTATGAAACGTCCGTTAAGACCGTTGGAGGAAGTGAAGGCATATGAGCCGTTGCAGGGGG
>OLFG01000514.1_pt1 | contig 8923 bp, 10 predicted proteins | sample 1603061 | NCBI WGS metagenome assembly OLFG01 (sample SAMN02675044, study PRJEB24791) | human gut metagenome, SKBSTL002 | isolation source: stool | host: Homo sapiens | place: USA
GGGTGCTGTTTCTGCTCTGCCGTGTGGGGCGTGACAGCTTGGAAATCGTGGAGCAGAGGGAAGGGTGAAGACGGCAGAAAAACGCTTTGCGTGATTCAGTTACAGAAATCATAACTAGGAAATGTTATCATATAGACACAAGAAACACACCGACAACATTCCGATGGAGGATTTCGATATGAAGGCAAAGTTTTACATCTGCAATCACTGCGGCAACCTCGTCACTACCATCCATAACGCAGGCGTTCCGCCGGTCTGCTGCGGGGAGAAAATGAAAGAGCTGGTTCCCAATACGGTGGAAGCCAGCGGCGAGAAGCATCTGCCGGTGGCAGAGCTTTCCGGCAGTCGTCTCACGGTCACAGTGGGCGCGGTGGAGCACCCCATGGCGGATGTTCACTATATTCAGTGGATTTTTGTGGAGACTGAGGACGGCGGGCAGATCCGCTATCTGAATCCGGGGCAGGCTCCCAACGTGGGGTTTGAACTGGGAAGTGAAAAGCCGGTGGCTGTTTACGCATACTGCAACCTGCATGGCCTTTGGATGACGAAACTCTGATACAATCAATGCAAACAGGGAGTGATTTGATGTCACTCCCTGTTTTTTGATGAGAATTTAATGTTGGCTGAAGCGTCTTTTCTTTTGACGGTTACAATGAAGCAGCAGACCAGAGTGGTATCTGTAAGAATAGGAGACTTGCAACGAAACTTAAAACTAACTTGCAACAAACTTGCAATCTACGGATAAGCTGCGTGTAGTGCGAACCATCTTGCAAAAGTTGAAACGGGAAGCCGCTGCTGTTCGATTGAGTTGCTGCAGGATCTTTCGTCCTGCCTGAATGTCAGAACGGACTATCTGCTGAACGGAGATGCACCGCATAACAACCATCTGAGGGAAAGACTGACGTTTCTTGCACAGGAATTAGAAAAGATTACGGCGGACCTCCCGGTATGGGGATAGGAAAAGCAAAATCCTCTTTTTCAATGCCCAAAAGCGTGGTAGAATAGGTAAAAGATTCAGTATCTGAAAAACGGAGCGCGCAACAATGAAGATTCTGGTCAGCGCCTGCCTGCTGGGCGAAAACTGCAAATACAGCGGCGGAAACAATTACAATCAGGCGGTCTGTGATTTTGCGCGGGGGCATCAGGTGGTTCCGGTCTGCCCGGAGGTTTTGGGCGGCCTGCCCACACCGCGGTGCCCGGCGGAAATCGTGCAGGGCGTTGTCACGAACAAAGAGGGCATCAATGTGGACCGGGAGTTCCGAGCGGGCGCAGCCAAGGCCCTTGCCATCGCAAAAGAAAATGGGGTGGAGCTTGCCATCCTGCAATCCCGCAGTCCCAGTTGCGGCGTGAAGGAAATCTACGACGGAACGTTTTCCGGGACAAAGATTCCCGGACAGGGTGTTTTTGCCAAGATGCTGATGGACGAAGGCATCCGTGTTCTGGATGCCGGGGAATTGCCTAAAATTATCTTGAAAAATGAGGACGGAAAATGTCAATCAGACTGATTTGCAGCGATATTGACGGTACGCTGCTGCAATACGGCAGGAAAGAGCTGGAAGACGAGATCTTTGAGCAGATACGGGAGCTGCACCGGCGCGGCATTCTGTTTTGCCCGGCATCCGGTCGGCAGTATACCAGCCTGCGCAAGCTCTTTGCACCGGTGGCGGACTGCTGTGTGTTTCTCTGCGAAAACGGCGGCGTGATCTATAAGGACGAACAGTGCATCGCCAAGAATCCGATGCCGCGTGCATTGGCCGAAGAAATTGCCAACGACCTGTGGACCCGCAGCGACGGGCAGGGCGAAGTGATGCTTTCCGGCCAGAATACTGCATACCTGATGGAGCGGGGTCTGGGAATGCTCAAGCGTATTCAGTTCATCGGGAACAATTATCAAATCATCCATGACCCTTCCGAGGTGCCGGAGGAGATCACAAAAGTATCGGTGTATCTGCACGAAGGCGTAGAATCTTACACGGAACGGTTTGTCCCACGATGGAAAGAGGCGAACTGCGCTGTGGCAGGGCCGTACTGGATCGACACCACCTTTGCCAACAAGGGCATCGGTGTGCGCAGCATCTGCAAGACTCTGGACATCGCCCTTGCCGATGTGATGGCTTTTGGCGACAATTATAACGATGTGTCGATGCTGGACATTGTGGGTGTGCCCTACATTATGGATGGTGCCGCCGCACCGCTGCGGGAAAAGTACCCGAACCATACACCCCGCCCAGAGGATGTGCTGCGGGAGTTCTTGAAGCAGAACTGAATTTTGCACGCATGTGTGCAAAATTCAAAATGATACGATATAAGGAAATATTTTGACATGACGAAAGTGCTTTTCATCTGCCATGGGAACATTTGCCGCAGCCCAATGGCCGAATTTGTAATGAAAGACTTGGTGGCCAAAGCCGGGCTTTCTGATAAATTTGAAATCGCATCCGCCGCCACCAGCACCGAGGAGATCGGCAACCCGGTCTATCCGCCCGCCCGGCGGAAGCTGGCCGAGCACGGCATCTCCTGCGAGGGTAAAACCGCCCGGCAGATGACCCGGAGGGATTACGAAACCTACGATTATCTGATTGCCATGGATCACAACAACCTGCGCAATATGGCGCGCTTTGTGGGCGGCGACCCGGAGCATAAAGTGTCTCTGCTGATGGATCATACCCGTCGCCCCGGCGATGTGGCCGACCCATGGTATACCGGGCACTTTGAAGCTACCTGGCAGGATGTGCTGGAAGGCTGCACGGCATTGCCGGAAGAACTGCACTGACAGGAGAATTTTATGACAGAGCGTTATTGTGAGGGTGAACGGTTTGCTGACCTGTCGTTCACCGAGGAGGCTTTTGAGAATTGCGACTTTACCGACTGCGTGTTTGTGGATTGCTCCTTTACCAAATGCGAACTGGATCATACCACGCTGAACGAGTGCAAATTCGTGCGGTGTGAGATCACAGGTCTGCGCAGCACCCATTCTTCGGTGCAATCGCTGGATTTTGAGGACTGCCGTTTGCAGGAAATCGAGTGGGCACCGCTGATGTCCAACGGTGCCTTCCCGGACCCTATCCACACGCTGAAAGAGTGCAGTCTGAAATATAACACCTTCACCGAAATGAACTTTAACCGCTTCGACTTTTCGGATGGCAACGAAATTGTCGGCTCAATGTTTGCCAAATGCGAGATGCAGTTGGCGAATTTCAAGGGCGTGGAACTTCACGAAACGGAATTCTACCAGTGTGACCTGCGTAAGGCGGATTTCCGGGATGCCGCCGGTTATAAGGTGGACATTCTGGGCAGCCGCCTGAAGGATGCGAAATTTTCCCTGCCGGAAGCGGTGAATCTGCTGGCAGATTTGAAGATCAAGCTGTCGTAAGAAGGAGAAAAAATGCGTCAACTCATCATTGCACGAAAAGATCTGCAGATGTCTCCCGGTAAGCTGGCGGCGCAGTGCTGCCACGCTTCGCTGGCATTCCTCACCGACCCCATCGGCATGGGACAGGGCGTGGAACCCATCGAGAAAGACGGAGAAATTACCGGCTATCGGGCAGAAATCATGTTGGAGAAAGCAACCTATGAAGAATGGTTCGATGGTTCGTTTACCAAGACCGTATGTGGGGCAAAGAACCGCAATCAACTGCTGAAAGCAAAGACAATTGCCGAGGAATTGGGCCTTGTGGAAAACAAAGACTTCTTCCTTATCCGGGATGCCTGCCACACCGAGCTGGAGCCGGAAGAATTTGATGAAAACGGAGAAGGCATGACCCTGACCTGCATCGGTTTCCGCCCGCTGCCGGATGAAATTGCACACCAGATCAGCCATAAGTTCCATTTGTATTGAGTGCTGGTTCGCGGAATAATAAAAATAGTCCCGGCCATTCTCCTGTGACATACAGGAAAATGGTCGGGATATTTTGCTTTTTATTGAAGATTTATCCACGCCGCCAGTGCATCCGCTGTCTGCTGTTGCTGTTCCTCGGCGGAGATAACAGGCGCGCCGTCGCCCTTCTGGGCACCGTAGCTGCCGAATCCGGCATGACAGCCGCCGTCAATGACCGTTTCGGTAGTGTCCTGCGGAAGATTTATGCGGTCGGCTTCGTACTTTTCGCGGTTCAGTACGCCGTCCTCGCTGCCGTAGGCGGCATAGACCCGCAGGCCGCTGTCGGTCAGGTCGGCGTGGTAGTAGTCGCTGACGTAAATGCCGAATGCGATGCAGACGGCCAGCAAAACAGCCAGCAGGCAGAGGAACACTCTGCGGGGAAACGATTTTTTCTTCTGGTTCTTCATAGAACTCCTTTATTTTATAAGCATTTTCCGCAATCGCTGCAGCCGTTGCAGATCAACTTGCTGCCGCAGGTCTCGCAGTTTGCGCGGAAATGCGGCACATATAAATCCTCTTGCGGGATGGGGTAGCCCCAGTCGTCCACGAGGTCAAAATGAATGGGCCTGCCCTGATAGTTCATGCCGGATTTACAGGCCATTCGGCTTTGCAGCTGCTTGTTTGGCAGGTGGTAGCGCCTGCCGTCCTTGATGAACACGGTGCCGGTCTCGATAAAGCAGAAGGTCACGTTGGCATCCACGCATTCCTGCCGGAGAGACTTGACCCAATCAAAATTGCAGGGACGGGCACCATCATAGTTTTCGCCGCCGCAGATGACCTGCTCGATCTGCCCGGCGGAAAGGTACTGCCGGATGCTTACTGGCCCGATGAAGGGCGCGCACATGATGCCCTTGTGCTTGAAGGGCAGGTCAAACAGAATGGGAATGCGCTCATCGGCGCGGCGCTGATTTTCACAGGTGACGTTGAAAAAGATGTTGTCCCAACCGCTGCCCCAGTCCGGCGGCAGGCACTCCCGTACCCGCTGCGGCCGTTTGGTGAGCAGAAAAAACACCACATCGCTGCGCTGGCGCATGATGTCCCACGCCTCAACCCGCCACGGGTCGGCTTCTTCCAAGAAGAAATCCGAGGTCATGCAGACCCGGATCTGCTCACCACTCTGGATTTTGTAGTGTCCGGCGCGGTCTTTCTGGAGCGGGTAGGAAAAGCCGCTTTTCGTTTTGTAGATCTCGGCCCCGTTCTGGTCCCGCATCCGGTCGAGAAAATACATGTAGCAGTTCTGGCAGCCCTCGCTGCACTTGACGCAGCCGTGCCATGGATTCCAGATGTCGTGCAGGAAGCTCACCTTCTTTCGGTACCTATTATTATAATAGCTGCGCGGACAGGAAACAAGAGCACCCCTTGCACCGCCCCGCCGGATGTGATAAGATTAAACAAAATTTAATAACGCTTTGTATGAAAACAACTTTAGATAGAATTCCAGGATGATACAACAGAAAGGAATTTGACTATGGCACGATATAGCGTGAATAATTATACGGTGGATGTGCTTTTGGCGGATATAAAATCCGGTAATATTGCGATTCCGGAAATGCAACGTCCATTTGTATGGGACGCAACGCAAGTGCGTGATTTGATGGATTCGCTCTATAAGGGCTTTCCGGTCGGATATATTATCGTATGGCAAAATCCAAGTGTAAAGTTGAAAGACGGAACAGTTGCAATAGGGAAAAAAGTTCTGATCGACGGGCAACAGCGTATTACTGCTATGGCGGCTGCAATTGTGGGACAGGAGGTTTTAGACAGCCACTATAAATGGAAACGGGTCTGTATTGCGTTTAACCCCATTGACGAAATATTTGAAGTGGCAAATTCCGCAAATCAAAAAAGCAGTAAATGGATTCCGGATATTGCAAAAGTGCTGGATGTGTCCTTTGGTTCTTTTTCTTTTGTGATGGAATATTGCCAGAAAAACGGAATTATGGACAAAGCACAGGAAATCAATGACACAATCAATCGGTTGAGGGCAATACAAAATAATAGCATTGGTGTTATTACGCTGGCAGAAGATTTGGATATTGACAGTGTAACGGAAATTTTTATTCGAATCAATTCTAAGGGTGTGGTTCTGTCGCAAGCAGATTTTGCAATGTCTAAGATTTCTTCGAATGAAATATATAATGGAAATGTGACCCGAAAAACGATTGATTACTTCTGTCATTTGTTGGAGTCTCCGGAGGATTTGAAAGAAATCAAGAAAAATGATGCTGAATTTGCGGCGAGACCGGAATTCGAAGCTATAAAGTGGGCAGCTGCAAAGAATGCACCGATTTATCGCACATGTTATACGGATATTCTTCGTGTTGCATTTACATATAAATTCAAGCGAGGAAAGCTAGCAGATTTGGTTAGCTTGCTTTCAGGTCGAGATTTTGAAACGCGTGAATTTAAGATCGAAATAGAAGAAAGGTCGTTCAATCAATTACATGAGGCAGTTCTGCAAGCGGTGAATCAGACAAATTACGAACGGTATTTGATGATTGTGCGCTCAGCGGGAATTGTGAAAAAATCGCTGATTCGTTCACAAAATGTTTTGAACTTTGGCTATGCGCTTTTTCTTGCACTTCGTGAACGAAAAGTGGATAGTAATCAAATTGAAAAGATTGTACGCAAGTGGCTGGCTTTGTCTATTTTGACGGGAAGATATTCTTCTGGCTCGCCAGAGTCTGCATTTGATTACGACATTAAGAGATTCTTTGCTTATGATGATCCGACGCAGTACCTGAATATCACAGAGGCGGGCGAATTATCTGAGGCGTACTGGAAGGTGAATCTTGTTCAACGGCTGAACACATCGGTTGCGAGCAGTCCATATTTCAATATGTTCCTTGTGGCACAGGTCAAGGCACACGATAAAGGCTTTTTGTCGATGGAAATTGATATTGAGTCCATGTTGGAAAACAGAGGCGATATTCACCATTTGTTCCCGAAAAATTACTTGATAAAAAATGGAATTGTGCAAGCACAATACAATCAAATTGCGAATTATGCTTTTATTCAACAGGAAATCAACATTAAAATTAAAGATAGTTCGCCAGCCCACTATATGACTGAAGTGATAGGGCAATGCAATACGAAAAAGCCTGTTTATGGTGGAATCATAGAACAAGATAGGCTGGCTGAAAATCTTAAACAGAATTGTATTCCAGACGGATTTGAAAGCATGGAGATTGGCGACTATCAGGATTTTCTACAAAGGCGTCGGGAACTGATGGCCGAGAAAATACATCAATACTATGATTCTCTCTGATTTCAAAGGTGAAACTTGATATAAAGGGATGCACTTCGCAATGCGGTCTCTCTGGGCGGCGACAGCGACACCCTTGCCTGCATCACCGGCGGCATTGCCGAAGCTTTTTACGGGATGCCGCAGGAACTGCGGGACGAGACTTTGAAACGTCTGCCGGAGAATATCCGGGAAGGATATGAGCTGTTTCGGTGGAACATCGGCCAGAGATAAGACATTCGGAGAACCAAGGAGCAGATACAACACACTCGTGATGTGAAGTATCTGCTCCTTGGTTTTTAATAAGACTCGATGAAGGGCGTCTTGCATCGGCCTGAAAAATCCGATATACTGAACCCAGAGAGTATATCGAATTTTTTGGGAAAAGGAGAGAACGGTATGGAACATCTTTATGAAAAGGCACTGGAAAGTGCGGAATATATCAAGACGCACACGAAAAAGCGCCCGAAGATCGCGGTGGTGCTGGGCTCCGGCCTTGGCAAGCTGACCGCGGACTTTACGGACACGGAAGAACTGTCCTACAAGGATATCCCCAACTTCCCGGTATCCACGGTGGCAGGACACAAAGGCGCATTGTTGGCTGGCAAGCTGGGGGACACGGAAGTCTACGCCATGGAAGGCCGCTTCCATTTCTATGAGGGCTACTCCATGAAGGAAGTCTGCTACCCGTTCTATGTGTTCAAGCTGCTGGGCGTGGAAAAGGTGGTGCTGACCAACGCCTGCGGCGGCATCAACCGGGAGTTTGCGCCGGGCACCCTGATGCTCATTACCGACTTCATCAACATGATGGGCACGAACCCCCTCATTGGCCCCAACGATGAGCGCTTCGGCCCCCGCTTCCCGGACATGACCGAATCTTACAGTCTGGAACTGCGGAACCTTGCCAAGCAGACCGCCGATGAACTGGGCATTGCCTACAAGGAGGGCGTTTACATGGGCTTTATGGGCCCTTGCTATGAAACGGCGGCTGAAATTCGCGCCTTTGCGGGGATGGGAGCCGATGCCGTGGGCATGAGCACCGTGCCGGAAACCATGGTCTGCAACTACATGGGCATGAAGGTACTGGCCGTCAGCTGCATCACTAACATGGCCACCGGCATCCAGACGGTCAAGCATAGCCACGCCCGCGTGCTGGAGATCGCAAATCAGGCAGGCGATACCCTGTGCCGATGGCTGGGTGCGGTGATTCAGAGAATGAAGTAAAAAAGATATACCATGAAAATCCTTTCGTTTGGTTCCCTCAACTACGATTATGCGCAGAGCATAGATGGCGTTTTGCCGGCGTATGATGTGCCGGAAAGCGCACTTTCCGACTATCTGCGGCCAGACTGGAGCGATGCGTGCATCAATGTCCGCACCGAGGAAGCCTACGAAACGGCCCATGAGGTGCTGCGGGCGGAAGGACTGTTTCTGGGCACATCGGCAGCAGCGGCTTTGCACGCAGCGGTGCAGGTGGGCCGCAGACCGGAGAATCAGGGAAAGAACATCGTGGTCATCGTCCCGGACAACGGCATGAAATATCTGTCTACGCCGATGTACCGGCAGAAATGATAAAAACACGATGATGCGACTGAATTTTGAAAAGATTGCATAGGATTTTATAAAAGTATTATTCTTTCATGAATTTTAACACTCTTCTATTGACACTGCTAATGAACGGTGCTATAACAGTGGCGTGCTCAGGAGGAAGGGCAAAAGGAGAGCCGCAAGGCTCCCCGGAAAGCCTTTCCGAGTGGACGCTTCAGATTTTTTGCCCCGACCCGAACGCCGGGATTGGAGGA
>OLFG01000518.1_pt1 | contig 8826 bp, 4 predicted proteins | sample 1603061 | NCBI WGS metagenome assembly OLFG01 (sample SAMN02675044, study PRJEB24791) | human gut metagenome, SKBSTL002 | isolation source: stool | host: Homo sapiens | place: USA
GATGTCGCAGAGGATTCGAATATTATAAAAGACAGCGTGATTGTGTTTGACGAATTTACCGGTTTTACACCGATACAGAATCAGCTTCTTAGAAAACTTTTAGTGTTATCAGAGCGTATCATTGTCTCCGTGACGATGGATGCAGGCGAGGATTTTTACCATTGCAGGGGCGAGCAGGAACTTTTTTCCATGAGTAAAAAGACGGTTTCGGTGCTGATGAAAATGGCAGAGGAACTTCATGTCACGGTGGAGGAGCCTGTTGTGTTATCCGATGGAAAAAATCACAGATATAAAAATGCTCCATCCCTGTACTTCATGGAGCAGAATCTGTTTCGACCGTATTATCATAAATGGCGGCAGAAGGAGGACGAACTTCGGATCGTAAGCCTTAAAAATCCAAGGGAAGAACTACACTTTGTGGCGCGCGAGATCACGAAATTTGTCCGTGAAAAGCATTACTGTTATAAGGATATCGCAGTGGTGACCGGGGATGTGGGGCTTTACGACAACTATGTGGACGAGATCTTTACGGCGTATGACATTCCATACTTTCTCGACCAGACGAGAACCATTTTATTTCATCCGTTTATCGAGTTTATCCGTGCGGTGCTTGAAGTGGTGGAACTTGATTTCTCTTATGAGAGCGTGTTCCGTTTCCTTCGCTGCGGACTGACCGGCATCACAGAACGGCAGATCGATCTGCTGGAAAACTACGTGCTTGCCAAGGGGATACGTGGCAGAAAAAAATGGGAAAAACAGTGGACGTTTGTGTTCGATGATACCGAAAAAGAGAACCTCACAGAAATGAATGAAGTGCGGGAAAAGATTTATGGCTTCTTTGCACCGTTATCGGAAGCGTTCACACAGGGAAAGACTGTGCGTGACGAGACCACTGTGTTGTATGAATTAATTGAAAAATTAGAAATAGAACAAAAATTAAAACAAAAAGAACTGGAATTTGAACGGCAGGGCAATCAGGTCAAGGCGAAAGAGTACGCCCAGATTTACAAAATTGTCATGGATCTGTTTGATAAGGTTGTGGACTTCCTGGGAGACGAAGTGCTTCCGGTCAAAGAGTATGCGGATATTTTAGACGCCGGATTTGAGGCTGCAAGAGTCGGCGTGATCCCGCCGGGAAATGATAAAGTGATGATCGGAGACATCGAGCGAACCAGATTGAACCATATCAAAATCTTATTTTTCATCGGTGTCAATGACGATGTTGTGCCGAAAGCGGGCAATGCCGGAGGTATCATCTCGCAGTTTGAACGTGAGAAAATGGTGGCATGTCATCTGGAACTTGCACCGGGTGCGCGTGAAAAAGTTTTTATCCAGCGGTTTTATCTATATCTGAATGTGACGAAGCCATCTGATTTTTTATATGTGACTTTTTCAAAAGTGAATGCGGACGGAAAAGCACTTAGAAGGTCGTATTTTGTTGGAACGCTCTTGAAAATGTTCCCGGAGAAAACGGTGGAGGAAATCGAGGAGACAACTTCTGCGGACTGCATCATGACGCCGAAGAGCAGCATGGCGTTTTTCCTGGAGGGACTGCAGGATAATGACAGGGCATCTGATTTTTCTCAGGTAGAAAAAAGAAAATTATGGAATGCTCTCTCAAAATTCTACCTCACAGATTCCGAGTGGAAGCCGGAAACGGAAAAACTTTTAAAAACTGCCTACGAAGTGCACAGCGATGAGCCAATCAGCCACGCAGTGACGCAGGCACTTTATGGAACCGTGTTGGAGAACAGCGTCACAAGACTGGAGCGTTTTGCGGCGTGTGCCTACGCGCATTATCTGAATTACGGTTTACGCCTAAAGGAGCGTCAGCTTTTAGAGTTTGCAAGCGTGGACATGGGAAATATTTACCATGATGCGCTTGAACATTTTTCCAGACGTGTGGAAAAATCAGAGTACACCTGGTTTAACATCCCGGAGGATGTGCAGGAGACATTTATAGAGGAGAGCATGAATGACGCGATTGCCGGGTGCAAAAATGCCGGAGCGTTTGAGAACGTGAGAAATCGTTACCTGACCGGTCGGATGCGCCAGACCATCAAGCGCACGGTGTGGGCACTTACCACCCAGATCCAGAAGGGAAAATTTGTGCCGAGTGATTTTGAGGTGTCCTTTTCGCGGGCAGATAAATTGGACGCCATCCGTTTTCAGCTGAGTGATGAGGAAAAAATGAACCTGCTCGGCAGGATTGACCGTGTGGACACTTACGAGACGTCGGATAAAGTTTATGTGAAGATTATTGATTATAAATCGGGAAACACGAGTTTTTCACTCGTCAATCTGTATCACGGACTGCAATTACAGCTTGTGGTCTATATGAATGCGGCATTGGAATTAGAGGAAAAACGCCATCCGGGCAAAAAAGCGGAACCGGCGGGTATTTTCTACTATCACATTCAAAATCCGATAGTAGACGGACTTGGAAATGAGACAGAGGCAGAAATACGAAACAGCGTTTTGGAGCAGTTAAAATTAAATGGTCTGGTGAACGATGATCCGGAAATCTATGAGGCGATGGATTCAGATTTTGCCGGAAATTCTTCGGTCATCCCAATCGGAAAAAAAACGGACGGAAGCTTAAAAGCAACTTCCAAGGTTGCCAGTACTTACGATTTTTCTGTGATGTCTGATTATGTACAGGAGAAAATCAAAGAGACCGGGAAAAAAATCTTTGCCGGAGATATTTCGATTCATCCATACTCGCTGGACGGAAAAAGTGGCTGTGATTACTGTCCATACCATACCGTCTGCGGTTTTGACACTCGGATGCCGGGTTATTCCTATCATAAACTGGAAAAATTTGACAGCGCGGACGAGATATTAAAGCGTATGGAAAACGAAAAGCAGGAACAGTAAATAACAGGAGTGAGAAATATGGGAGTTTCATGGACCACAGAGCAGCAGCAGGTCATTGACTTAAGAAATCGAAATATATTGGTATCTGCGGCAGCAGGTTCTGGAAAGACCGCTGTTTTAGTAGAGCGGATCGTGAAAATCATAACAGACAAAAATCATCCGGTCGACATTGACCATCTGCTGATCGTGACATTTACCAATGCGGCTGCGGCAGAGATGCGGGAGCGGATCGGAAATGCGATCGAGAAAGCGTTAGATGAACAGCCGGGGGATGAGCATCTGTTAAGACAGCTGACCCTGATTCACAATGCACAGATCACGACCATCGACAGCTTCTGTCTGTACGTGGTGCGCAATCATTTTCATGAGATCGATCTGGAACCGAATTTCCGTATCGGGGATGAGGGTGAGTTAAAATTGCTGCGAGAGGATGTCCTTGGCAAAGTTTTAGAGCAAAACTATGAAGAGCCTTCGGAAGCATTTTCCGATTTTGTGGAGGGCTATGCATCGGGGCGGACGGATGCAGCATTAAATGAGATGATCCTCCAGTTATATGAGTTTTCCAGAAGTTATCCGTGGCCGGAAAAATGGCTTGATTCCTTTGTGGGAATCTACCGCATCGAAAACAGGGAGGAGTTAGACCGCGCAGAATGGCTTGCTCCGCTCACGCAAAACATCCGCTTTGTCTTAAAAGACTGCGAACAGCTCCTAAAGCAGGCGCTTGCGGTCACACAGCAGGATGACGGACCGGATATGTATGAGAAAGCGGTGCGAAGCGATCTGGAAAAATATGAGAGTTTGTCAAAACTAACATCTTTCTGTGAACTGTCCGTGGCGCTTTCCGACATCAAATACGACAGACTTGCGAGCAGCAGAGGTTTTGAGGGAGATCCCGATAAATTGGAGCTGGTAAAAAGTCTCAGGGAGCAGGCGAAGGATGTAGTAAAGAAGTTATGTAAACAATATTTTTTCTGTTCGCCGGAGATGATGATAGAGCAGTTAGAGCGCACGGAGCCGATGTTAGAGGAGGTTGTCCGTCTCACAAAGCAGTTTGCAGATGAGTTTGCAGCCGCAAAACGCCGGAAAAATCTGGTGGATTTCCATGATGTGGAACATTTTGCATTGCAGATCCTTGTGGATGAGGAGACGGAGAAGGCGAAAAAGACTGCGGAAGAGTTCCGGGATACCTTTGAGGAGATCATGATCGACGAGTATCAGGACAGCAACGAAGTGCAGGAGACACTGCTTCGCTCCATTTCCAGAGAGGAGCGTGGGGAAAATAATATTTTCATGGTCGGGGATGTAAAGCAGAGTATTTACCGGTTCCGTCTCGCAAGACCGGAACTTTTCATGAAAAAATACGATTCCTATTCGCTGGAAGAGAGCACCACGCAGCGTATCGACCTGCACAAAAACTTCCGAAGCAGAGAGGAAGTCTTGACCTGCACAAACGATATTTTTTATAAAATTATGGCGCGGAGTCTTGGAAATGTGGAGTATGACGCGGAGGCTGCACTGTATCCGGGGGCAAGCTATCCTGTCAGCGCGGACTTCATCCCGGAGATCCTGCTTGCAGACAGCAACGACGAATTATTGGAGGACACCGAACTTACGGATAAAAAGACACTGGAAGCGAAAATTGTGGCAGAAGAAATCAAGCATCTGATGAAAACGCAGCAGGTCACGGACAAGGCAGCCGGAACACTTCGGGCGGCGCATTACTCCGATATTGTAATTTTGCTCCGTAGCCTGTCCGGCTGGGCGGATTCGCTTGTGGAAGTGCTGAACGGAAATGGAATCCCGGCGCACACGGTTTCTTCAACCGGTTATTTTTCCACGGTGGAAGTGCAGACGGTACTGTCCATGCTGAGGCTTTTGGATAACCCAAGGCAGGATATCCCGATGGCGGCAGTACTCCGCTCGCCGATGGCAGGGCTTACTGATGAGGAGCTTGCGGTGTTAAGGCTTGAAGATGGCAGTGTGCCTTTTCATGAAGCGGTGCTCGAACTGGCAGAAGGACTTTATGAAGAGGACGGGCAAAAAGAAATTTCAGATTCAGAGGCAGATTCAGAGGCAGATCAGAAGCAGGGAAGAAACGCGGACGGGAAAAAAGAAGATGATATAGAGACAACCGCTCACCGGAAATTGCTCAAATTTTACAAAAAATACAGGCAATTACGGCAGCTCGTCCCGGACACTCCGATCCATGAGCTGATCGAGATCATACTGCGCGAGACCGGATACGGTCATTATGTGGCGGCAATGCCGGCAGGAAGCAGAAGAACAGCGAATTTAAACATGCTTTTGGAAAAAGCCGCAGCCTACGAAAAGACGAGTTACAAAGGACTGTTTCATTTTGTGCGTTACATTGATGAACTGCAGAAATATGATGTGGATTTCGGTGAGGCAGACATGGTCGGGGAAAACGAGGACGTTGTCCGAATTATGAGTATCCATAAGAGCAAAGGTCTTGAGTTCCCAATTGTGATCGTGAGCGGTATGGGCAAAAATTTCAATAAACAGGACACACGGAGCAAAATGGTACTTCACCCGGAACTCGGCATCGGTCTTGACTACATGGACGGAAAAAAGCGTATCAAATCACCGACTATCGCAAAGAAGGCGATTGCAAAGCAGATCGAGCTGGAAAATCTCGGCGAGGAACTTCGTGTACTTTACGTTGCCTTAACCCGTGCAAAAGAAAAGCTCATTCTCACCGGAACCTTAAAAGATGCAGCCGAAAAAGTGGAATTTTACAGACAGCAGGCGAATCTTTCGAAAGCAGCAGACAGACCGCTTTCCTACCTTACAAGAGAAGGGGCTTCCGGTTATCTGGACTGGATACTTCCGGCAGTGCTTTCCTATGGGGACAAATACCCGGTTCGGATCGTGGAAGCGGCAGAGCTTGTCTTAGACGAAGTGGAAAACCAGTTAGAGCAAAATGAAGATCTGACAGAGCGGATCGGGGAGATCAAAGCGGCGGACCCACAGCTGGTCGGGCAGTTGAAGCAGCGGTTTTCGCAGCGTTATCCATATCAGGTTGACGTTTTGAGGAAAAACAAATATTCCGTATCTGAATTAAAGCATCGTGCAATGCGTGAAAAATTTGAGGCAGAGCAGGAGGAGACCATCCCGGCATTTTTGGAAGAACCTGTGACGCCAACGATTCCTCTTTTTATCCAGAGAGAGGAGAGTGTGGAACAGGAAACACCAAACCGTGGTGCACTAAGAGGAACCGCAGTGCACCGCGTCATGGAGTGCTACGATTTTGCCTCAGAAAAAAGTGTATATGAACAGATGGAAGCTATGGAAAAAGAGGAGAAAATCACTGCGGATATGCGTGCACTCGTGAAAGAGCAGATTGTGGCAGATTTTGTTTCCTCGGAAACAGGAAGGCGGATGGCTCTCGCACAGCGCGGGGGAGCACTTTACCGTGAGAAACCATTTGTCATGGGATTTACGGAAGAAGAGCTGGAAAACTATGGTTTCGGAGTAGGCAGTAACACAGATTCCTGTGAGAACATCTACGAAAAAACAGACAGCGATCAGGAAAAGGAAGAACAGAAAAAAGTCCGTCATGAGGAGGACTTAACCTTAATTCAGGGAATCATCGATGTATTCTGGATTGAGAAAGACGGAATCGTCCTGCTTGACTATAAGACCGACCGTGTGCAGCAGGCAAAGGAACTCATCGACCGCTATGAGACACAGTTAAAACTCTATGCGGATGCATTGGAGCGTGTCTTTGCCGCACGAAAACTCAAAGTGAAGGAAATTTTGATTTATTCCTTCTCTTTGGAACAATTGATTACTTTATAACAGGAGAACAAAATGGGACAGATCATACTTGCCTCGGCATCGCCGAGAAGAAAAGAATTGTTAGAACAGATTGGACTGGAATTTGAAATCTGCCCGGCAAAGGGAGAGGAAGTTATCTCCAAAAGCGTGCCGGAGGAGGTTGTGATGGAACTTTCCGAGCAGAAAGCAAAAGAGGTCGCAGGCATGGTAAAAGCTTACGAGAGCGGACACGAGAAACTGATGACACCGCAGGACATCTTAGTGATCGGGGCGGATACCATCGTCGCATGCGATGATACCATCCTTGGAAAACCGAAGGATGAAGCGGGTGCAAAGCGGATGCTGAAGCTTTTGTCGGGAAGAAAACATGCCGTGTATACAGGCGTTACGTTTGTGTTTTTGGACAAAAATGGACGAGTGGGAGCACATACCTTTTACGAGAAAACAGAAGTTACCATGAAGCCGTTGTCAGAACTTGAGATTGACCGCTATGTTGCAACCGGAGAGCCGATGGATAAGGCTGGAGCATACGGAATCCAGGGGAAATGTGCAATCTATATCGAGGGAATCGAAGGTGACTACAATAATGTGGTCGGACTTCCTGTTGCACGTATTTATAAGGAACTGCAAAAGCTTGGAATCGATCCCTATCTATGGTAAACTGCATATACACACAATTACAAAGGAGAACAGCGTATGAACGAATTTGATGAAGCATGTCTGGAATATTTTCTGGCACATCAGGAACAGCTTCTGCCGGAGCCGGTGGCAGAGACAATGGAAGAGGCAGAGGAATTTTTAGAGGACTGCATGGCGGTTGTCTGTAAGAATCTGAAAGAGGTAAAAGCCTATTTTGAAGATCAGGGGGCTGATATCGAGGGAATGTCACTCAAGGATCTGGAGGAGGCAAGCGAAGTATTTGCCCTCCCGGATGGCAGATATCTGATCGTGGAAGCTTAAATTTTTATAAATTTCCCGGAATGGGATTGACAAAAGAAAAAATGTTTATTATACTCAAAAAGTTTGCAAAGCAGGCAGAATGAGAACGTCCTTTTGCAGCAGAAAAAGACTGTAAAAAAGGCATTTTGACAAGGAGAAAACTACATGAAAAATTATGATGTGATTATTATTGGGGCAGGTCCTTCCGGTATTTTCTGTGCATATGAACTGATCCATGCCAATAAAGACCTGAAGATTTTAATGATTGAAAAAGGACGCCGTATCGAGAACAGACAGTGTCCGAAGAGAAAGACAAAAGTATGTGTAGGCTGTCAGCCATGTTCCATCACGACCGGATTTGCCGGAGCAGGAGCATTCTCCGATGGAAAATTATCTTTATCCCCGGACGTAGGTGGAAATCTTCCGGAGATTTTAGGATATGACGAGACAGTTGCGTTATTAAAAGAATCGGATGATATTTACTTGAAATTCGGAGCAGATACAAAAGTTTACGGTGTGGATAAAGAAAAAGAAATCCGCGAGATCCGTAGAAAAGCAATCACAGCAAACTTAAAACTGATCGAATGTCCAATCCGTCACCTTGGAACAGAGGAAGGATACAAGATTTATTCCAGATTGCAGGAGCATCTGTTAGAGCAGGGTGTTGAGATGGAATTCAATACCATGGTCAAAGATATTATTATTGAGGATAATCAGGTGAAAGGTCTTGTGACAGACAAAGATGAGACTTACTATGCAAAAGAGATCGTTTCCGCAGTCGGACGTGAGGGAGCAGACTGGTTCTCACATATCTGTAACGGTCATGGAATCGAGACGCAGGTTGGTACGGTAGATATCGGTGTCCGTGTGGAAGTGCGTGATGAGGTTATGGAATTCTTAAACGATAACCTTTACGAAGCAAAATTAGTTTACCACACACCTACATTTGACGATAAAGTGCGTACATTCTGTACGAATCCATCCGGTGAAGTAGCAACTGAGTACTATGACAATGGACTTGCAGTTGTAAACGGACACGCTTATAAATCCAAAGATTTAAAGACAAACAACACCAACTTTGCAATTCTTGTATCCAAGAATTTCACAAAGCCATTTAAAACACCAATCGAGTACGGAAAACAGATTGCACAGCTTTCCAACATGCTCTGCGACGGAAAGATCGGAAGAGCGTCGTGTAGGGAAAGAGTGTAG
>OLFG01000569.1_pt1 | contig 7992 bp, 7 predicted proteins | sample 1603061 | NCBI WGS metagenome assembly OLFG01 (sample SAMN02675044, study PRJEB24791) | human gut metagenome, SKBSTL002 | isolation source: stool | host: Homo sapiens | place: USA
AAAAAGCTGATGGGAGGTGAAGCGGATGACTAAATCTGCGCACACACGGGCATCGCTGCTTCCTTACCCGATAATCGCTGCCGCTGTTGCAGGAGACGCCGAAGCAGTGAGCCGGGTAGTCCGGCATTATTCTAGCTACATTGCTGCACTGTCAACTCGGACGAGCTATGGCTCTGACGGCTATCCTCGTCTGCAAGTTGATGAAGAACTGCGCAATCGTCTGGAAGCAAAACTGATAATTGCTATCCTTGATTTTGACTTGACCTGATTCAACGTAGGCATCGTGTGCTGTTCCCCTTTCCATACGGTGCCTTTTCTAGTTCTTTGACAAAGAAAGCCCGCAGGACAATGGCGGTGCATCATAGGGCAAACGGATACGTTGCTGTCTGTATCGAGCCGGACGGCGGGTGCGCCACGATGCTTTTCTCTGAAAAGTGGAGCGATCACCACCACGCCGCAATGCAAGCGCGGCTGCTTGCGGGCCATGACATACAGGCAGGCTGATACTCCCTTACCGTCAAAGTCCGAGCGTTCAGAGCGTCGCAGGCAATGAGTAGGGCTGCATGAGGAATGCAGGGGTGAGATTCCCGTGGGCTGCTGCCAGCAGCCGTCCGTTGGCTCATTTTTTATTTTGTGAAAGGGGGATATTTTTGAAAGAACAAAATTTGATACGTTATAGCATTCAGCTTGCTTTTTTGAAGCAGCTGTTGGAAAGAAAGCTGATAACCGATAGAGAGTATTCCCTTATCAAACAGCGCTTAATGAAAGATTATCGTGTGGTTTCCGAACTATCCTCTTGATTTTGTGTCGCATTGGCGTTATGATTAACGCAATGAAAGGAACACATTCAATAAGGAGGTCAAGCATGAAAGATGTTGAAGTCATTAAAGCGCGCAACACGCTCTCTCCACGAGCGCGTACGAACTTTGAAAAAAGGCTGCGCGTAGCCGCCTATTGTCGTGTCAGTACCGATACCGAAGATCAGCTGAACAGCTACAAGTCGCAGGTCAAATACTATACTGAACTTATAAAAAGTAAGCCGGAATGGTCTTTGGCGGGCATCTATGCTGATGAAGCTATCACAGGTACGCAGGTGAAAAAGCGCGAGGATTTCCAGCGGTTAATCAACGACTGTATGAACGGTGACGTGGACATGGTAATTACCAAATCCATTTCGCGGTTTGCACGAAACACGCTTGACACTCTGAAATATGTTCGGATGCTCAAAGATAAAGGTGTTGCTGTGTTTTTTGAGGAAGAAAACATCAACACCCTTACTATGGACGGCGAACTGCTCCTTGTAATTTTAAGCTCTGTTGCACAGCAGGAAGTCGAAAATATTTCTGCAAATGTCAAAAAGGGCTTGAAGATGAAAATGCAGCGCGGTGAGCTGGTCGGGTTTCAGGGCTGTTTAGGTTATGACTACAATCCAGCGGACAAAACCATCACCATCAACGAAGAAGAAGCGGCTGTTGTCCGTTACATTTTTCAGCGATACACGGAGGGTGCCGGTGGTTCGGTTATTGCCAAAGAACTTGAAAACTTAGGCTATAAAACCAAACGCGGCAGTCCCAAATGGGCAGACAGTACCGTAATCGGCATTATCAAAAACGAAAAATACAAAGGCGACATTTTGTTAGGAAAGACATTTACCGTTGACCCTATTTCAAAACGGCGTCTGTACAACTTCGGCGAGGAAGATCAATTTTATATTCGTGAGCACCACGAGCCCATTATTTCGGAAGAAGTCTTTGAAGCCGCACAGGAAATTTTGCGGCGGCGTGCAAAGCCCCGTAGCCTTAACGTGGACGGCAAACGTGAAAAGTTCAGCCGGAAATACGCTTTTAGCTGCATGATAGAATGTGGTTTCTGTGGTGGCACCCTGACAAGGAGGAGTTGGCATAGCAGTTCACAGTATAATAAAGCTATCTGGCAATGTGTTGTTTCCACCAAAAAAGGAAAAAAGTTCTGCCCGGAGAGCAAGGGCGTTGACGAAAGAACGATTGAGCGGGCTTTTGTAGAATCTTATCGCCTCTTGTGCCAGAATAACAAGGATGTTCTGGACGAGTTTATGAAACGGACAGAAGAAACTCTTTCTGAAAGCAACGCGGGCAAGCGTCTTGCGAAAGCCGAAAGAGATATTCACGCTCTGGAAGTCAAGAAAAACAAGCTGGTTGATATGCGTCTTGAAGATACCATCGACAAGGAGACCTACGACCGAAAGTATTTAGACCTGTCCAGCCAGATTGAGCAGTTGCAGAAAGAGTGTGAAAGCCTGCAAGATGCAGCCGAAACCGAAACTACCATGCGCAAGCGTGTCGCCATGTTCCGACAGACACTTGAACAGAATGAGGTTCTGGACACCTTTGACCGACATATTTTTGAAAGTATAGTTGAAAAAGTAATCGTGGGCGGTTATGATAATGATGGGAACAAAGACCCCTACATGATTGTCTTTGTCTACAAGACCGGATTCAAGAACAGCGTGGACGGCAAGAATTTCAAGCCGCTTCGCAAGAATAGCAAGGAGAACCACTCCCCTGCTGTTTTGTGTTCCCATGCTTCTAACGAGGCTGAATCCATGTGTTCCGATTCTAGCGACGACACATATCGAGACGGTATGTGCATTGTCCAAACTGGAGATCCACCGCAAAAAGCCGTCCGGGAGGCGCTGAAGCATTTTTAGCGTGTCCTCTCTGCCGAGGACTTTTATGCAGAGAAAAGAACGTTTTGCAATTTTCCCTGCAAATGGACTGCGAAGGTAAATCCGCAGCTCCCGGTTGAGAAAAGCTTTGTGGAGTGATACAATACTATTGTATATGCCCTGTCCGGGGCATCAGTTCACAGAACGGTATAACTTGCAATGGATAGATATTTTTTTATTTTAACGACCATTGATCTTTTTGTGCTCGGCTTTATGTGCCTTCTTACAAGGCTGAGCGAATCTTTAAATAAAAAGCAGAAGCGCGGGTTCCTTCTGGCCTTTACGCTCATTGCGTGCATCTCGGTGCTGGAGGTCATCACCATCGTGGTGGACGGCGCACCGCCGGGCTACCGCTGGCTGAATATTTTGTCCAACTATCTTGGCTTTGGACTGACACCGGCGGTGCCGCTGTGTCTGGTATATGTGCTGGATAAAAAATCCATCATCCGGCGTATATTCAAGGCGGCGGTGTGCTGCGAGGGTGCGTATCTGCTTTTTCTGGCGGCAACGCTGCCCTATGGGCTGGTGTTCTCGGTGAGCAGGGAAAACCTCTACGCCCGGGGCGCGTACTTCTATATTTATGTGGCCATGTACTATGCCGCCATGCTGTACCTTATGGTGGCTACGGTGCGCACGGCGGCGGCCTTTCAGAACCGCAGCCGCATGTTGATCTACCCGCTGACCCTGTTTCTGGGCGCGGAGACCGTGATCCAGCTCGCGCTGCCGGAGCTGCACGTTACATGGCTGTGCGTCACGTTGCTGTCGGTGCTGTACTATATTTATTGCAGCGAGATGTGGAACCAGCTGGACGCGCTGACCGGGCTTTTGAACCAGAACAGCTACCTGAACCGCACCGCTGAGATGCGCCGCAGCGGCGGGGTGCTGGTGGTGTTTGATGTGGATGACTTCAAGCAGATCAACGACCGCTACGGCCATTTGCAGGGAGATGTCTGCCTTGCCGAGATCGCAGACTGCATCAAAAAAGCCTACGCCCGCTGCGGCTACTGCTACCGCATCGGCGGCGATGAATTCTGCGTGCTGCTGAAGGACGAGGAAAGCGAAGCCCGCTGCGCAAAAACGCTGCAAGCTTTGCTGGCAGAGCGGCGCAAGGTGTTTGCCATTTTGCCGACGGTCTCCCTTGGCTCTGCCGCCTTTTCCGGGGAGGACGTGGTTGCAGTGAAGGACCGCGCCGACCGCGCGCTCTACTGCGCCAAAAAGGAACAGAAGGCCCGCGCCGCAGCGGAAAAGCACGGAGACGACAGCGAGCGGACAGCTTGAAATTTTGCCCGCACAACGGATAAACGGAGGAACACCGATGAACACAGATTGGAACAGCCCGCAGGGCGATTTTGATACTGCTGAAAAGCAGGGGGAGCTGCTGATGCTGCTCAGCCGGCAGCAAGTCACCGTGCACACATGGGATGACCCGGACTTTGACTACATGGAAGAGCAGGATCTGGCACTGGTGGTGCAAAGCCCCTCCGGCACAGAGGATCTGCTCATTGAACTGTGCGGAGAGTTCTCGGTGTTTTTTGAAAAGTGGCACGGCGAGTACGCCGCCACCGCCGAGGGCTACACGCAGCTGCAGCAGGACATCACCGCCATTCTGGATGGCAAGGCGGGCGCACTGAGCCTGTATACGGAAAACGGCTGGCAGGGCACGGTGCTGTGCACCGAGCTGCCCGGCGCAGAGGATGCCGCTGCGGTGCTCAAGCGCTGCTGGCAGGCGGCAAAGCCGGACGCCGCCCTGCCTGCGGGCAGTCGGCTGGAGCTGGTGTGCTGGGACCCGGTACAGAACCGGAAAGTGCAGCTCCCGGCGGAATAATAGAGCAAAAAAGGTCGCTGCACGCATTTGTGCAGCGACCTTTTCTTATACAATTTGTTGTTTCTTTTTGCGATTCGCCATATAGTTTGCAAATGCGGAGGCCGCAGTGCCCAGTGCGATGCCCAGCACCGCGCCGCCAAGGACATCGGTGGGAAAGTGCACATAGAGGTACAGCCGGGTAAAGGCGATAAAGGCTGCCAGCACCAGCGCGGGCGCGCCCAGCTTCCGGTTTTGTAACCAGAGCGCGTAGGCAGCCGCCACCCCGGAGGCGGTGTGCCCGGAGGGGAAGGAATGCCCATGCGGACGCGCCACCAGCATGGTGATGGAGGTGTTGATATCGCAGGGGCGGGGGCGGGCGAACAGCGGCTTGAGGAAGAAGTGCCCCGCCGCCATGTACAGCACCAGCGCCACCGCCATGGCAAAGCCCGCTTTGCGGGTGCACCGGAAGAGCAGAAGCAGCAGGGTGAACGCGATCCAGATCTCGCCGTGAGCACCGGCGTAATCAAAAAAGATGGAGATCGTGTTCATTACCGGGTTGCGGAACTGGTACAGCCAGTCCAGAAAAGCAAACTCAAAGGGCATGGGTTCCTCCTTTTGGGTGGTGAGAGAGCGGACTTTTTATACAATATAGCATATAAATATTAAAAAATACAAAATGTGCTGTGAATTTGCCTTTATAGCAAGGGGAAATCGGCCTCCGGCTGCTCCATCTGTGCCAAGGTGGGGTAGCTGTCGAGCGCACCGTGGCGCTGCACGCTGATAGCACAGAAGCGGTTGGAAAAGGCCAGATACTCAGTCAGGCGCTTGCGGGAAAGCTTTGGCAGCTCGGCGGCGGTCACGCCGTCCCGCTGCAGCTGCCACAGAAACGAGCCGATAAAGCCGTCCCCCGCGCCAGTGGTGTCTACCGCCGTCACTTTGGGGCTGCGGGCGCGGGCACTGGCGGTGCGGGTGTAGGCGCGGGCACCCTTGCTGCCGCAGGTGTACAGCACCAGCTGCACATCTCCGGTAAAGAGCGCGGGCAGCGCGGCTTCAATATCCTCGGTGCCGGTAAGAAAGGGTAACTCCTCGTCCGAAAGCTTCAGGATATGGGTCAGGGGGAGAAACTGCCACACGGTCTGACGCAGCTGCTCCCGGTCCGGCCAGAGGGGAAAGCGGAGATTGGGGTCAAAGCTGAGGATGGCACCCGCCTCCCGCGCGGCAGTGATGGCAGCCAGATGGGCGTAGCGCATGGGGCTGTCCACCAGCGAGACGCTGCAAAAATGCAGGGCAAAGGCCTGCGAGAACCAGCCCGGGTCGATCTGCTCCGGGGCGTACAGCAGGTCTGCGGAGGGCTTGCGGCAGAAGCTGAAGGTACGCTGGCCGTTTTCCGCTAAGCTGACGAAGGCCAGCGCGGTGCTGGCTTTACTGGTAAATTCCAGATGGGAAAGCTCCACGCCGCATCCGGCCAGCACCCGGGCAATCTTATGACCGAAGGGGTCGTCGCCCAGCTGGCTCAGCAGCGCACTGCGCCCGCCCAGCCGGGCAACGGTGGCGCAGACATTGGCCGGGGCACCACCCACCCGGGGGCTGAAGGCGGGCACTTCGTCAAAGCTGCACCCCACCCGGGAGGGGATCATATCGATCAGCGCTTCGCCGATGGAAAATAAGATCCTGTCGGACATAGGGCTTCTTCCTTTCTGCATACAGGTGTACCGCAAGATGCGGCAGTGTTCAGTATACACCCGCAGGGCGCTGTGCGCAACTGCTTCTTTTATACGGTAATGGGCGGGTTTTGCGGTTGACTTGCGGCGGCAGATATGCTACAATTTCCAGACGTATGCAAAAACAGGAAAAAAGGAAAAAGTGTATGGATCTGACAAAACAGTTCTTTAAATATGTCTCGCAGAATATTTTTGGTCTGCTGGGCACTTCGTGCTATATTCTGGCCGATACCTATTTTATTGCACAGGCCGCCGGTACAGACGGTGTTACCCTGCTCAACCTCTGCCTGCCCATTTATAACTTTATTTTTGCCATTGGCTCCATGATCGCGCTGGGCTCGGCCACCCGCTACGCCATTGCCAAAGCGCAGAACGATGCCCGGGGGCAGCGGTATTTTTCCAACGCTATCCTGTGCGCCGTGCTGGCGTCCATCCCGTGGATGCTGGCGGGTGTCTTTGCGCCCGGGGCGCTGCTGCGGCTCATGGGCGGCGACTGTGAGATCATCGCGCTGGGTGTGGGGTACGCCCGCATCTTCCTGCTGTTCACGCCGTTCTTCATGTGCAACTACATCTTCTCGGCCTTCGTCCGCAACGACGGCGACCCGTCCCTTGCCATGGTGGCCACCCTGAGCGGAAGCCTGTTCAATGTGGTGTTCGATTACATCTTCATCTTCCCCATGGGGCTGGGCCTGCCCGGCGCGGCGCTGGCAACCGCCATCTCGCCGGTGCTCAGCATCGCCATCTGCAGCCGCCACTTCTTTCAAAAGAGCAACACGCTCACCTTTGTCCGGCAGGCCCCCTCGGCCCGGCTGCTGGTGCAGAGCTGCCAGCTGGGCATCTCCGGTTTTGTCGGGGAGCTCTCCTCTGCCGTGACCACCACCGTGTTCAACTTCCTGCTGCTCCGGCTGGCGGGCAATGTGGGCGTAGCCGCCTACGGCGTGGTGGCCAACTTTGCGCTGGTGGCAACAGCCATCTTCAACGGCGTGGCCCAGGGTGCCCAGCCGCTGATCAGCCAGTGCTACGGCAAAAATGAGATAGCCGGAGCAAAAAAGCTGCTTCTGCTGGGCTGCGGTACCGCGCTGGCGCTGGCGGCGGTGTTGTACGGTGCCGTGTTTGGCTTTACCGATACCTTTGTTGCCCTCTTCAACAGCGAGAGCTCTGCTCTGATGGCCGAATATGCCCACAGCGGTATGCGCATCTACTTCCTGGGCTACTTCTTTGCAGGCTGCAATATTGTTGCGGCGGGCTATCTGGGTGCGGTCAACCGCCCCACCGAGGCCACCATCACCTCGGTCAGCCGGGGCGTGGCCGCCATCGTCACCTGCTCGCTGATCCTGAGCGCCCTGTTCGGCATGAACGGCGTGTGGTCGGCCTTCCCCGCCGCCGAGGCCATCACGCTGGCCCTGACGGTGTTCCTGCTCAAGCGCCCGCAGTCTGTGTGCGGCTGAACGCCTCCACGGAAAAGAGCCGGGTGCTGCCCCGGCTCCTGAACATTTTAAATATACAGTGCCTGCTCCCGCTGGCTTTCCGCCGGGCTGAGGGGCCGCGCTGTCTGACCGGCCAAGGCCCGCCACTGTGCGGGGGATTGGCCGGTCTCTTTTTTGAACACCCGGCACAGGTAGTTGGCCCCTGAGAAGCCGCACAGGCTGGCAATGACATCCAGCGTGTATTCCCGGTGCAGGAGCAGCCGCATGGCGGCTTCCACCCGCACGGTGGTCAGGTATCGCCCCGGGGGCACCCCCACGGCGGCGGTAAAGGTGCGG